>Ga0075471_10000550_pt1 | contig 22625 bp, 8 predicted proteins | sample DEB19_08_DNA_2_FD_74787 | JGI IMG/M metagenome (GOLD analysis project Ga0075471, IMG submission 74787) | Aqueous microbial communities from the Delaware River and Bay under freshwater to marine salinity gradient to study organic matter... | ecosystem: Environmental > Aquatic > Marine > Coastal ... | reverse complement strand
GCCCCGTCACCTCGGCCAAGGCACCCGCCTTCTCGGCACCAGAAGAGCGAATCCTCGCGCACCTCGACTTCGCTGGGTTGAGCGCGAAGGAACTGCCGTCGAGCGCACCCACGAGGCAACCCTCGATCTTCTGCAGTGCCTTCTGAGCATCTTTCAGCTGATGCTTCGTCGCTGCGGCACGGCTGAGCGAAACCGTGATGTCGTCGAAGTAGCGCGTGTACACGAAGTTCCGCGCGCCGAACAGCGTGCGCAAGCGGCGAATGATCCTGTGGTCGAAGCGCGTGAACGCGACGCTCGCGAGGAGCGGCGAGAGAGGCGCACCCTGCGGAAGCCGCGACCTATGGGTGCACAGTCTCGCAACCAGCAGCATCGCGTCGTCAGTCCATTTCAGTTCGCGGCGCTGCGGGCTGCCCTCGAGCACCTCCGGGAGTTTCGCCGGATCGACCATCGGGATGCCGTTGCGAGCAACTCGCTTCAGCCCCCGTGTGATGTCGCCGATGCGCACGGAAGGGAAGAAGTCCTTCAGGTCGAATGATGCGACGTACTCGCCTTCGCAATGCGCGGCCGCATTCTTGAAGGTCGGCCCCTTCACCTCGCGTGTCGCGCCGAAGACCGCCTCGTTGAGCGAGCCCTCAAGGCCAGGGCCGATGATCCGAAGGAGCGCCCGTTGGACCTGCATCAGGGCGGGGTTGGGAATGGTCAGCACGCGCTGCCTGCCGTTCCCCTTGGGAATTCCGATCCGGTGATACAGCGCCCCCCACGGCTCGCCCCCGCCGATGGAAGTTCCCTTCTTCTCAGCTCCGAACGCGCCGGGCCTGAACGCCATCGCATGGACAGTCTTCGAGTCGAGCCACGGCATGCGCGGCCGTGCTGTCGTAAGCAAAAGACTCACCAACCTCCGCTTCTCCTTTGACGGAAGCCGGACGTACATCAGATCGCGCGCAATGGGATGGTCACGACCGTACACCCACTCGAAGAGCACCGACCGCCGGCGGACGAACTCACGGAGCTTCTTCGCTTCGGGCGAACGGGGCTCGCTGGGAGCTGCCGTACCAAACCAGTGTCGCAGGAGTTTTGCTGGGGGGCGCTTCGCCAGTTGCTCGCGCTCGGCCTCAATCACCTCTTTCGACAGGGCCGATCTTTCTGCGAGCTGCTCCAGCAGGTCTTCGCGACTGATGAAGTTGGATTGCCCCATGGGTGGTCGTTCAATGCGTGACGGTGCGGGGTGCCTACATCAGGTGCGCCGTGCCCACATACCCATAGAGGTATCAGGCGCGAGCCTCGGACAGAATCGAGTCCGGTTCACCCTCAGAGCGGCGGTACGCCAGTTCTGTCCAGAGCGACTGGATTGGGTAAGAAAGCTAGGTGCGACCCCGCACCGTCACGCGTCAGGAGTGTACAAAAAGGCCTACAGGTTGAAGGGTTGGTGAGTTAGCCCTCTCCGGGATTCGCCCGAGTTCGGACCCCGCCAATCGCTGGGCGGCTCACGGCCTATCCCAGCGCCTCATCCTCCACCAGCATCCAGACGCGCTTCAGCGGCAGTTCCGCCTGGATCTCTGCGGACAGGCGGTCATAGTTCTTGAGGATCGCCTCGACGAGTTCCGCGCTACCCCAGAGCCTGAGGGAGAAGTGGGCTTGTCGCGCCTCAACTTCCACCTGCCGAGTGAACCCGCCCCAGCACACGAGCAAGCCCTGGTCCGCCTTGAAATCCTGCATGCTGCCGCGGAGGGCGCGATAGACATTGACATCCGCCTTGCCCGACTGCGATTTCACTTGCACACAGAGTCTCGGAGCGTCGAGTCCAAGCGGCCCTCGACCGGCAAGAACGTCCACGCCTCCATCGGGTCCGGCGGGAGAGAGCTCCGTTGCCCAGCCTTCGGCCTGAAGAACCGCATCGACGAGCGACGCAAGTGCGTGGCCGGCGAACCTACTCTGGATCCGCCGACGGATCTGATCGGCGAGCAGTCCCTCCAGGTCTGTCGGGGCTTCCTCCGCGACGGGCGCCTGGGGCACAGTCACTGGGGCAGTGGCGGTAGGCGCGGCAGGCGCGGCGGGCGCTGCCACCTCGACCGCGTAGCCTGGATCGCTGCCTCCCGCGAGTACCGCTGCAACACGCCGCGCGGCGTCGTTCCGCGAGACATTGCACACGGTAAGGAAGGCGCCAAAGGAGAAAAGCAGATCCTGCTCGAACTCAGTGCGTGGCACGCTTGCGCGTATCCATCGAACTGGCAGCGTGTGACGCAGCCGACCGCGTACCGTCTGGTGAGCGTACGGGCCGCTGACGATGCCAAGTGCGATCTCGGGGGCTCGCTTTCGTGGCAGGACGATGATGTCGCCCTCTCGAATCGACAGCCTGAAGGCCCAAAGCTGACCCGCATAGTTCACCTGTGCCTTGGGCTTCTCCGCGGGAAGGCCTTCACGAACCAACTGCAGGATCTGTCCATAGTCCTGCGCGGCTGCGAGCGAAGGGACCTCCTCGAATCCGATGATTGCGAGTCCAAGCTCGAGCGCGTCGTCCTCGTCTTCGCCGTTCCTTCCAGCGCGAGCTACGAACACTTTGGGGCTGTCTGTCATTGGGATCTCCTTACGAAGCGAATTCTGCGAATCGCCGTGCGGCGCTCTTGCGTTCCCTATTCGAACAGCCCCGCAACTCTCATTACCCCAGAATCTACGGGGATTCCGGCGGCATCGTTCCCGCGAATCGCTACAACCTTGCGAAGCCAAGCACGCCGATCAAGTAGCCGCGGCTGCACTGCAACCGCCGCCGCCTGCGCCGCTGCCTTAACCACTGCCCGCGCAAGCAGGACCAGATCAGTCGCGTCACTCCCGCTCACCGGGGCACCCTCATGAACGTATTTGCTTCGGGCTGTATAAAGCTGCTTGATGCGACTCTCATCGAGTCGCTCCACCGCAAGACTAGAGCGGCGACAGATACACGCGCCGAGTTCACAGACCGTCTTTTGCAAGTCCTGGTTCGACTCGCAGAGGACGAGCTCAATGGCGGTCGTGGCCATGAGACCGGCGAGATCCCATCCGGCACCGTCGCGATGGGCCATCGCGCTTACAACGATCCTGCTTGGTGCTTGGAGCCAAGTTGGAAGATCGTCACGCGGACTCAGGCGCTTCATAACCGAAGAACTCCAGGCTACCGCAGTCTCCTCGCCTGCGGGCCAAAAACCAGGTGAACTCAGCATCGCGACCGCCCGCTGAACCGGCACAACCCAGCCGTGAGAGTTCGGGCGCTGCCGCTCTCGGAACAACACAATTCCCGCGAGCGGCGCAATCTCCATTGCCCGTTCCAACGGAAAAAACCAGTCGCTGCTGATGGCGACAAGCGCCGTCTCTTCAGTAAAGGCCCTTGCCGCCGCACTCCTAACCCCCTCCGCGACCTTGACCATATAGTCGTCGTAGACTCGATAGCGCAGTGGGCTTGGATCAGCCACCAGAGTTTTTGCGAGAACACGACATGGCACAGGAGCGGACCTGATCGTCTGGGTGTCTTCGAGGCGCCCCGCATAGCGCACCGCGTAATCGCAACCAACCCGTTCACAGAGGTCCTTCAGCCGATGGAGATTCGTTCGCTCAAACTTGAATGACCCTATCTCGAAGTTCGCTGTGATCCCTTGAAGGGCGGGGATCACGAAGTGGACCTCGGCAGTTGCATCGACGACCCGCTGAAGGAAAGATTCAACGCCCTGTGCGGATCGATCTTCGCGCGCAGAATTCACTGCGTACAACGCGAGCACAAGCCCTGCGACACTTTCTGACGAGTCATGCTCGTGAGCTCGCAGCGCTCGCGCCATGACTCTTACCATGGCGTCGATGCCGATTGGCCCCGAAGTGCTAAGCCAAAGTTCAGGCACACTCACAGCCACGCTACCATCGATACGACCGAGATCGACGCGCAGCAAGACGGCCCCCTCAGGCCTTGTGGTCGACTCGTGTACACGCAGGCCTTTGAGCGACTCGTCAATCTGTGGAACTGATGCAAAGGGGTTTGGCATGGCAAGATCCGATCTTCGATGTCGAACTTACGAGGCTGCGACTAAGCGAACAAACCCCCGTCATCCGCGGCCGACTTTTTCTTGCCGCGGGACTTGCCGGCGGGCTTCGAGGCGGCAACCGGCGCGCTCGCGGCTTCGGCGGCGGCGCGGGTGTGGTTTTCCTTGAGCAGGCGGGCTAGGAGTTCCTTGCGGGCTGCTGGGGAGATCGTGTAGCGCGTGCGGTCGTTCTCGGGAAGCGTCTCGACTTCGTAGAAGTCGTGCGCGAGGTTGACCGCGGGACCCATCGGCCCTGCTTCGTGCCAGCCATAGGCGGCGAGGACGGCGTCGTCGAGTTCGACATGGAGGCGGCGAAGCTCGATGATTCCGGCCAGTGCTTCGTCGAAGTTGAACTTGAGCGCGGCCTCGCGGTGCACCTCCGGGATGTCGTGGCCCTGCGGGTCCTTCTTGGCGCGACCCGCAAAGTGCTTCTTAAGATCAGACTCCAGCGCCTTCGAGTGGAAGAGGTTGTACACATCTGTGAGGCCGAGCCAGAGGCGGATCATCAGGGTGCGGCGATGTTCGTGATAGCGCTCGCCAATGGCTTCCAAACCGTCCAGATCACGTCCACGGACCATGGGGAATGGTTGAAATATGGCGGTAGGACCATAGCTCAGGTCGGACTTCATTGTGGTGCAGTACTTCCACGCCCAGATGTTGTGCATCGAGGACTGCAACTGCGCGAAATCAGACCACTTATCCATCGCAAACACAATTGTCTTTGCGCTGAAGACCTGATCACGTCTCACAAACACAAAGGCCACAGTTTGGCTTACCTGGGCAACGACGAGAACACGGGTAAGTCTTGCAATCTGCCGATACAAGCCCGGACACCGTTCGGCAAAGCGCCACCAGTTTTCTCGATAGATCTCCCGTTTGACCGCTTCTCTCTGAGGCCTGACTTCGCGCTCAACCTGCTCGAAGAGTGGTGCGAATCCGCTTGCTTCGTCGAGGGAAAGATCTCCAAAGTCGATCACAAACCTACTAGGGGCCTGAAGCGGATTGCCATTCAGATCCGCACCCGTCAGATATGGCTTGAGCACCCGAACAAGCCCAGGGTCATCAGCAATGAGTTGGACAGCTCTCGAAAACTCAACCAAGAATCCGTTTCCAAGAATGATTGAGCCGATGAACGCTCTTTCCCTATTTTCCCTAAGTGCAACTGGCCCTGATGAACTTGAGTCGGTGTCAAGAAAAGTACTGATAGCGCTTACCCTAACACCGCCCAGCCAGTACGAGCCACGCCAATCGCCTTTGTAAACTGCGACTAGAGCAACTTCTACCGCAGCCGATACTCCCGGCCATCGCATTGACTTAACAGCAAATACGATGTGGCCGCCGCTGTTTCGGATCTGCTCCAACCCCGTGAAGCGAGTATCGCCTTGCGCGATAGTGTTGGTTGATATCAGCCCAAATGCTCCACCGAATCGCAGAAGCTCATAAGCACGTCTAAAGAAGTAAGCCGCTAGGTCAGTGATGCCCTTGTCTGGAGCAAAGCACGTCTTCACCCAAAGCAAGAATGCGTCACCAAAGGTGCCGCTGATGCGCTTTCCGCCAAGAAAGGGTGGGTTGCCGAGTACGCAGTCAAACCCGCCGCGCTGGACGACCTCTGGGAATTCGATAAACCAGTGGAAGAATCGCTTCCGCGACGCGACGGCGAACGCCGCTGCAGGCGCCTGGCCTTGTGGCGACTGGTTCCCCGACCATATCTCGCGGAACTCAGCATCGGTGATCAGCTTGGACTCGTTCTCCTCCGTCCGCGGGATGTAGAACTGCGCAATCGGAATCGACGCCAGCTGCTTGAGCATGTAGACGCCGCCACTGCCCGAGAAGGCCTCGTACGCACGCTTCTTGTCATCAATCTCGGCAGGCGTCCGTTCCGGCATCGCCGCAAGCGAACCCCAGCGATCAAGTACACCCTTGATCTCGTTCTCGCGCGCCGGTGTGAATGAGAGCTTGCCCTGGTTGCGCTCGGTGCGTTCGCGCTTGTTGCGCGCACGGATCATCTTGCCGACCTCGGCATCGTCGCCGGGCAACTTGGCAAACGCCTCGTCGGGCACGCCGTTGTCGACCTCCTCGCGCTTGACGAAGCCGACGATGGAGTTGCCGCACTTGATGTGGTGGTCGAGGAAGTTCAGTGGCTCGCCAGGATTGTGCGCCTCAAGCCACAGGGCCACCTTGCACAATTCGACCGCCAGCGGGTTGTAGTCGACCCCGTAGATGCAGTTCCGAATCGCGTCGCGCAGTGCGGCGCGGTACGCGGCGGGCGAGGGCTGCTCCTCACCCGTCCGTACGACCGCGAGCTCCGTCGCGATCCGGCGCGCAGCGGCGAGGAGGATGTGGCCTGAACCACACGCGATGTCCGCGACACGGAGGTCGAGCAGCGCCGCCGCTGGGTCCTTCTCCTTCAGGCGCTCGGCAATGAGATGATCGAGCGAGTGCTTGATGAGCGGCTGGACCAGATCGTCTGGGGTGTAGTGCGAGCCCGTCGCCGCGCGCTCGTCGCCCTGCTTGAATGCGAAGACCGGCACGGATCCCGACGACTCGATCACGGGCTCGTATTCGAGCAGACCTTCGTAGACCGATCCGAACTCCTCGACATTGAGCGCCGCGTAGTTGACGCGGATCAGCTGCTTGTTCTGGGGATGCTCGTACAGCCCGAGCGAGCGCAGACAGTTGAGGAGCGCCTCGTTCGAGAGCTGCGACACCTCGAGTTCTCCGATGGCGTCCGGGCGGAAGAGATCGCCTGCGAGCGGCTTCAAACCCAACTTCTCGCCGGGTCCGTCGGCCTCGAAAAGCCGGAAGGTGGAGAGGAGGGCAAGCCAGAGATCGCTTTGGCGCTTGTCGGCGAGATACCGCTTCTCGGAGAGGGCGCGCAGACGCTGCACGCTGTAGTAGCGCAGGTATGTCTCGCGCTGCGATTGGGTCGCCTTCGGCGGGAACACCAGTCCGCGCTCTTCGATCACCATCAGGAACAGCAGGCGATAGATGAGGCGGAGGAGCGACGCGTAGTACTGGTCGGGGGCGAGTTGACCCGTCGCCACCCGCTCGCGGAGCTGCGTATTCGCGGGATGCGCGAGGAAGCCGTTTCCGAAGGCAAGAATGGCCTCCTCGACGGCTCTTGAGAGCCCCTCGCGGATCCGCGCGCCGGAGTCGAGCGAGTCCTGGTGGAGCTTCTCGATCAGCGACTCCGATGCTGCTTCGGCTGAGACAGGCAGGCGCGTCGCGTGAAGCAGGCGGTACATCACCGCGAAGTCGGCGAAGAGGCCGTCGGTAAAGATCCGGTCGAGATCGAATTCGAGGTACGACTGCTTGATGAGTCGCGACGAGTCGCGGAGGAGCCGGATGACGCGACCGTTGGTGACGACGCCGTAGAGCTGCTCAGTGAGGTTCAGGTATTCCTGCACCATCGCATGTGCACTCATGCGGAGCGTGGCATTGGCGGGCTTGCGGTCGAGGCCCGCGGGGTCGCGGTAGCCCACGATGTGCACGGGGGTCTGTCCGCGGTTCGTGACGCGGTGGGAGATCGCGTAGATCTTGCCGTTGAGCTCGGCGCCCTGCTTCTGGTACTCGAGGTCGTACTTCAGGAGACTCAGGAGTGGCACGATCCAATTGTTGCGTGTCTCGGTCGCGGCGCTCGCATCGGGCTTGAGGGTCTCGAGCTTGCGCTGGAAGATGCGCCAGTAGTCCTGAGCGTCGGCCCACGCGCGGGCGATCTCGTCCTTGACCTTCGTTCCCGACTCGAAGCCGAAGTCGGCGGGCCGCTGGCCCGGCATGTCGTCGAGGCGGTCGATGATGTCAGGCGAGAGGATCGCGCCTTCGATCCGGATGCTCGGGTAGTTCACGACGCCACCTCCGGAAGGAGGATGTAGATGCCCAGCAGATCCATCGGAAGCACGGGGTAGACCACCTGGAAGCGGTTCTTGTCGAGCAGCGCGCTGAAGCGCTCGTGCGCGGCGACGAGGCACTTCGACTGCTCCTCAGCGATGCGATTGAACTCCGCATCGAGGCCTGCGAGTGCCTCGAGTTCCTGGGCGAGGAAGTTCGCGCGGGATTGAGGAGAGAGATCGCTCGACACCCGCGCAGAATGGAGGAGCGCCTTCGCCTCGGGATGATCATGGAAGACGCGGGCGTCGGGCGGGCCGCTCCAGCCCCAGAGGAGCATTTCCTCGGCGACGATCTGGTGCGGGTTCTTGCTCGTCTCCCGCGACTGCTCGATCACATTGCGGCAACGGAAGAGGAGCAGCGTGGTCTTCTTGCCCACCTCGCGAGTACGGATGACCGCCGCGCGGGCAGCGCGCCGGTCCTGCCGCGAGAGCGTGTTCGCCATGATGATCTGGCAGAGCTGCTCGACGAATCGGTGGTTGCGGCCGATGTAGTGGAAGCCCTTCGGCGACGGCGAGACGAACGAAACCTGCACCTGCGCGCCGGAGGGGAGGATGTTCTGCAGCTGGGGGGGCAGGTTGCCGGTGACGATGGTGTAGCCGGGTTCCTTGCGATCCTTGATGACTTGGACGCCGAGGAGGTTCTGGAGGACGCCCAGGACGAACTCCTCGACGGCGCGTGGATCGCCGATGGCTTCGTCGACGGCCTTCAGATCCTGCTCGATCTCGCTCGCCTGGATGGCGTTCTGCGCGAAGATGCTGCGAGACGCCTTCTCGCGCTCCGCCGCCTCGTCGACCTTGCGGGTCACCGTGCGCTTGGCCTCGGCTGCCTCACTGAAGCCTGCGAAGTCGAACAGCGTCTGATCGTCCTGCTTGCGACGGGAGATCTTCCGGTCCGGGTTCAGGAGGAGCGCCTGGGTGATGGTGTCGATGATCGACTGCGAATCCTCGGGGAACGGCACATTGATGCCGGTCGCCTTCTTGATCTCGCGGACCTTGCGGAGAAGCACATCGAGCACGATGCCGTCGATGGGGTTGTCGGCGCCGTATAGGAGGCACGCCTTGACAGTCTTCGCGGTCTGGCCGAAGCGGTCGACGCGTCCTTCGCGTTGTTCGAGACGGTTCGGATTCCAAGGGAGGTCGTAGTGCAGCACCCCCGTGAAGAGATGCTGCAGGTTGATGCCCTCGGACAGGCAGTCGGTCGCGATGAGGATTCGGTGCTTCGAGCCCTCCATCGCCTTGATGCGGTCCTTGCGGATGTCGTCGGGGTCCTCGCTGGTCACGACCTGAAGGTCGAGCTTGGGGAACTTCTTGGCGAGAAGCGGCTTCAGTTGCTCGCCGAGGTAGTTGGCCGTCGGGATGTAGCGGCAGAAGACGACCGGATTGAAGCCCGCCTCAAGCCAGTCCTCGAGAACGGCCGCGAGGTTCGCGAGCTTCGCGTCGTGACGGTCGCCCTGCAGCGCCTCAAGCCGGCGCGCAAACTCGCGCAGCTGCTTGCGCTGATGTTCGGTCCAATCGCCACCTTCCACGAGTTGGGTGGGCGACGTGTCGGCCGTGGAGAACTCCTCGGTGTCGGCGACGGGGTTCTCGCCGAGCGCCTCGTCGGCGTCGAGCAGCGTGCCGTCCTCGGATTCTCGCGCGGCACCTGCGAGGTTCTCAAGCCGCGTCGAGAGCATGCGGACGCCAGCGGCCGGGCTCGACATGACGCCACGGAGAAGTGCGAGTGCCGTCCAGTACTGCACCCGCTTGCGCTGCTTCGGTGCCTTCGGATCAGGAGCGACCAGTTTGCGAGCGAAGTCGAGGATGTCGTCGAAGAACGCCGCGTAGTCGCCCGAGAGGTTGTAGCTCCACTCGAATGCTTCGCGCTGCGGGAACGGGGTTTCCTCGCCGAGCCACTTCTCGACGTCGGCACGCTTCCGCTGGACGAAGTGCTTCGCGAGTTCACGGCGTTGCGCCTGGGTGGAGTTGGCGAGGTCAAGCGTCTCGTACTCAGGCTTCAGCAGGCCCAAGAGCGACTGGAACTCCTCTGGCTTGCCGGAGTGCGGCGTCGCGGTGAGGAGTACGAGGTTCTGGTCGGGCTTCGCCGAGAGACGGCTGAGCAGGTGGTAGCGCTGCTGCTGGCTCGCGGACGCCCCCGCTGGGCGGGCACAGGTGTGGGCCTCGTCGACGATCACGAGCTCGGGGCACTGCTCGACGAAGACATCGCGGCGGTTGTCCGACTTGATGTAGTCGATGCTGATGATCTGGTACGGGTAGTACTCGTAGACGCTGGTGTCGCCTTGGATCTGGCGGTCGAGTCGCGCCTGCGTATTCGAGCGGATGATGACCGCCTCGATGTCGAGCTTCTCGCGGATCTCCCGCTGCCACTGGTCGCAGAGATGCGGCAGGCAGATGACGGCAAACCGCTTCACACGCCGACGCTCCATCAACTCGCGGGTGAGCAGCAACGCCTCGACCGTCTTTCCAACACCCACATCGTCGGCGACGAGCAGGCGCACCGTCTCCTGGCGAAGCGCCATGATCAGCGGAATGAGCTGGTACGACCGCGGGCGGAACGAGAGCTTCGCGAGCGCGCGGAACGGCCCTGCCCCGTTGCGGAATGCGAGCCTTGCGGACTCGAAGAGCAGACGGGCCGTCGTGATGTCGCCGAGGTCCTCCGGCGATGGGGCCGCGAATCGCGCGTCGCGCGGTGCGTCGTGCCGGATGTCGAGCGGGAGATAGATCCCTGTCGTCTCGTCGTCGGAGCCTCCGAGTGGCTTGACGACGAGCAAACTCGGATCATCGGACGGCAGGACCACCCAGTCGCGGCCGCGGAGTGTCACCAACTTGCCTGGCTGGAGCAGTGTGCTCATCGGACCTTCCTGAAGATGTCGGGGCGGCTTGCAATCAGCTGGGGGAGACTCTGGTCGTAGCGATAGACGATGACCTCATCGCCACCCGCGACGATCTCGCCGCGCTTCTTCCGGTCCTGCGCGGCCACCTCAGGCTTGTCATGGACATTGCCATCGACAAAGACCCAGACGCGGGGCTCGTAGTAGAAGTCCGGCTGGCTGTAGATGCCCGGCGTCTGCTTCTGCGCTGTGTCGGGAAGGCGGAGGTTGTTCGCGTAGAGGTGGTCGAGGAACTCGCGTTCCAGCCGGGAGTTCGGGTCAAGGAACGGCAGCAGCGACTGGTAGTGCGCGTCGTAGTTCGCGTAGCTCGCGTTCGACTGCACCTCGACGCGTGCAGCCAGCAACTTCTCCAACGCATCCTTGATGCTGAAGCGATCCACCGCAAGGTGGTCCCGCTGGTTGTAGTAGCTCAGGAGGTCGTCGTACGAGGCCTTGGCCTTGTACTCGGGGTCGTCGAATCGGCAGATCGACTGCGCGCGCCGCACGACGGCCTTCAGTGCGTCGGGGTCGTCCGCGAGCCTCGACAGGATGCCGAGGCTGCCCTCCGAGGCTTCGTAGATCAAGACGTTCGGGCTCTCGGCATCGCCCACAGCCACGACACCGATCTCGCTCGGCTCCACCTGGTACTCCGCCTCGATGCCACGCTTGAGTGCATGCTGCAGCGTCACCACGCCATCCGGCGTGAGGCCGAGCGGCTGGATCGGTTCGAGATAGAGGGCATCTGCGGTGTTCGAGGTCCAGAGCGTGACGAACTTGTGCGGCTCCGTCTGCTGTTCGAGCGGCTGCATCGAGGATTTCCAGAATCCGTTCGTGAGCCCGATTGGGAACTGAAGGAACTGCGTGGAGCGCCACTTCCGATTCAGATAGACCAACCGCGCGGCCGGCATGAACCGGATGTTCATGAGCGACTCGTCGCCCACCTTGACGGCGGCGCGGCGCACACGATCAAGTGCGCCTTCCATGGAGAAGTACGTCTCGATCTCGAACCCCTTCGAGACGCGCTCCTCCTCTTCGCACGAGATGCGGTCGACTTCGACGCCGCGGCTTTCGCTCATCTCAAGGAGATCCTGGAGAATCTCCCGATTGGCGTTATCGCTGAGGTTGAGACCAGTGAACGGGCAGATCTCGAGATCCTTCTGCTCGCCTGCGAGGAAGTACCCAGCCTTGCGGCTGATCTTCGCATCCGCGAGCGCCTCCTCTGCATCCTGCACGACGAGCTGCTCGACCCTGAACTTCCGGCCGTTGTGATAGATGACATTCAGAGGGCCGAACTCACGGAGCGCGACGGCGCGCGGACGGGAGATGAACTCGCCCGTGCTCGGTCCGGTCGGGATGTAGATCCGGAGCGGAAGACGCGTGAAGTTGTAGCCGGGCAGGTAGCCCTCTGATGCGAGATACCGGTAGGGATAAAACTCGGAGAGATCGGACGACTTCTTGCCGAGATCGTTGACGAGGAGGTTCAACTGCCGCGTCGCCTGCGACTGCTGCCTGACGAGCTTCTTGTACTCGTCGCTTGACGCAGCGAGCGTTCCTGAGTCGATGCGGTTGGTCGCACGAGAGAGCGAGGTCTTCGCTGAGACATGGAGCTTGCGCCAACGCCCGAGGGCGTCGTCGAGGTGAGCACCGAGATTGGTCAGGTTCGACTCGATCCAGGAATCGGAGTACCAGCCCGCGCCCTTCGACTCGAGGTCCCGACTGAAGTCGTGGATGGCGCGCTTGAACGAGGATCGAACCGAATCGAAGGCTGTGGCGCTGAGCTTCAGCCCCGCGCGCGTGGTATCCGCGAGCGGCATGCCGGCGGTTTCCATCTCGACGAGCGACGCGAGCGAGGCAGGCTTGCCGACCTGCCCTTCAAGGCCTGGCAATCCGATCTCGGAAACCGCGAGAGCATTCAGATGCGAAAGCAGCAGTTCCTTGTTGCAGAGATCGAGCCGCGGCGGCTGGACCGCTCCCGCCACGAGGTCCGCCTGCTGCTGGAAGTAGTGCCGGTCGTGCGGCGAGAAGGTCGAGCAGTAGGTGAAGACCAGCGCACCTTGTCCGCTTCGGCCCGCTCGACCAGAGCGCTGCGCATAGTTCGCCGAGTTCGGCGGGGCGTTGCGCAGGTGGACGATGCTGAGACCGCCGATGTCGACGCCGAGTTCCATGGTCGGCGAGCAGAACAGTGCGCTGATCGACTGACTTCGAATCTTCTGAAGATCGGGCTGGGTCTTCCTGTCGTCGAGCCACCAATCGCACTTGAAACGATCCTCGCGGTCGAGGCGGTCGTCCTTGTCGAGCTGGCCCGTGTGGTCCTCTGCGCGCAGCCGCTTCTCCTTGGAGAACTCGCGGCTGTACATCTCGGCGAAGAACGCGTTCGGCAGGATCGGCTTGTCGCGGAAACTCCGGCGCTTGATGACATCGGTCTTCACCGTCTTGCCATCGCCGAGCTTCCAGATGATCTTGTCGACCTTGAGGCGGTAAGTGTCGACCTCGGCGCCATCCACGCCCTTCGCCGGGATCAGATGGAGGTAATCAGCGGCCGCGAGCCGCTCCATCAAGGCGAGGATGAAGTCTCGATAGTGATCCCCGCGAACCGCCTCGCCGTCGAGATCCTCGGCCTTGACGAACTGCTTGATGTACTTACCAAGGCCACTGGCCGGTCCCATGCTTGCCGATGACAGCGGCGACCTTGTCGCAAGCGGATCGAATCGAATCACCCTTGGATGGGCGATTTCTTCCTTCTCGTCGAGCGTCCACGGCGCACGAAGCTTCTCCTTGAACTCCTTCTCGTTCTCCCTCATCTTCGCGTGCTCAAGGAAGTTCGCGCTGTGCAGCGCGTACTCGAGGCGGAAGAAGTCGAGGATGGTGGACAGGAACTCGCGCCGCTTCGCGTGGCTGAGGTCGCCGACAATCGGCGTTGCAGCCCAAAAGGAATCCGTCTTCGCGATCTCGTCGAGGTCGTCGTAGTCGATGGCGAGCAGAGCACACTGCTCGAGATTCGGCAGCACGATTCGCCAACTTCGCCGAAGGTCGGCCAGGGCGCGGTAGAGAACGAAGTTCTGGAAGCACTGCTCGTACTTGCGCTTCACCGGGGCGAGATCTGGCGCGGCCGAAAGCGTCGAGAAGTCGCAGAAAGGCAGGTCAAGCGCCCTGAAAACGGCCTCTCCAAGCTGCGCGTAGTTGAGCCGATTGTCCGGCGCCTGCTTCAAGGCGTGGTAGATGCCCGAGCGGAGATGGACGACCGAGACGAAGTCATTGAAGTGGCCAGCCTGAAGCGCCGCATCCTGCCGATTGTCAGTGAAGCTCAGGAGCTTCTGGTCGCCGAGCTTGTATCCGGCCTCGCGAAGCTGGGCGAGGATCGAGAAAGTCGTGATCGTCGTGGAGGTGCTTCGCCCTTCGCTTCCGAGCTTTGCCAGCTTGGTGCCATCGCGTGTTTTCGTGTCGAAGAAAGTGCCGCTCGTCGGATCGAAGAGCAGCGGCGCCGGCATGAACCACCCCTCGTACGTGAGCGGCGTAGTCTCGGAGCAGTTTCCGAGTTCATCGAAGTAGATCCGCGTCGGGAGCGATTCGGCACGCTCTGGCAGCAGCTTGCGGCCTGACTTGTTCGTACGGAACCATGAATCGGGGAGCGACTCGACATCGTCATCCGGATTCCAGACATCACCCACAATGAGATAGCCGTTGGTGGTGTCTTCTTCCTCCTCGGAGTTGTCCATGAACTCGCGCGGGAAGAGACGCGTCCCCTGCCGCTTCACGCAGATGAAGGGATGCCCCGAGGTTCGGCTGAACACGTTCGGGAAGATGGGCTTCTGATTCTCTTCGTCGGCCTTGTAGATACCTGGCTCGAGGGTGATGAAGCGGCCGGCGCCCTGGTCGAGCGTGGTGTAGACGGAACCCGTCTGCGAGATGAACTGGTGGAGTCGGAACGGGAGGACGGTGTCGCGGCTTCCGGAACGCTGGATGGCGGCATTGACCGTGCTGATCCAGAGCAGCACTGCCTCGAGTGCCGCACGGCAGGAGTCCTCGGATTCGCCAGAGGCCTCGGCGAGGGCGGCTGCCAGCGCGCCGACTGACCGCGGCCGACGGCGGACAAGCGCGCCGTCTCGCTCCTCAACCGCAGCCTCCCGCTCCATCCACAGCGCGACAGGATGCACGCGGAGGGCGTCCCGGTCTTCGGACGGCGTCACACCACTGCGAATCGCCGCGGAAAGCGTCGTCTTTGGCTGCACGGCGTCGGAGCCGGCGAGCGAGCGGGCGAGGGTCTCGTTGACAACCTGTGATGGCGCGAACGCCTTGCCAAAGAGCGTCGAGGCGACGGCAGCGACTTGGGTTCGCTGCTGCTCGACGGTGCCCCCGCTCACCATCGTTGCCGAGGTGCCGATGCAGGTCACCTCGTGCTTGCACTGCGCCCGGATTCGCCGGATCAGCATCGCCACATCGGCGCCTTGGCGACCGCGATAGGTGTGCAATTCGTCGAAGACGAGGTAGCGGAGATTCTCGTAGATCGCGTCTCGGATTGTGCGTTCCTGCAGGCGGGTCAGCAGGAGCTCCAGCATCATGTAGTTGGTCAGCAGCACCTGCGGAGGGTTCGCCCGCATGACCTCCCGCTTGGACTCCTCCTCCTGGCCGGTGTACTGCCCGTAGGTGATCGGGAAGTCCCGGCCGGTCGCAGCGTGGTAGTTGTCCTGGTACTTCTTGAACTCACCCGACTGGCTGTTGATGAGTGCGTTGAGGGGGTAGACGACGATGGCGACGACGCCCTTGCTCGATGCGTTGCGCAGCAGGTGGCTGAAAACGGTTCCGATATAGGTGAGCGACTTGCCCGATCCCGTGCCGGATGTGACGACGAAGTCATTTCCAGCCGCGCCGAGACGGATTGCATCGAGCTGGTGCTGGTAGAGGGAGTAACCCTTGAAGATGTCCGCGACCTGCCCGTGCACAGTCCCGTCAGCGGCGAGGTCGGAGACCTTTCCCGCGGACTGGAAGGCAGGGTTGAACTGCAGGAGAGGTTCCGGCCAGAGCTTTCCGCGCGACAACTCGGTGTCGACGACCGTTTGGATCTCCGGATCGGAAATCCGAATGAAGGATCGGATGTACTTGTCGTAGTCCGCAATCACATTGCGGTGGAGTTCGAACACATTCATCTTCGGTCCCCGAGGGTGCGCGGAGTCGCCCGCCGAACCGGCAAGCGCCTTGCGGAAACTGTACCGATTCACGGCAGCAATTGACCCTGGACCAGCCTGAAGGCAAGCCTTTGAGACGGTAAGTCTGCCCACCGGCGGTGTGGAGCCACCGGTCCCACCGACGCGCCGAAAATCCGGGGAAGCTAAAGGCCGGATCCCGAGGCGCGGGGCCGACCTTCCCCATGCGGCTCACCGCCTACGCGTACCAGTGAGCGGGCTTCGTCATGAGATCGTCCCACTCGTGCAGGCCGCTCGGAACGTTCCAGCGGAAACGCATCCCACCTCGCTTCGGAAGCGGCTCTGGTGACTGGCCTCGCGCGAGTGCGGAGAGATACGCCTCCCGCGCAACTGCCGCACCTCCAGCAGCTCTCGTCGCGGCATCGAGCTGGTTCAGGAGTTGACCGGCACGCCGGGAGACGGGGTGCCAGTCCCTGGCGACCTTACCGCCCGGAAACAGGTCCATGGTGGGACCGTTGCCGGGCTCCCGGCGCCAGCCCTTTGTTGCGTATCTGCTGTAGCTCCGGATGTCCTCGAACGGGAGCACGGGAATCAGGTGCACTGACTCGGGGTGGAGCAGCGGCTCAAGACCGAGTCTTCGGCAGTCCCTGACCACCCGCAGTCCGAAATGCACCCAGGACTCGGAGAAGTGATGGCCGCCAGCGAGGAAACGCAGTTTTGCGGTCGGGACGAACAGGAATCCATGGCTGTGGAAGCCTCCCGCCGCCTCCTGCTCCAAGGTCATCATCGCCAGAGGCCGAGCTCCAAGAGCGCCGCTGCCCAGGCAGGAAGGCGCTGCCGATCCCACCGCCCAGCGCCAGCTGAACTCCATCAAGCTGTTTACGATCCGCTCCGCGGTGGCTGTCGCCGACTCCGCGCGCTGCCCTGCGTGCATGTTGATGGTGAGAAAATACAGACTTCCATCCTCGGCTTCTGCATGCTCCTGAATCGACATCGCACAGGCGAGGAAAGCCGCCGGCCGCAGGAGTGTCGACGTCATTCGCTGGTCGTCGGTGGGTTGGTCCTTCACAGTGAGGGAAAGACGGGAGAGATGGCTGGCGGACGGCGCTTCGCGCATGGATGAACTCGAGATAGACCTTCGGTAACACGGCCTGCCGGCCGCTCTTTCTGCCAACCGACAGGGAGCCGGAGGCACGCACCACCCCGCCACGACACGGGGCGACATGGTTTTCTTCGGCTTCGCCGGGGAAAGTCCTCCCGGCGAGGCGAAGCCAATTCAACGCTTCCGGCACCCCCTCCTCAGGCATCCGCATGGCATTTTCGGTGAAATTTTGCTCCGATTGACCGTTCTAGGATGTGCAGATGAGCGGCAACCCCTTCTCGCGACGCTTCGAGCTCCTCCTACGGGAACTGGCAACGGAGGAACCTCCTTCAGAGCACGTCCGCCGGGTCGTTTACGTCCGGCAGGCTCTGCGCATCGCCTCGGAGCTGGTGGATGCGGCCGTGTCGACGCCGCGGCTCCATGGCGCTGCGTTTCCGCTGATGGTGGAGGATTGCTTCCGCACGCAGTTCGACGCAGCTGCGACGCGGGTGCGTGAAATGAAGCAGTTCCTGGATGCACGCGGGCTACCTGCAGAGCTCTTGAGAGAGACGCAAGACGCTCGACTGCTCCAGGTTGCGACAGGCTGCGACGTGGTTGACCTGCTGCGGGAAACGGCGCCGGGCCGTGAGTCGCGGCGCGTGACTGCCGAATGGCGTCTTCGGCTGCGGAAGGGCGGCACGGTCGTGAGCGATCTTTCGCCGCGCAGGGGACTCGAGCAGTCGCGCACCGCCAGCGATCTGATCACGAATCCGCGCCGTTGGCGCGAGGAAGCTGGCGACCGCTCCGCGGCCCGGACCGAGACAAACGATGACCTCCTGCTGCTCTACTTCCAGAAGTCCTCTTTGCCGACAGACATCGCGCGCGCAACGCGAGACGCGATACGCGGGCTGTCTGCCGGTGCCGACCCTGACGAGCCCCGCCGAGCGGCGGCGCAGGAGCTCGCCACCGGCCTGATCGAGTATTGCTCGATTCTGGAGCGCGGCGAGGTGCTCAGCGCGGACGCTGTGCGCGCCGCGACAGAGTGGTTCACCGTCGAGACGAATTCCGCCTCGACGACGGAGTGCCTGGCGCACGGACTCGAACTCGCTGCCGCTTGCTGCGAGCACAGGTTCTGCAGGGTGGTGGAAGAGGTCGCGGACTCCCCTGACTGGCGAATGTTGACGGAGTTTGGCGGACCGCCGACTCCCCTTGATGTGGACACATTCGTCGCGACAGTGCTCCGTCGCCTCCTCGCGGGCGCGCTGGAAGGGGTGGTCGCACCACTGTCAGCGCTCTACTTCGTGCATCAAGAACGCGTCCGCGAGAATGTCGCGGAGAGGCTTCGTCACGCGAGCGATTTGCATTCGAACGGTCTCCGAGCAATCGCACTCGCGTCCAACCACCTCGCCCGCGATCTGGCGCACGCAACGCTTGTACGTGCAATCGCGGGTGCGGTCGCGCCTCTTGAGCGCGCGGCCGCGGAGGGGTGGCACGAGCTGCGGCGCCGGGAGCTGCAGAGGCGATCTCGCATCGGACAACTCCAGCGTCGGACGGCGCGCCTGCGCGAGGCCGCGGCCTCCGCGCTGGTCGGAACCGCACGGCGAGTCGACTTCGCTCCGGAGTCCAACGCGAAGCGGGTCGGCGAAATCGCGTTCCTCCTCGCCGGCGCGGCCGCGACCCAGCCGAGACTGGGCGATGCCGCGGCGATCCGGCAGATCCGGCTCGAGCTCGAGAAGTACAAGCGGTAAGACCGGCGCGCAGCTCGATTTACCACATGCACAGGGGTGGAGGATGTCGCATTATCGGAACAGTTATTTCGGACTCGATTCGGGACCACAGCGCAGAACCGGTGCGACCACCTGCAGAAGGCTGCGGCGTGCAGCTGCTCGGTTCCAGTCGGAGTCCCCCCTTTGCGAAACGAACCCGTCGACACAGCCCACTCTGAACTCCTCGTCGATGCCGCGACTGCATCCCGCTCGCTCTCGATCTCCCCTCGGCTGCTCTGGTCCCTGACGCAGTCACGAGAGATCCCCTCGCTCCGCATCGGACGGCGCGTCCTCTACCCGCGCCTCGCGCTGGAGCAATGGATCGAGTCGCGCATCCAGCGTGAAAGGAAGGCGTGATCCATGGCCTCGATTTGCAAGGACCCCGGAGGCAGCCACCGAATCTGCTTCATGGCCGCCGACGGGCAGCGTCGCACGATCTGGCTTGGAGTCTGCTCTCTGACAGCGGCCCGGCAGGTCGCGAACCGCGTCGAACAGCTCGTCAGTAATCAGAAACTCGGCGTACGGCACGACACCAACTTGACCCAGTGGCTGCGTTCATGTCCGCCACCTCTGAAATCGAAGCTCCGCAAGGCGGGACTCGTCGAGGAATCAGCCGAACCACTCACGATCACTCAGTTGTTCGAGCGACGCCTGGCGAGCTCGCTGATCGCCGATGCATCCGCCGCAGTCCAACGCCGCATCGCCGCCTCGCTGGTGGAGTACTTCGGCTCGGCCATGCAGATCGACCGAATCCGCGCCGCTGAGGCCGAGCGCTGGCAGGCGTCACTTCGCGACGCGAAGTGTGCCCGCGGCCGCCCCCTCGCGCGTTCGACCATCGGGAAGTACACGAGCACAGCCCGCGGCACCTTTAACAGAGCGGTGCGGTGGGGATTGATCGATTCGAACCCCTTTGCGGGCCTGAAGTCGGACTCTCAGGTGAACGCCGCGCGGCAGCACTATGTTCCCACGACGGTCTTCCGCTCCGTCCTGGCGACCGAACAAGATGCCAAGTGGCAGGCTGTCTTCTCGCTGCTCAGGTTCGGGGGCCTTCGCTGTCCGAGCGAGGTCCGCGCGCTCCGCTGGTCGGATGTCGACCTCGCCCCTGACAAGCTGCAGTTGACGGTTCGCAGCATCAAGACAGAGCGCTACGCTGGCCGGGAGCAGCGAATTGTCCCCATCGTCCCCGAGTTGCGGCCGATTCTGGACCGGTATGCGAAGTCTGTGCAGTCGAAGGAAGGGCTGCTCTTTCCAGACCTCCCGTCTGCCGTCAACGTGCGGCAGCGCTTCCAGCGCATGCTCGCGAAGGCGGGAGTCAAAGCCTGGCCGAAGCTCTTTCAGAACCTACGTGCTTCCTTCGCGACCGACATGGTCGAGCGGTTCCCGACGCACACTGTCGCGAGCTGGTGCGGACACAGCGTGACGATCCAGCAGAAGGCCTACATGATCGCGCGGGACTCGCACTTCAAGGCCGCGACCGCCGGCGGGTCAATCCTCGGATCGCCGAGCCGCGACAGCGCATCCGACATCGCATCCACAGCGCAGAATTCAGCGCCGCACGGAATCGCATCGGTCGGCGCCGACTCGCAATCGCATCCGTAACTACAGATCGCCTGCAGCCTTATGCGAGTCTGTGCGACTCGGCGCGTAAGGCTGCAGGCGATCAATCATGGGCGGAGAGGGATTCGAACCCCCGTAGACGTAAGTCAGCAGATTTACAGTCTGCCCTCGTTGGCCACTTGAGTATCCGCCCGAAGTGGGTTCCCGCTGGGGTGCGGGGGCGGGAAGTCTACATTCGAAACGACGCACCCGCAAACGCTTTGCCGCTGCTCGGAATCGCTCGCGCCCTGCGTGGAAGCGCGTGCGGCGCGATCGCGTGGCTTCGTCGACGCACGCGTCGGATGCCCCGCGCCCGCGCGCGAATCCCGTCCAATAATCGCCCCTCGACGCTCCGTCGCGGTCCCGTCAAACCCCGACTTTTCCGCATGTTTCACATGGGTCGCGCTTCCCAACTTCCCGACGCGCCAATGCACGCACTCGTGCCGCACCGACTGATCGCACCAGCGTCCGCCGCCGATACACGCAACGGCATCACGGGACGAATCCCCTGTCCGGATCCGCCATCGCGAGCCTTCGCTTCGCCTGTCCTTGCGCGAATCGGCTGGTGCTCCATGAACAACCTCACAGTCCTGCGTTCGCTTGTCGCGACATTCGTCCTCGTCGCCTTCGTGACCGTCGCCACCACGCGTGAAGCGCTGGCGCAGCAGCCGGTCGCGACCAAGACCGCCGACGGCTTCACCATCGCCACGCGCGCCCTCGAACTCACCATCTCGCAAGGCGCAGTCACGCGCGTCTACAACAAGCTCACCGGCGAGATCCACACCGCGCCCTCGGTCTCCAGCTCGTGGATGCCGCGCGGCCTCGTCTGCTCTGCGACCGAGTCAGGCGGCATGCGCCCCGTGCAGGAACTCCACTCGCAGTGGGGAGCGCATCCGATCTACGGCGCCCAACTCGCCGACACGCTCGCGCGCGTCACCCGAGGACCGACCAGCTCGAGCACCGTCCAATGGACCCCGACCGCCCGAGGCATGCGCTGCACCTGGCGCGGCCTCTCGAATGGCGCCGCCATCTTCCCCGCCGACAGCATCACCATCGAGGCGACCGTCGACCCGAAGACCAACATGATCGAGCTCAGCGCCTCGGGCGCCACCTCGACCTCTGCGGATGTCGTCGGGCTCATCGTGCCCGTCGTCAACCTGCATAGCCAGCACTCGATCAGCATTCCATCGTTCGGCGGGCTCCGCTTCCCAGCGTCGGACCTCTACGGGCGCAAGCTCTTCAGCCTCGAGGGCGCGCCCTTCGTGGAGGCGCCCGTCATCGCGGCCGAGACGCCGCTCGGCGTCTTCGGCATGTGGGTCGAGGACCAGACCTTCCGCCCGTACGCGACCTTCTACGGCGGGGACTCCAGTTCGACCGCGTTTGCGATCGAGGCCGTCAACGAGATGCCGTTCGAGGGACAGCGCGCATCGCGCACAGCCAAGTGGAAGATCGGCGCCTTCCGCGGCACCTGGACCGCCGCGATGCAGCCGTACCGGGATTGGTACGCGCGCACCTTCGGCACCGAGACGGCCATGCGACGCCAGGCCGCCTGGGCCCGGGACATCTCCGTGATCGTCGACCGCACCGGCCCCGCGGCGACAAGCCTCGCGCGCCTCGCGAAGGAGCTCGACCCCTCGCGCGTCCTCATCCACGACTGGTACGCGCGCCAGCCCGAGTTCGACACGATGCTGCCCGACTGGACGCCGCGCAGCTCCTTCCGCGAGCTCGTCGGCGATGCGCACCGCCTCGGGTTCAAGACGATGGGCTATGTGAACACCTACTGCGTGAACTACGGCTCTCCCGTCTTCGAGCGCGACAACATTCGCTCGTTCGGGCTCACGCGCCTCCACGCGTCGCTGTCGCGATACGGTGATCCGCTCAAGACCTTCTCGAACTGCGCCTCAGGCGAGATCCTCTACCTCGATCCGATCTCGCCTGCATGGCGCCGCTACCACACCGACCAGATGATCCGCTGGCGCGCCGACTCGGGCGCCGACGCGAACTACGAGGACACCGCGGGAACCGCGGGCGACTTCGGCAACGGCGCAATCGGCGGGATCAGCGGCGCGCAGGGCGGATCCGCGCAGTTCCTCGACCTTCTCCAGCGGAATCCCGTGCCGATGGCGACCGAGTACGCGCCCGACAACATGGCGTTCGCCTCGACCTGGGCGCTGCGCTACTCGCAATCATGGGGCAACGACGACATCCGCAAGCAATGGGAATCGCGCCACCGCCCGATCGCGACCT
>Ga0075471_10000549_pt1 | contig 22627 bp, 24 predicted proteins | sample DEB19_08_DNA_2_FD_74787 | JGI IMG/M metagenome (GOLD analysis project Ga0075471, IMG submission 74787) | Aqueous microbial communities from the Delaware River and Bay under freshwater to marine salinity gradient to study organic matter... | ecosystem: Environmental > Aquatic > Marine > Coastal ... | reverse complement strand
TAGTAAACAAGTTCTTTGCAATAGAAGCCAATCCCTCAGCATCTTTTTTGACATTGTTTGTTTCACTTACTGTTGTATCAGTAACCGTTGTTTTCAATGCCTCATCAAGAGTTGTTGTCAGATACGTTTTTTCTCGTGCAAATCCAATGTACAACGCCTGCATTGTTACCCCCACAACACATTGTGTGGGCACCATGTTTGGGTTAAACTTGTTAAAAGTTACTTGTGTTTGCGTAACATAACCTTCCACCATAAACAGGGAAGAGAACACAATACGAACAGGCAAAGACACAAGAAAAGCAGAGTTTCCAAAGTTTGCGTTAATTGCTTTTGTTGCTTTATTCGCATCAAATTCTGCAGGAATCTGGTCTTGAGTATCTTGTGTAGTAGAGCCTGACGAACTTCCACCACCCGTAAACACAACTTTTGCGTTTGCACTGTATCCCGACCCCTTGTCAGTCACAGTTACTTTTGTGATTTTTCCATTTGAGTATGTAGCCGTTGCTTTTGCACCTTTACCAGTATCATCAGCAATTGTAATTGTGGGCGCAACCACGTAACCAGCGCCGCTTGTCTCTACCTGAATATCGGTTATCTTGCCACCAGATACTGTTGCAACCGCCGTTGCAGCCGCAGTGGGTTCATTTGTTGACTTGGATGCAGCGACATTACGTTGTTGTGTGTTGGCTTTTTTCGCATTTGCAACAATGGCTTCAATTAACTGGGTGTTGACACCTTGACCAATAATCTCATCAAACACCATAAGGTCAGCAAGAACACCAAGGTCAGTGACTGACGAAGCCACAACTGGTTTAGATTTTTCATCAGTTAAAGGCAAAGAAGCGGCTTGGTCAGCAGCAATAATTGGGCCACCAGCACCTTGTCTGTAAGAGCCTGACACCACCTCTGGTTCACGGTTAAACATCAACTCAAAATAAAAGTTTGCATCACCTGGAATTGATTGTGTCAATTGAACAGGGTCTTGATTCATCCACATTTGGATATCGTTACGAGCCGTTACCGAGCGGGTAATGTGGTCAGGATTGAATTGAAAGTGCAGGCGACGACGTTCCAATGCTGCGCTGTTGCTAAAACCCTGAGATAACATTCTCATGTATCCACGTTGAATCTTTTGATGCAACGGACCTGCAATAGGTTTTCCTTCCTTGTCCTTAGTAAAAGACCCCGAAGCAATACGCCTGGTGCTTTCGGGCCAAATAAAAGCAGGGTTATCTCCGTTGAGAACTTCATCTACTCCTACGTCTTTGACACCTTTTCCAGCAAAAACACCATTTTCAAATTGTGTGAAGTTGTAGAATGCGTTTGTTGCGTACCTGTCAGTCATTAGTTCTTCCTCAACAATGCGACCTTAAGGTCTCGTTCAATAATACGTGCCGCCTCTTGAGCGACTTTGTGGGTGTCAACAGGTGCTGACCCTGAACCAACTTGAATCACTGGAGAAATGGTGATGGTTGAACCACCCACAAAAGTATTTCCACTACTTTCCCCTACAGACATGCGTTGTACGGGCATGGGGTCACCTGTTTTTGCTGCTCCTCTTTTTGCAGGCGCTGCGCTTTGTGATGTAAGACGACGTACTGCCTCAGTTGCTTTTGGCAAATAAGATTCCGCAGCACCGTATGTAGCACTTTTACCTTTGTATGGACCCCAATCATAGAATGGGTCACGATGCTGATTGTATTTGTTATCCAAATACATTTGATATGCAACACGAGCATTGACCGCAGGGTCAAACAAATCATCGTTTGATGAGAGTTTTTGTGATTTACGACGACTTGGACCAAGCGCACCCGTCATGTTAATTTGGAATAAACCATAGGACAAATCACCAGTTTTTTGGTTTCCATTGAACGCACGTGGGTTAAATCCAATGCTCTCACGACCAGCAATCGCAACTGCTTTAACAAGGTCTTTACCACGGAACCCAGTATCATACAAAAGTTTGGTTATTTGGTCAATTGTGAGTTTCTTATTTGACGGATAAGGAGTTGTAGCGCCACCAATTTTGGAACTAGTTGATGTTGGGGTTCCCATACGGGTTGCATTTGCTGAGGATGTTTTTTGAGCACCGCCCATACCTGCAACAAAAGAACGTTTGTCTAATGGTTGAGCACCGTTGAGTCCCCAACCTGCTCCCGCCTTTTCGTAGGCAACACGGTCATTGGGAAGTTCCGCTGGCTGAACGTGCCATGGTTCTCCGCTGTTTGCAAAAGTCTTAAGACCATACTTAGAGGCATGTTCCTGAACCCACTTAAGGTCTCCAGTCAAGTCAACAGCAAGTCCAACCTCGTGCATAGACATACCAGGAGGGGTGGCATCAGGAACCCCTGGGTTCTTTTTCCAGTACGAGCCTTCCCAGAAGATTCCAGTCTTTTCTTTTGTTTTTGAATACCTGGAAAGAAAGAGCGTCCGTTGTTTAGAAGAGTCACGATGACCATCACCGATACCGACATTAGGATTGTCGTTCAGCATTTGTTCAATGCGTGACCTGAATTGTGGATTCAATTTACTGACGGAACGTGTTGCGTCCATTTGGGTATTGACACGACGTTGACCGCCCGTGGAAGACGGAGGGGTCCCTGGCATTGGGTCGCTTTGAATTCCCCCACCACTAAATCCGCTTACACCACTTGAGAACAGTCCAGCGCCCATCATTGCGATAGGAACGCCTGCTGCTGAACCCACACCAGTTGCAGACATAATTGCACCTGTAGCAACAAGGGCACCACCAAGAATTGTTTTTCCAAGTGCCATTCCTTTGTTATTGCGCATCTTCATACGAGCGCCGATAAGGCCAGACATGGATTCTTCAAGTCCTTGCATTGCTCGTGTTAAACTTTGTGTTTGCTTTTCTAATGCAGCATAATTATCATTTTGTTTTTTGTAAAACGACAAGTCACGTGCCTCACGTGTTCTTTGTGTTTCCTGTTCTTGTGTTGAGAAGTTGTTTTCAATCCCCATTAACTTTCTGTCAGAGGCACGGCTTGGGTCGTACATACCCTTTCCGCCTTTCTTTTGAAAGTTAATGTTTTCTTGTGCATACTGAAGAACCATGTTTTGCATGTCTTCGGGAAGTCCAAGGGCAGACAACTTTGCACGGGTAATTGAACCCATTTGCATACCAGATTGAACAATGTTTTGGTTTGTCAATCCAGCACCACGCACAACAGACTGCATGACTTGCATCATGTTGCGTTGTTTTCCACCAGGACCGTACATACCAGTTCCCAGCGTCATGGTCATGCGGTTGTTGACTTGTGGGGAGGCAAGGGTTGCCATGGCTTGTGCCATGTCCTGGGTGTTGTACATGTATCCAGTGGCGGCTTGCATGGCAGCAACGCTGGATGCGTTCAAATTGGCATTAAGACCTGTTTGAGCCTGAAGACCAAGAAGGGTTGCAGCACCGCCCATACCAAGGCGTTGTTGCATAAGTGGTTGCGCAAACCTGTTAACAAACTGTTGTTGTGAAATGTTTTGTGTTTGCTGATACAAAACCGACAGTTTGTCGTACGACAGTGATTTTCCGTACATTTGATTTGTACGATTATCAATCTGACCCACAATGGCTGAACCCATTTGTGAAAGACCTTTTACAGCAGTTCCAAATGCAGCACCACCACCAGATGCGTTTTGCCAACCCCCACTGCTGTTTAATACAGGGCTACCTGTAAAACCACCCATGAAGTTGTTAAACTTGCCAACAGTCCCAGTATTAGCATTTGCAGAAGGAGTGCTATTGGTTAACTGTTGCGCACTTTGAACGTGTCCAGCAACAGACGGGTTGGTATTAGAACCACCCGACGGAGAAGTTCCTGACTTTAAAGCATTACGAGCAGTTACAATTTGCTTTACAAGGCCAAGAAGTGCCTTACCAACCATGCCTGCGGCACGGACTGTAGTACCCCCTGTGCGTGCCGCACCCCTACGACTTCCACCCAAAGTACCACCAGTTAGTGATGGTTCACTTTCAAACGCACTCTCTGGTTCAATAGGGTCGCCAAAACGGTCAAAACCCTCCCCATACAGGTCACTCATGCTACGTTTTCCATGAAATCAATCTCCTGTGCTATGCCATTTTCCCATAGATGACCAGAAGTTTCTTTGCCTTTTGGTCATGGTAAGGATGTCAGCAAATGTAAACCCTTTGTACACAGCAGCGATTTGGTCGTATTCCCAGTATAAGTTAACTACGTTAACCGAGTAAAAGTGAGGCCCAATCCAGCATGATTGGGAACTCGTGTCCACAGTCTGCGCATTGGGCTTTCACCTCCCCAATCTCTGGACCAGGCTGGGCATCCAGCAGGGTCTTGATGAGTTTGGAACGGTCAGCCAGTCCCAGTTCTTTTGCCCAGATTGAGGTGTTTCCCGTGACATTGGTGACGCAACGGGACAACAGATACGTGTTTTGCTCAGCAGCGGTCTTGGACGTTTTGATTGCCTCAATACTGTCTTGACCATTGGGCAAACGGAACTCAACAACTGTGCCGTCTTTGAGGGTTGTGGAAACCTTTGGTCCAATACCTTCTTTGAGGGGCTTTTCGGGGAAAGTTGAGATGTCCACAAATACGTCGTTTGGCTGCTCACATGATGGGCAGTCAACCTGATATTCACGGATGTTTCCGTAGGTTGCCTCAACGATAGCCATGAACAACTTGTCACGGTCACCAATAATCAGGGAGTCAATAACTCCAGGCTCTTGTTTGACGTTGATGTGCCCGATTGATTCAACGGCACGACGCAACAGGAATGACATGTAATCTGCGTACCCAACACTGCCCTTTGCCTCAAAAGAAGCAAGAGCCTCCTCATCGGCACCAGTCAGTTCACGGACGATTGCGGTTTTCTGCCAATCTCCAGAAGGGTCGGCTACTCCGACATATAGTTCAACCACGGGGTTCGGTGGTGCAGCAATTTGTGGGACTGGGTCAGACATGACAGCGTTGAGGGCATTTGCCTCAGCAGAAGCATCCATTTTGTTCTCCTTATATTAGTTGTTATTTAGGCGAGGGTGGACAGGTTCTCTTCACCCGTCCAGTCAATGTAGAAACCTTCATGGTAGACGTTGAGGGTCTGAACCATGATGCCCGTGGTATCTCCTGCAGAAAGGTCTGACAGTGAATACGAACCAGGCCAGCAGTTAAACAGTTTGTACTGGAGTTTAACGGCACCAGGGACAATGATGTTGGTCGTGGAGTCTTTTGCCCCACCATCGTAAGCGTACCTCAAAGTGCCAGCGTTATTGGTGGTTGTACCAACTGGGCCACTACCAGTGTGTGGGTGGTCGTACACTTTCACGATGATGTTGCAACGATAATTGTCATCACCAGGGTTGAGTCCTGCTCCACCAGAGATGCCACCGCCGACCCATGCGTGCATGAACTTCTGCCACTGCCACAGTTGGTCCTGACCAGCAAACACGCCACGAGCAAATGCCACTGGCGTAAAGTCAGACTGACCAACAAAGCGATGCGGGTGAGTGTTCATGCCACCCTCACGGTACGTGATTTCTTGGTTGGTCACATTCAAGCCACTGACCTGAGCAAATCCAATTTCACCAATGCCCTTTGTGGCGGTTGCCAGTGCTGAGGTGTCAGTCGTGGTAAGCGGCTCAATGCTCACACGGAACTTGAAGTTGCGCAACGGGTCAGTGCGTTGTGTGAATGTAGAAGTAGCCATCGTTCTTATCTCCTTGACTAGGCGTTGGTCCCAGACCACTGGTTGATGTTGATAACAATAAACTCAGCAGGGCTGAGAAGTGAGACACCAACTTCAACGTTCACAAAACCATCTGCAATGGTTGCTGAGGTGTTGTTGGTTGCATCACAAATAATGTAGAAAGCCTCTGTGGGGGACGTACCCTTGAGGTTTCCGCTTGCCCAGAATCCCGTCAGGAGAGCCGACAAACGGTTGTTAATCTTGTCCCACAGACGAGAGTCGTTTGGCTCAAACACCGCAAACGCCGTCTGAGACTCAAGAAGAGCCTTGACATAGTTGAGTGAACGACGGACGGTGATGTACTTGTCTGGACGAACCGTGGACAGCGTACGGGCACCGTTGATGATGAAGGTGCCACCAGGAAGCGCACGGAACACGTTGGTTCCCTTAGTGCTGTACAAAGTTGCTTCTTGCGACGTTGTCACATTTGCAGCAAGACCGTAGACATTGGCAATGTCAAGGCTGTACCCAGCAGGTGCCTTTGCAACGCCACGGGTGTTCTCCGAGCGAACATAAGCACCAGCAACTGCGCCACCAGGGAAGCAGGTGCGAAGGGCTGCAGGACCTGAACGAGCAGGGTCACCCATCACCAGTGCTGGGAAGTACGCCGCACCGTATGCCTTGGTGGTTGAGGTGCCGTAATCACGACTAGCAGCCGTGTTGTAGTCATCGCTCTTTCCACAGTCAATAATGACAAACGAGTCACCACGCTCTGAAGCGTACAGAAGAGCCTTGTCCACAATGACCTTGACGGTTTGACCGACAAAGTTGATGAGAAGCGGGTTCTTGATGTTTCCGTAGCCCTGAAGCGTTGAGCCGTTACCGTTAATGACGTTGTACCACAGGGTGGCTGCATCGTTATCGGTGGCTGGTGCGGTGCCGTTGCTACCCGATGAGAACGCCGTTGAGGCAGTTGCATAGGTATCGGTCACAACAGTCACGACCATCGTTGAACCGCTTGCCAGCGTGACTGGGGTTCCGCAGGTCACGTAGGACGAGAACAGGTTCAGAACGTCCTTGACGTAGCGACCAGAAGTCGGGTCAAGTGACAGTTCCTGCCAACGCTCAACCTCAAGGCCGTTGTAGACAAGGCTCAGGGAGAACAGCGTTGAGGAAGTGATGGTTGCAGACGTTCCCGTGGCAGTTGAGGTGTTGCGGTCAAACGTGACGATGGCACGAAGACCGTTTGCCTCTGCGGTGGAGTTTGCCCAGGTACCGACTGACTTGGCGGTAAGTGCGAACAGCGTGGTTGAGGTGCTGGATACCGTACCCGTGAAGGTAACCGTTGCCGATGACGCATCAGCGTTGGCAACTCGTGACACATAGGCTGCGCCACCACCGTTGGCAAAGAAGTTATACACTGCGTAGCCCAGGTCGTAGTCATTTGACAACGGACCGAAGACCGTGGTGTAGTTTGACCATGAGGTAATCAGCGTGGGGTTGGACGGACCACGAAGGGCTGAGCCGAGGAAAACGGCAGTCGTGACCGTTGGCTGGACCGTGACCTGCGTCTGAGCAGGGATTTCACGAACGTATACGCCTGGTGTTTGGTAAGCCATCAGAACTCCTAGATATCTTGGCAGTGGAAAATAGAACTATTCACGAGTTTTGTACCAGTGTAGTATTAATTTGAGTGACCTGCTTGATTCCTTCAAAGTCAGAGGTGGGCAGTTCTGCCGACATCTGCAATGTGTATATTTTGCGGAAAATCCGCTTACGGTAGCCAGCCTCTGGGTCCAGAAGGTCGGCTGTCGTCCAGTCCAGCATGTCAAAACGCCTAGAGGTGTTGTCTGCTGGAATATAAATAGAGTTGTACCGAAACGGTGCCCGTTCGTACATAATCCTGCTGTGGAGTTGCCTGTCGTGGATGGCACTTCGGCAGAATGTGGAGACTTGGTACAGGAGGTCAACGGGGACATACTCAGTGGTTTTCAGGTATTCCACATCCTCAGGAACCGTGATTTCGCCCTGAGAGGGGTAGTAGGTGACAACAGCGGGATTGTCCTCAGCCCAGGAATCGCCCTCTTTGTATGCGTACTGCTCAACATGTGAATGCTGACGGTTGCGAGCATACACAATGTCAATTAATTCCAAGGTAATGAAAGGGTAATGGCGCTCCGTCTCACCTTCTGGGTAACGGAAAAAGACTTGGACAGGTCGGGAAGCGTTGCGGTCATCCGAGACCGTGAGATTGGAAAAGCGGATTTTGACCGCCTCATCCTCTGCAAAAAGGAAACCAGACTTCGTCACAGGGCAACCTGGGTATAGGTTTGTAGAGCCATTAGGCATCTCCTGAAGTCTGGGCGTTGTATTGTCCGACGCTCATCGGACACACCAATTTTATCAGACTTGGGGTAGAGATGAGGGCCACGGAAGGTTCTGAACCGTCATGGAACCTGGACCTGGGTCAAACAAAAGTTCTTGGTTAAGGTAAATTTCAATGCCTTCCACCACGACCAAAACGTCATCCTGCGCCCTGCCACGGACCTTGTACGAAGCAACGCTGTAGTAGCGCCCGTCATAAAAGAACATGTCGTTCAGGTGCTGCTGGTACTCATAGGGGGCTTCAATTCCAGCGTCACGGAAGTCTTGGATGGAGCCAACCACATTGGTGACTTGGACAGGCTGACGACCCTCAGGAATGGCTCTTTTGGTGTCCTCAGACTCAGTGACCATCAAAACGGGGATTGTCACACCTGTCTTGTACTTACGACCACCAGTTCCAACTACGCCCTCGTCGTACACATCGTCATAAACAGATTGGGTATTGATGTTTGTTCCCAGCGGGTTAAACTCAAACCAGACAATGTACTCACTTGTCTTTTGCTGGTACTCCCGATAATGCTTGCGGATTGCCGCAAGTTCACGACGCACTTCCATCAGTAGTACGTATTTTGAGTAATCCCAACAGGTGGGTCTACGTCAATAAACACGTCCTCACGCAATGGCTCGTCCTTTTCAGTAACAAGAATGTGACCCTCCACATCCTCAGCAAAGATACGTTCAATCGGACCATAGTCGCCAATTTCCTTGGACTTGAACAACGGAACAAGGCGGTTGGTTGTTCGGGACACACGGCGCAGGCTGAATTGCTCAATACGCTCAGGACCAATGTTCAGGTTATTGGCGTGCTTACGGTATTCCGTTTCCCATTGACGACAAAGGTCTTGGAGTCTTTGATAACGCTGAGAAGCAGGAATGTGGACTGACTCTGAGGTCATGACATCAATGTCACGGGCATACTCAGTCATAAGGGCCTGCAAAGCCTCAACAAGGGCACCCAATCCAACAACGTCCAAAACAGCGGCATTTGCCTGTTCCAACGGAACATTAATTGTGGGGGTGTGGAAGTTGATTGAACGCTCTGCATAGAACGCCAAATCCTCAGGAAGCAACCACTCATAGTAGTACCCTTCCACCATAATTTTGGTATTGGAAGCAGGAGTAGACGCAAGCCTCAAAATGCCGTTCCTGTTGTCCAGGCTGTATTGGTCCGTGGTCAACTCAGTAACGGTGCTTCCTGTGTATGTTGCAATCCAAACGGTTGTGGGGTCAATGTTTGTTTGACCCAATTCATACGTACGCCCAATACCGTCAAAAGATACTTGAAAGAACTTTGGAAAGTCACGCAGATAGTTACGAGCCAACTGAACCGTGTGTTCCATGGGAGTCAACTTAGCCATTACTGGTCACCTGACCCTGTGCCTGGAACCGTGTCTTGGGTTGGCTGGTTCATCTGATTCTGCTCCTCACGATGGCGGTGAACAGTGACTCCACGAACTTTCTTGATGTCAGTAACCGTTCCTTGTGGGGTTGAAAGGCGGGTGTACGTCTCTGACATTACTTTGCCTCAAGTTCGGCTACTCGTGTTTCCAGTGAGTTTACCTTTTCCAAAAGTTCTTGAACTGCTGCAACGGTAAGAGACACGACTGCCTCTGTTTTCCATCCTTGAGGAAGCATAGGACCAACGTCGTCTTTTTGATAGTGCTTAACAACATCAGGTACCGCTGATTCTAAAAGTTCTTCAACAACAAAACCATACTGAAGTTGGTCTCGCCTATCAAACTTGTCAAACTCAAAATCTTTTATTAAAGATGACTCTTTGAATCGGAAAGTCCGTGGTTTAAGAGTTGATAAAGTTGTCAGAGCATTTGAAACTTCTTGAATGTCTTCTTTTAGGTCACGAAGAGACCATGTTCCTGTCCATGCCCGTTTCTTTACTTCACCGTTAGATGCAATAACAAGAACATCAGTTGATGATGACGAGGCAGTTGAACCAATAAACAGATAAGTACCAAGGTTCATACTGACACTTGAGTAATATCCAGCAACCGCACTGCTGTAACCAAAAAAGGTCCCAGTTAGACCAGATACATCTGTGCCAGGATTCAAATAGTTTGGACCAGCAGGACCAGTGGCTCCAGTAGCGCCCGTTGCTCCAGTGTCCCCCTTAGCCCCAGTGTCACCTTTCGGACCTTGGGCACCTGTGGCACCAGTAACGCCTTGGATACCTTGAGGAATCGTGAACGACAAGGTCGCTGTTGATGCTGTCTGGGAAACGCTGACAGAAGCAGAGGTGCCAGCGGCTCCCGTTGTGGTGGTTCCAATGGCGATTGACTTTGCTGTTGGGACAGCAGGGTCAAGTGTGAGTGCTACCGATTGGTTGGAGGTTCCGTCAAGGCTGAGGGTTCCCGTCACGTTTCCAGTGAACGTGACCGTACGAGCGGTTGTCCACCTGGCAGCAGAACCCGAAATGTTGATGCCATAGGTTGAACCATCGTTGTAAACACCGTTGGTCACCGTGGATGCGTTGCCATTAAGGGTTGCGGTGATGGTTCCAGCACTAAAGTTTCCGCTGGCATCCCTCTGAACAAGGGTGTTAGCAGTGGCGGCAGTTGCTGGTGGGTAGGTGAACTTTGCCAAGTTCTCCCAAGTTCCACCATTGTTCAACCACAGGGTGGATTGACCAGCCGCTGGGGAAGAGCCAGTACGATAGTACAGGTCTCCAGTAGAACCGCCAGTAGGGGTGGTTGAGCCATACTTGACAACAGATGCGCCGATTTGTGTGCGCTTGTCAACAACCAGGTTTGCAATGGTTCCTGAAGTCAGACCAGAACGAACCACAACCGCATACAGCGGAATCTGTGTGCTGGTGACAGTCGGGAAAACTGGGTTGGATGCGCTGGAAGTTCCCGATACAACCACATATGCGTAGGTGCTAGGCGAGGTGTACTGGGCGCAGATAAGGTCAAAACGGGTTCCAGTGCTTGGAGCCGTGGCAATCGTCACAGTTCCAGACGAGATTGACCCGTAGTTGCCAGCAATCAATACCTCAGAAGCAGCAAGGGTTACATCAATGTAGGCACCTGCTGCTGTAACTGCGGAAGTAACTCCGCCACCTGAGATGACACCGCTGGTGCGGTCACCCAGAACGGCAAAATCTAACTTGTCGGGTTCAGCCTGCTCAAGAGACGCAATAGTGACGCTGTAGTCAATGGCATTGGGAATTGTGAATGCCATTACTCAGCCTCTTCGGTTGCAGTCTCCGCTTCCACAGTCGGCTCTGGCTCAGGAACCGAGGCAGGGGTGTGGGTGTGTACACCGCCGCTCACTTTGTTGATACCAGCCAAGTGGTCATACAGACCGTATGACACTTCAATTTGGGAGTTGGCAGCAGCCACCAAAACCTCTGAACCCCACACGATGTTGAGGTCTTCAAGGGCGGTAGCAGTAACTGTGTTCTTTTCAGCAACAGCCTTTTTTGCTGCCATGTCTAGCCCCTATCAGAGAGTGTCGTAAATGTTGCCGTGAGCCTTCAGGTACTCATAAAGGTCGGCAGGAATGTTGAAGGTCTTACCGTCTTCAAAGTTGAAAGACGAGTTGCCCCAGTGCATGAGCCAAGTTCCCTTGACACGGGCCTTCTTGAGGCCAGGTGCAACAGGAGCAGGGGTAGCAATTGCTTCCTCAGTTGCCTCAGCCTCAACGGCCTCAACTGGCTCTGCAAATGCGTCAGATGTCTTCTTGGATGCCATGTGGATTTCTCCTTTACTAGTTGTTGGTAGATTCCAGTGGTGGAGGGGGGCCGAAGCCCCCCTCCTGCTACACCGCCTTTATCAGGCGATTGCACCACCGAGAGTGTTGATGACGACACGGGACTCGTGGGTGATGACACCGAAGCCCCAGATGGCGTACCACGCCAGACCGTGCTCACGACCAAAGTCAATGACACCACCGTCACGGAGTTCCACTGGCAGAGCAATGGCTTGACCGAAGGCGTTGTCACCAATCATGATGGATGAGTACGAGGTGGACAGGACTGCGTCCTGAATGCTCGTGGCTGGGTTGGAGTCAACTGAGCCAAGGCCCGACTTGACCTGCGTGGTCTCAATGAACACCACGTCGTACAGACGACCAATCTCACCGAGCATGAAGTTGCCAGGAGCGGCGTACTTCGTGACCTCAATGAACTCAGGCCAGTCACGCAGTGAACGGCTCTGGGCTGGGTTCACGAAGCAGACGTAGGTGTCGCCAAGGCGTGGGATGTTCTGACCAGCAAGAATCTCAACTGCGTCCTTGACGGTTGCAGGTGACATGTAGCCAGGAGCACCCGAGTTGCCAGCGGCTGCGTACTCGTACGGAGCACGTGAACCACGGGTGGACGGTGCGGTGCGACCAAACACGACGGACGGAGCAACAGCCGAGCCACCACCGAACGGAACGCCAGGAGCGTACAGGGTGTTACGGGCTTGGATGTCCATGCTCTGTGCCATGTGGCGACCAAGCAGACGGGACGATGATGCCATCACGTCGTCAAACGAAGCGTTCAGCAGCAGTTCGGTGACTGCAACAGACTGACCTTGTTCCTTGACGGTGATTTGAATCTGGCTGGCTGACAGAGCGACAGGCTCCATACGAACGCCTTCCACCAGTTCTGCGCCCGTGCTCTCGTTGACCGAGAGGTTGTTGTAACGCATGAAGTTGATGGTGAGACCAGGCATAACGCCCAACTCCGTCTTCTTGACGGCGAACTGCTCAAAGCGAAGCACTGGCATCGCTTGGAACAGAATCTCTTTTGACCAGATGGTCTGAATTGCAGGTGAAAGTGTTGCATCACTTGAGTAGCCAGTCGTCGTGATTGACGAAAGACCAGCACCAGTGATAGCACCACCAACGGGGCCAGGAAGCGCCATGGTTTTATCCTCCGAGGATAGTGGGTTGTTGTGTGTTAGTACCGACCACGTCGTGGTGCGGCATTCATGAGCCTGTCACGCATCTTTGCATACTGTTCCATTGGCATGTTGCGGATGTCTTCCGCTGTCAGCGTTTGGTATTCCGTCTGAGTTTCCATTGGCCCAACAGGGGGTGCCGTAACTGGTGCCCCCCGCAAACGACCTTGCTGCTGCGCAGTCGCTTGTTGGATTGACTCAATAATAGCATTACTTCTCTCACGAAGCACGGCAATTGAGTTCTCAATCTCATCCTCCGATGCACCTGACACCAGGTCAATCAGTTCGGGGATGATTGTCTCCTGCTCCTCAGCAACACGGCGCTGGCGGTAGGAGTTGACTTCTTGGAAACGGCGCTCCTGCTCAAGCAGTGCGGACTGGTGCTCACGCTGGCGCTCAATCTCCTCAAAACGGGATTTGTAGTCGCCCTCAATCTGGGCAAGTTTTGCGTTGAACTCGTCCTCACGCTTAAGGAGCAGTTCCTTAGCGGAGAGTTCTGCGGTCTCACGCTCACGGATGAGTTCGGCCTCCTTGGCGGCACGCTCCTCAGCCTCTTTCTGAGCCTTCTCACGCTCTTCAGCGATTGAAGCCAACTGCTCTTCCATGCTCTTCACACGGGTGTCGGCCTCTTCAATGCGCTTGTACAGTTTGTCCTTTTCCTGCTTGCGGATGGACTCAACCTCATCCTCAGTGAAAAGTTTGCTGTTCTTGGTGGCGTTCTCCACGAACTGCTCCACTGCTGGAGCATCCACAGGAACGGAAATGATGTCCCCTTCAGGGGCATTACGGTTTGCCATGGGTCTTTACCTCACTTGTTTGGCTAATTGGAACTGGTTTAATAAAACGGTTTAGTTATCTTCGTCAGGGTTACGACGCTGGGCGAACCTTGCGCCATAAGCCCTACTTACAATTTTGTTTACAAGTTCCCCTTCAATTGGAGCCGCAGCCCCAAGTCCAGGGAGCGGACCGCCTTCGCCATCCGCACTGCTTACATTAGCACCTCCAGCAGACACGGGTGCGGTGCCCCCATCAGGGGTCGGCATCATGCCTGTGGCGAGCATAATTGCTTGCTGGATTTGGGCACGCATCATGTCCAGAGCGCCCTGGTCAATGGCATCATCCTGAAGTTCTTCAAAGATTTCAGCCATCTTCTCATTCGGGAACTCCTCGCCAAGGATACGCAGAGCGCCTCGCTTGGACTCCAGACCAAGGGACATCTTGGCTTGGACCTCGTTGAGTTTGATGAGAACGTCCACTGGCAGCGGTTCGGGCCAGTGGATAGAAGTGCGGTAAGTCATTGGGTCAGCAGGGTCCAACTGGGTGAGTTGGTCTGACTCTGGCTCTGCCGAAGATGACGGGTCGTACACAAGCATTTGAGGCTCAAACACAGCCGCCGTACGGATGATGATTTGATTTACTTGTTCAAGACCTTTGGTGAAGTGAACTTTCTTCATGTTGAAACGGTTCATCATTGGCTGGTACTGGATAGCCAGAGCCACGCCAGAGGTGTTGGACACAGGCTGGAACTGACCAAGGGCGGTCTCAGGAACGCCCGTAATCTCGTGCATGGTGCGCTTCAGCACATCAATATATTGCAGAGCACCAGCCATTTCACCACGGGATTCAAGGTTGAACACACTGGCATCCTTGGGGAGACCTGCCCACACCTTCTTGGGTCCACGCTCCAACTGAGAAGCCTTGGCACCAGTGATGATGGTCACAGGGGCGGCGTGGTAGTTGATGATGTCGGAGACCTCAAGCATCTTTTCGTTGAGTTCACGGTTCAACGGAATGATGTCCCAAATGTCTGATTGACCCCACGGCGATGAGGAAATCGTGGTGTTTGGGATGTGTACGACAGGAATAATGCCCAGAGCGTTCGGATATTCATCAACCAACTCGTCGTTAATGAACTGCTGAACAAGGTCGTCAGACAGGATTTCCGTAAAGGTGTACACCTGGCGAGTACCTTCGGGAGAGGTGCCCCAGAAACGGTACTTTAATTTGAAACGAAGCAAGCGGTCACGGTCATGTGGGTGATACTCAGGGAAGCAGTGCGCTGGGTTCAAAGGAATAATACGAATACGACCCTCATGGTAAATTCCCACGGAATCCTCGTATGGCTCTTCATAAGCAACTTTGACAAAACAATCGCCTGTCACTGATGCCAATTGCCCCATTTCCCACAGAACGTAATGCTTGTTGTTGTGGACTTCCCAGACGTTGTGGAGAAGCCTTGGCATGATGGCATTGTTTTGTTCTGGAACACGGAATTGAACACTCTTACCAAAACAGAAGTTAGTAATGTAGTCCGACATGGTTCGGACATAGTTCATGTAGAACTGGGACTCGCCCATCTCACGGCGGTACGAATAGTGGTGTCCCAAATACCAAGCCCACGCAGCAGCGTAGCGGTTCAAACGGGGGCCGTGGACCTCAAACTCTTCGTCTGCAAGTTCAACGAGACCAAGGGGGGAGATAGCAACGGTAAGGTCACTAGAGGATGCTCTATAAGACGGTGACCAAAAATCAATTGCCATGTTGTTTACACCTTACCATCAATTAATGGTAATTGTAGCGGCTGCTTAAGCCTTGGGTGCGGCAGTTTTGGCTGCTGCCTTTTTCGCAGGAGCCTTCTTTGCAGGAGCCTTTTTCTCCTCAACAGCAGCGGTCACCTCAGCAACAACCTCTGGGAGTTCCTTGGAAGCCTTTGAAAGGAAAGATGCAGTGCCCTTGTCACCCACCAGGGTGCTGGCATAGGCAAGACCCGTGATGACGAGAGGCATGATTGCAGCCTGTGCGCCTGGGTCAATGTTTGCCTTGGCGAGGAAGTACGAAAGTGCGCCAACGACTGCGCCCTTGAGGGTCTGGTCGGCAACTTGCTGGTTCTTTGAAGTAGGCATTAGTGCTCCTATTTGCAGGGACACCTCAATGATACTATTTTTTGCCTGTTCTTTCCTGAACGTGGGCTTGAAATGGTGAACCTGTGTAGGGGTCAAATTTACTGGCGACGGTCAGAGCCTTATTTGCAATGGTTTTTGCGGTCTGAGGAGTCAGTTTCTTAGTGCCCAGCAATGCCTGCAAAGCACCAAGGGCGTACGAGGAACCTGTGCCAATAGCATAAATGCCCGAGGTATCCGATGTCCATGAGTAATCTCCTTCAATGATGTAGATAGTGCCGTGAATTACAACCAAAATGGTGCTGGAATGTTCCGCCATGTGTTCGGATGTATCACGTTCAGGGGCTGCGTACCCCTGTTCTTCAAAGCATGCACGAAGGGCAGGTATAAATTGACGGGTAATAAACTGGTCTAGTTTCTTTCCTGTGGCTGTCACAGGGGGTTTTGGGGGCGTAAATGCATGGTGCAGGATGTTGATAGCCCGAACATCCCCAGCGGCTCCAAGTAAATAATCCCCGTTTGAGGCAATTTTGGGGGTACCAGCCCCCAACGTGGTGATTTGAAAGGCAAACCCAGACTCGTCAATGGACGAGATACGACTGTCGGTACACACGACAGCAAATGTGTCACCCTGAATACCGACAATTGTTGTCACTCTCCGTACACCTTGCCCTTGTAAAACATGACTCCATCGTGGATGGGGAGCATCTCAGGATGGAATGGGCCGTCACCCTCCTTGTAGTGGATGATGCCCAGACCCTGTTGCCAGTCCTCCACGCAGGTGATGGGGCGACCATCAAGGTCGGTACCACCCTTGGTAGAAGGGACCATGCCGTCTACACGGGCAAGACAGCCAAACGAGATGGCAGCGATTGTCTTTGCGCCGTCCCAGTCTTGTCGGGTACGCTCTGCCCATTCACGACGGTGAATGTGACCATACACAACAGAGGCTTTTTCCGTACCAAGGTATTTATGAGCAGTAGACCCATTAGACGCAACCTTAGTTCCATGAATGATTTTGATGCGGTTGTTCAACCAGAATTGGCTGGCTGGATAACCAGGCAGGTACTCCACGCCAAAGTCATCAAAACGACACAGAAACGGAATGGACAACACAGGCCACGAATCGGGCGTATTGCCTTGGCGAAGACCAAACGATGCCTTGGCATTATCAAGGATGTAGTTGGTGAGACGAGCCTCGTGGTTACCTTCCAACCACACGATACGAGCATTTGGAGCCGCATCACGGATGCGTGCGCAGAGTGTGGTCAGGAAGTCAATGGTCGCTTGCGTCGTAAGTGCGAACGCTGGGGTAAGTCTATACTTCCCAAATTCGGGGAAATCTGCGTTGTCACCGTTGAGGGCAACAACATCAGGCTTTTCCGATTTGATAACAGCAATGGCGTAGTCAATTGCCACAGGGTCGTGAGTAGACACTAGTTCTCCAGTTGTGGCACGAAAGAAACCAGCCTGAATGTCAGGCAACACAACACACTTGCGCCAATCACCAACAGAAGTTTTAACTGTTGTTTTGGGCAGTTTGATGGCTGGTCCCTGATTGACGGGATTCCACTCAGGACCGTCTGCCCATTTAGGAGAGAACTGAATAGCAGCGAGGTCATGAATCTGAGCCTCGCCCTCTTGGTCTTTTGTCAGTGACTGGTAAAGACTGACACGCTTTACAGAACCAATCTCATTAACATCAATGTTTTGTCTGTCAAGAATCTCTAGCAACTTGCCCAGCGCCTGGGCTTTGGTCTCTGGTGGGGTTGACAACTGGTTGCTGAGTTCACTCACAGGAACACTCCTTGTTAACGTGTCGTTGAACAGTGCTTACACTAATCGTGTATCCGAAGTTGCGCAAGACCCTAGTCAGCCATGTGGTGCTGTAGGTCTTTGCTTTGCCCAGTCCTGCGTCCTCACGGATACCGCTGACGGCTTTGTCAAGTGCTTGTTGTTCGTCCTCGTCAAGTTTCTCCCTAATCTGGGTGAACTTGCAGACTGCGGAACCGCCTCCGCTTTTAGGGCTTTCTAGAGCCTCTCGTAACGAGTTGGATGACATGTGTAATCCTTCTGATGTCGTGATGTTCGTCATGAACATTTCCACAACATACTACCAGCCTCGTCATGCTGGCAACCACCTACTTCGTCTTTTGGTGGGTCTCTTCCAAATGCCAGTCCACGTGGTCATCAAGCCGTTCCGCAACTCGCTCAACACTCTTCTGAACTTTGTTTAATTTAATCATTACCGCACCGTGGTCGGCATCATTCTTTTTCTTCATGCCCTTGAACTCGTGAATGGCGATTCCAAGGAGGCCACCGACTGCACTGATTGCGGCTGCAAGTACGGTGGCGACTTCGGCGGTCATGCAAGACCCTTCTTTTCTTTCAGAGCGTCAGACTTCTTGACGTTCTTTGCGACCTGCTTGTTGTGGCCCTCATCAAACAAACTGAGTTGGCGGTCAGGGTTAAGGATTGCCTCTTCTTTTGCTGCCTTTGCTTGTGCTTTAGCGGATTCTTTAACAGTTCTCTTGCGAGCGTTAAACTCAACGTCTCCACCAGCCATACGGCGCTCGTCAGCCCAAACACCTTCCTGCACTGTTACGGCTGGAATTGTGTAATCCACACCAAGTTCAGTCTGTAATTCCTTAGCAGCATTCGTTGTTGCTTTGTTACCCACAGCGTGTTGAATGCCTTCTGGGGTGATTGAGGCATCACCAGCACCAACACTAAGTTTACGACCACGCTTGGTAGTTCCTGTTTTCTTTTTCAGGATTACGTCACCAGCGGCTTTGCGGATTTCTTGAGGTTGTTGATACTGGTTTGCCAACATCCATGAATCATTTGCCGTCTGCAAGTTATTTGAAAGGATGCCTTCGTTGCTGTTACGCATACCGTAGAAGTCAAACATAAGTTGGTTGGGCGACTGTTCACCACGGGCAACCTGGCCCAGGTTCATAGCCCTCATCTGGTATTCCCCATGCTCTGGAGTTCCAGACGTTGCAAGGTCATGTGCTCGTGCGTAACTGTGCAGTTTGGGGTTTTTGAACGGGTCCAGGGGCTTTCCTTGCAAAGCAGCATGTGCTTGAGCCAGGTTTGTGCGCATGGAAGTTTTTGCCATGTTCGTGATGTCAACACCATGTGCGTGGGGTTGGACAATGTGGCGAATGCTTGGGTCAGTCAACTTATGAACAACATCAGGTGACAGGTCTCGGAAAGCCACCTTTTGGTTGTGTAATTCTTCGGGAACCTGTGTACCTACAGAAGAAAGAGTTGACACAAGTTCAGGGGAAAAGTGAACAGAACCATACTCGTGAGCGTGGGCCAAGGCACGCATGGATGCCTTTTCTTGCGCTGGTTGGGTTTGGATACTTAAACGTGCAGTAGCATCCAAAAGGCGGCTTGGGGGAATATTCCCTGTGCCAGCAGTTTCACGCAAGTCATCACTATGTTTGAAATAGAATTCTTGTCCAGAGTAATCTTCTTCTGGAAGGCGTGATGTTCCTGCAAGAGCGTTCATAAAAGAGTTCTTACGAGCGTTGGTCATGTCCTCCATGCTGAGGGGTTTTGCCTCTACGCTTGGCAACGCTTTTTGGTACTTGCGGCCCTTGGACTGCATCATGCTCTTTGGGGAGTTTAAATGCCTTTCCGCCATCTGTGCCATGGTTTGGGGCATATTTTCAGACAAACCACTAACAAGCCCAACAGCGTCACTTTGTTCTTTCTTTGTCAAATCATCAAATTCAAGAACACGGTCTTTATTGGGGATGCGTTGCGCCTTCTTTTTTGCAGCCATACTAAATCGTACCAGTCTTACTTGTACCTAAGTTGCTTGTGAGACGCAACTTCTGAGTTGGTACGGTTTTCGCTACGGTAAGCCTTTTTGCCAGCAGTGCGGTACTTGTTGGGGCTTTCAGGCTTGTGCTCTTCAACACCATTTCCTGACTGCTTTGTTTCTTTAAATTTTTGAGGCTTAAAGTTATCCAACGGGTCAACGACCTGGTCGCCATCACCAATCATGTTCTTTTCCACAGCGTAACCACGACGTTGTGGAATATAGGCATGCTCTGATTTAACAGGAGGAAGGTACGGGCGCTCCTTGGCAACAGCGGCAGCAAAATGACTACGACGTTGGCGGAGTGGAGCAAAGGCTGGACCTTGCCCTGTCACCGCACCTGCGTAGGCAGGCGAAATCGGCAGACCAGAAAGCGTTGATGTAACCGAAGGTACAACTAATGCTGCGGCTGGCGCTTGCGCCTGTACGCCAGCGTCACTTACAACGCTGTCGCTCTCCATTATCAGTCAAAGACGACAGTGGGGTTCGGGCGGTTCATGTGACCACCCGTGTTGTACTCGTACTCAAACATCGGCATGCCGTCACCAGACATTGAACCTTGCACGAAGTCCGACAGCACAGTCGGAGCCTCAATCCACGAAGCCGAACCCACGTGAGCACGCTCACGCATGGTGTCTGCTGGGTGCTTGAAGAACATCTCGGGGTTGGTGTGGTTCATGCGGTTGCCGATAGGAGCCGTGTCCATGTATGCGCCCTGAGCAAAGTCAGCGGGAACATCGGTGTCGGTGGCAACGCCCTCTTCAAAGCGAAGAGGACCCTTGTTACCTGGGATGCTCGGTGCAAAATTGCGTTCAAAAACGGTAGGCGACTTCTCAGGGAACATCGGGGCTGGTGCTACGCTCACGTAATCCTCCATATAGGGGTATGAATACTTGATATAAGAATAGCACTTTTAGGAGGGGCGTTACCTGAAGAACGGGTTTTCAGCCACCATAATCTGGGGCATGGTGTCCTGAACCGTCATATGACAGGCAATAGCCAAGGAGTCTGGATAGTCGTCAAATGCGCCCTTTTCATCAGGAGCAGCCGCAAGCAGGTACGGTCCCTTGTAGACCTTCTCAAGGTCAGCCATCTGCTGGTTGAATCGCTTCCACGGACGGGTACGGCGAGCCTTGGAATGCCCAGGAATAATTAATTGTTCACGTTGGATGAGTTCGGTCAAGTGGACCCACCGTTCGTGTTGTGCCTTGGAATCGGATGAAACAGGCATAACTTCCAGGTGTGGAAGAAGGATTTGCAGTCGCTCAGCCACGGCACCACCAACGCCTTGAGCGTCCACGCCCACACGAAGAACGTCATAGTTTCTCAGGAAGTCAATAATCTGAAAATACTGGCTTTCCCATTCTTCGTTGTTGATTTCCAGCCAGTTGAGAATGCGGTGTTCATAGAAGCCAAACGGGTCTGGATGGTCCCAGTCAACCCACACAACCGTCACAACAGTGGAGTCATTGGCTCGGGCAACGTCAATACCCACCACCACAGGGGTGCGCCACCATTGCTTGACCAGCCCCATGGATGGGTCGTAGAGGCGCTCCATGCGCTCCTCGGTGACAAACATTCCCTTTTCCAGAATCCACTTGTTGCAGTAGGACATCTGGAACTCGTCTGAGTCCTCACCAATACGAAGTTTTTCCTTAGCAATAAACTTTCCGTAGTTAGAGTTGTACTTGGCAGCGGTTCGCCAGTCGTACTCAAAGTGTGCCTGTCGTGTCTTCCTACCGCTGACACTGCGCCTCTTGTTGTACTGAATCATCTTGTAGAAATAACACTTGTTTCTGGTGGCAGTACCAGTCAGGCAGATAGAACCGTTGTTGAACGCCAACATCGGCTTGATTGACTTGGTAATCATGAACTCATCGGCTTCCTGAGCCTCGTCAATCAAAACAAAGTGATAGGTCTTGGACTCAATCTTTGCCTTGGGGTTACAGGTCTGCATACGGCAGAGAGACCCAGAATGCTTGAGGCTGATGAGTTTGCCTTTTCCACGGGAACCACCAGAGGCTGCTTTATCGTCAATCTCGGGGTCAAGCAGGAACTCCATGGCGTGGTCGCTGGTCAGTTTTGAGACGATACGGCTAAAGACTGTGTCAGCCTGGTCCTCGGTGGGAGCAAACACACCAATCCAGAATCCCTTCTCAAACTTGCCAAGCCATGTCGGATAGACCTTGGACAGTTTGGGAAGAATAACCATCAGGGACGCACAGACATTGGAAAGGACTTCCGATTTACCTGACTGGCGAGTTGCCACCACAGTCATCTCTTCGCCGTCGCCCAGAATGATGGACTCAATAATGCGGTATGCAATAGGGACCTGGTACGGGAACAGTTTGACGTTGCAAAACTCTTCCATGAAAACAATTAAACGCTTGACAAGACCATCCACAAATTCAGCGGAGGTTTCGTCAAGTTCCTCTACCTCTTCCTCGGGTAGTTCTGCTAATTCGTCTTCTGTGAGCACCTGTTTAGTTTAACCCAGAATAGGGCTATTTACCGCTGTTCCAGTTCGTCCCATATGGAATTAACAGCAGTCAGGGCTTCTGTCACATATTCCTTGGAGCCGTTGCGGAAACGATATTCGTCATATGACGCATGGAGTGTCATCAGGGTGGAGTCCATCCACGCTGCGAGGGCTGCGTCGTCCATCTTGGACACACGCTTGTTTGCCTTTTCACGGAGTTCTTTGTTGAAAAAACGCATTACCAGTTACCAATGTCTGTAGGGGGTGTGTCCATGAATCTACCTTTCACAGCAGCCAACACACCAGATGTTTCGTCAAACTCGTTCTTGTGGCAGATGCCAATCTGAAAGGTTCTTTTGAATAGGGCTATCTGGATGCCCTTTCCGTGTCGCCATGGCGCACTAATTTCATGCATGAAGGCTGTGGCTATGACAGGGCTATTTGCTGGAAC
>Ga0075471_10000546_pt1 | contig 22652 bp, 37 predicted proteins | sample DEB19_08_DNA_2_FD_74787 | JGI IMG/M metagenome (GOLD analysis project Ga0075471, IMG submission 74787) | Aqueous microbial communities from the Delaware River and Bay under freshwater to marine salinity gradient to study organic matter... | ecosystem: Environmental > Aquatic > Marine > Coastal ... | reverse complement strand
AGAACGAGACCTCCGAAGTCAAAGAGCTTTACGGAGCGATCTCTGGTGTGTACAAGAACCAAACCGCTTGATAGCATTTGGTCCACATGAGTCAAACTGAATTCCTCTGGGTTGAGAAATACCGGCCAAGTAGGATCGACGAGTGCATATTGCCCGAAGATCTGAAGGCGTTGTTTGCCGGAATCGTCAAGTCCGGTAAGCTTCACAACATGCTTTTGACCGGTACTGCCGGTCTTGGCAAGACCACTGTTGCACGTGCTCTGTGCAACGAACTGAATCTGGACTATCTGCTGATCAATGGATCGGAAGAATCCGGCATCGACGTCCTGCGGAGCAAGATCAAGCAGTTTGCCTCGACAGTCTCGTTGAGTTCGGACGGTCCTAAGGTCGTGATCCTCGACGAGGCTGACTATCTCAATGCGCAGTCAACTCAGCCTGCTCTACGTGGCTTCATCGAGGAGTTCTCGAACAACTGCAGGTTCATCTTGACCTGTAACTTCAAGAACCGAATCATCGAACCAATACATTCAAGGTGTGCGGTCATCGAATTCAATTCGGACAAATCCACCTTGGTCGGCCTGTGCGCAAAGTTTCACAAGCGCCTGACCGGAATACTGAAGGCTGAAGGTGTTCAGTATGACGTTAAGGTCCTGGTCGAGATCATCTCTCAGTTTGCTCCGGACTGGCGCCGAATCTTAAACGAGTGCCAGCGCTATGCTGCAAGCGGAGCAATCGACAGCGGTATCCTGGCAAATCTAGGAGACCAGAATCTTAAGTCTCTTATCACTGCCTTGAAAGAGAAGAACTTCAAGGACATGCGGTCATGGGTAGTTGAGCATGCCTCGACTGATTCGGCCACACTGTTCCGAAAGATCTACGACAGCATGTCGGAGTATGCTAAACCTCAGTCGATCCCGCAGATCGTTCTGATCCTGGCAGACTACCAGTACAAGGATGCTTTTGTGGCCGATCACGAACTGAACACTGTAGCTTGTATGACCGAGCTCATGGCTTCGGTCGAATGGAAGTAACATGTGGAGACTCTGGGCTAAAGCACTGGGGGAAAAATCATCACCTGATAACAAGGAAGCAGACGTAGTTGCAATCATTCGCACCGCCATCTTAGTGGTTTACATGGTCACCAATGCGTTTATTGTGGCAGGTGTAATCCGTCACTGGTAATGAATCCATTCGAATACCTCAACAGCATCAACGATACCAAGAAGGATATCATGGTGGATGACATTGCCGAGAAGCAATACCTTCCATTCATGGTCAACCGAGGTCTGTCCTATTTCGTAGACACCATCCTGATCGCAAATGAGATGAACCGGAACCATCACCTGGATAACCGCCTCCAATTCGACTTCTGCATAAATAGTGTTCGTAAGCGGAAACGCTTCAGCAAGTGGCTTAAACCCCACGAGCACGATGACCTCTTGATTGTTAAGGAATACTATGGCTACAGTAATGAAAAGGCCAAAGCTGCCCTGTCGATCTTGAGTGCTTCGCAAATCGAAGATCTCAAACGTAAACTAAACACAGGTGGAAACCAGCAAACCAACACAGCCAAATCTAAGCATCGAGGAGACTCCAGTTGAATGGACTCCAGCTATGATGCTGGAGATCACGTTGTCTGAGCCAGATGATTTTCTTAAAGTTAGAGAAACTCTCACTCGCATCGGTGTGGCGTCTCGTAAAGAAACGAACAAGCTCTACCAATCCTGTCACATCCTTCACAAACAAGGGAGATACTTCATTGTCCACTTCAAAGAACTTTTTCTATTGGATGGCAAGCCGTCCAATCTCACAGTCAATGATCTCCAACGGAGAAACACTATTGCTACTCTGCTTTCTGATTGGGGTCTGGTTTCAATCGTAAATCCAGATCAGTCTAAGGATAAGGCTCCCCTGAGACAGATCAAGATCATCCCGCACAGGGAGAAGGCTAACTGGGAACTGTTGCCAAAGTATTCTATTGGCAACACAAAGTCAGATAAATAAGTTTGTTGGCAATCCCGCTAACAACCGTTGATGCCCGATTGGGGTCAGCGGAGACAGAACATAACCTCGCTTAATTGGAGGAAACTAAGATGACACAATACACGACAACCTCGTTTAACTTCCCACGTGCAAATTTCGTGGGATTCGATAGACTGTTCGATGAGCTTACACGAGCTCAGCTCGGTGCTCAGAACAACTATCCGCCACACAATGTGGTAAAAATCGATGATGACAACTACATCATCGAGCTTGCGGTTGCAGGCTTCAAGCAGGAAAATCTGGATATCCAGCTAAAGGATTCCATCCTGACTGTGACTGGCAAGAAAGAAGATACGCGCGAATACGCTCACAAGGGAATCTCTTCCCGTGAGTTTGTCCGCACGTTTACCCTGGGTGAACACGTCCAGGTCACAGGCGCAAACTTGGGAGACGGAATTCTCGCCGTCAACCTCGAGCGTGTTGTGCCGGAGGATGAACGCCCGAAGAAAATCGAGATCAATACTCCAGTGAAGACCAAGAAGGGTTTTCTGAAGGACTGACTCGTCTAAGTAAATAACCTGGCCGGTCGGCACTTTTATGTGTACGACCGGCCTTTTTTGTGCTAGGATCTGAGAGCGTGAATTTCTACACCAACGTCAGTCGATTCGGTTCGAATATCCTCTACCGTGGTTACAAGGACGGTAACCGAGTTCAGGAGAAGGTCAGGTTCAAGCCTACCTTGTTCTTGCCTTCTAAGTTAAAGAAGACGACCTGGACTGCCCTTGACGGAACGCCGGTCGAGCCTCATAAGTTTGATTCGATGAAGGATGCCAAGGAGTTCATTGAGAAGTACGAGGGAATCGACACGTTCAAGATCTTTGGGAATACTCGGTACATCTGCCAGTTCTTGCAGGAGAAGTTCCCTGACGAGATCCACTTTGATCGATCCATCATCAACGTTGCCTCGCTTGACATCGAGGTGATCTCCAATGACGGATTTCCGAAGCCCGAGGATGCTGCTCATGCGATCAGCACGATCACCATCAAGAACAACATTGACGGCATCTTTCACATCTGGGGTCTCAAGGAGTTTGACGAGGAGCAGTCGATCTATAAGGGAAAAGTCAAGTACCGGCAGTTCCGTTTTGAGAAGGACATGTTGGCCAACTTTGTGGTTTGGTTCTCGACTCCTCAGAATACACCTGACATCTTGACAGGTTGGAACACTCGCCTCTTCGACATTCCGTACATCGTGAATCGCCTCGAGCGTGTCTTCGGTCCTGACATGACGAAGAAGCTTTCCCCTTGGGGTTCAGTCGAGCCTCGTGAGGTCTCGATCAAGGGTCGTCAGGTCAAGATGTTCGATATTCTTGGTATCTCACAGCTTGACTATCTCGATCTGTTTCAGAAGTTCACGCTTAACACGTATGGTCAGCAGGAGTCTTACAAACTCGGCCACATCGCCCACGTCGTCCTAGGTGATGCCAAGTTATCCTATGCCGAGTATGGATCTTTGGCCAATCTGTACGAACACAACTTTCAGAAGTTTGTCGATTACAACATCAAGGACGTAGACATCGTTGACCGCCTGGAAGACAAGCTCGGCCTCATTACGCTGGTCATGACTCTGGCGTACATGGGCGGTGTGAACTATTCTGACACACTTGGAACGACTGCGATCTGGGACTCCATCATCTTCCGTGACCTCGCCAGAAAGGCCATCACGATCCCTCAGTCCAAAGAGCAAGCCAAGACTCAGTTCGCCGGCGGTTACGTCAAGGATCCGAAGGTCGGCATGCACAACTGGATCTGCTCGTTCGACCTCAACTCTCTGTACCCGAACCTGATCATTCAGTACAACATGTCTCCTGAGACCATTCTACCGGTTCTCATCCCTGACATGAATCCTGATGTGATCCTAGAGAATCGGCCATACAGCGGTGACATCTCGAACGCCATCATCGCTGCCAATGGCACTCACTTCTCTCCAGAGAAGAAAGGCGTCATTCCGCGAATCATCAGCGAGATCTACGACCGCCGTGTTCGCCTCAAGAAGGAGATGATCTCCGAGAAGAAGCGTCTTGAGACGATCTCCAAGGATGACAAGTCTGCACGAGTCGATTGTGAGAAGAACATCACTCGCCTGGAGAACCAGCAGATGGCAGTGAAGATCTTGCTGAACTCACTTTACGGTGCTCTCGGCAACAAGCACTTCCGTTATTTTGACCTTCGTGTGGCAGAGGCTGTGACCTTATCTGGTCAGCTAGCAATTCGTTGGGCTGAGAAGGCTGTCAACGAGTACCTCAATGACGTCCTGGGAACTAACGATAAACCGATCGACTTTGTGGTGGCCATTGACACCGACTCAGTGTACGTCTCGATGGATCGTGTCATTCAGATGTTCTCACCGAAGAATCCTGTCAAGTTCCTCGATGAGTTTTGCGGTAAGGGAATGGAGCCGATCTTCAAGAAGGCCTACGACGAGTTGGCCAAGAAGATGAACTGTCCTGAGAACCGTATGGGAATGAAGCGCGAGGCGATCGCCGATCGTGGCATCTGGACTGCCAAGAAGCGTTACATCCTGAACGTTCACAACAACGAGGGTGTCCAGTATGCCAAGCCGAAGATCAAGGTGATGGGTATCGAAGCCGTCAAGTCGTCGACCCCTGGTGTCTGCCGTGATGCTCTCAAGAAGATGTTCGAGGTAATCATGACGAAGACCGAGGTTGAAGCGCAAGAAGAGGTGGCTAAGTTCCGTGAACACTTCTTTAGTCTACCTCCCGAGGACGTGGCTTTCCCTCGATCGGCCTCAGACATTTCTGGATATGCTCGTGTGACAGACATCTATGCCTCCGGTACACCGATCCACATTCGCGGTTGCCTGTTGTTCAACCGAATGCTCAGAGATCGTGGGCTAGAGAATAAGTACCAACTCCTGAAGAACGGCGAGAAGATCAAGTTCATCTACCTTCGAACTCCGAATCCGATCCAGGAGAACGTCATCTCATTCTCGGACATCCTTCCGAAGGAACTCGGGCTTCACACTTACATCGACTATGACACTCAGTTCGAGAAGACGTACCTCGATCCTCTGGAAATCATCTTCGATGCAATCGGCTGGAAGCGCGAGCAAACATCCAGTCTCGAAGATTTCTTTTCTTGATTTACATCCAACCACAACCAAATAAGATACCAATATGTCCTACATATTCACACTAACCACACCAGAGCGCAAGAGCTGGGATGGAGACTATTATTCTCCACCCAAGACCGTCACACTCGAACTAGACGTAGATGATCTCACAGTAGATCAGCTTTGTGCATCCTTTCAGGACTTCCTGAAGGGCTGCGGCTTCTACCTTGACAACGGAACGATTCAGTTCGTCGAGAATGACGACATCGACCAAGATTATCCTCAGGATGATCAGCCAGAGCCTGACACACAGACGACAGATCCAACTCCGAATGTCCAGACTGAATTCAATTTCAGCTCCGATCTCCCAGAGGAGCCAAAGGGATCTGCAAATGTCTAAGAACTGGCCACAAGATATCGCCGACATGCACACCAAGTTTGGTGTGAACGAAGTCGTACGCGAGATGGATCCTGAGAAGCTCAAGGCATTTCTAGAGTTCCGTATTCGGTTCCTACAGGAGGAACTGGATGAGATGAAGAACACGAATGAGATGGAAGACGTCACGGACGCGCTGATCGATCTCTGCGTGGTCGCCATTGGAACTCTGAATGCGTTGGACATCGATCCTTACATCGCGTGGGACCGCGTTCATGCTGCAAACATGGCAAAGCAGGTTGGCATCAAAGCCAGCAGACCGAATCCTCTTGGTTTGCCGGATCTGGTCAAGCCTGAAGGCTGGACTGCACCGTCACACCGCGATAACGTCGGTCTTCTCCATCGTCTAGAATGACCTATAGCCTGACCATCTTCAACTCGATCTTCGACAACAAGACCGAGAAGAGAATGGACTTTGCCGACTGGGCTAGCTTCGAGAAGCTTCTTTACCAGCTCTCGAAGCAACCCGGCCGAAAGCCTAAGAAGGGTGAGAGAAGCAAGAAAGCTTCTCCTCTCATCTCTCCTGCTGTTTACACTGTAAACACCACGCGTGCAAATGCGAACGTGGTCGAGTGGGCTGGTTGGGCTGCTCTGGACGTAGACCGTGCCGATAAGTCTCTGGATGAAATGCTAGAGCCTTATCGGCCTTTCTACTTTGTCTGCTATTCCACTGCCTCCTCAACCGAGGAGAAGCCAAAGTTCCGAGTGGTGTTTCCGCTGGAGTCTCCTGTCGGGAATAAGGACATACGCCACTTCTGGTACGCTCTCAACAAGCACTTCGGTGGAATGGCCGATGAGCAAACAAAGGATCTGAGCCGCATGTACTACGTACCGGCTCAGTATCCGAATGCTCACAATTTCATCTTCACCAATCCTGGTAAATTCATGAATCCGCATGAACTCATGTCGTTTTACCCGTACATCAACAAGCAAGGGAAGTCTTTCATGGAACGACTTCCTGACAGCATTCAGAAGGCTATCCTTGAGATGGAAAAGGAGAAGATGACAAATCGCGACGTGAGCTGGACGTCCTACCGAGACTGTCCGTTCATGAACCGCAAGCTCGTTAACCAGTACCGCACCATCGCCAATACGGATGGATCTGGACGCTACCTGATGATCTACAAGATCATGACGAGTGTTGCCTGCAACGCCGTCAGACAGAAGTACCCAATCTCGTCCGGTGAGGTGGCAGAATTAGTCCGACAGCTTGATGCTGAGACCTCGAGGATCTATCAGAACCGACCGCTGAAGACCGAGGCAGAACGTGCCATTGAGTACGCCTATCGCACTGCCCATCAATGACTTACACAACTGTTGGTAATCAACAACTTAGGTAATTCAAAGTACTGTACATTTGCAGAGGACTTAGTACTATGTTCTCATGCCTAAGATTACCACCCTCACTGCTCAGAACGTCGAGACTCTTCGCGTCGAAATCGCCCTCGCCCTCAAGGATATCGAGAACCGCTACGGCATCGTCATCAAGACTGGTGGCTGCCGGTACAGCAGCTCCTCGGCCAACCTGAAGATCGAGATCGCGACCGTCGCCTCGAACGGCGAGGTCATTGACAGCGAGGCTTCAATGCTCCGCCGCAACATCATCAACCTCGGCCTGCTTCCTGAGCACCTCGAGAAGACGATCGCGATCGGTGGCAAGACGTTCAAGCTGGCTGGTTACAAGAAGGCTCGTTACTCGAAGCCGTTCAGCCTTCGCTGCAATGAAGACGGCAAGACCTACGTGGCATCTGACGATCAAGTGCGCAGCGCTCTCGGTCTTCCCCGCCGTCTTAACGGCTGGACTCCCCGTTCCTACGTCTAATATGAACTCATCTAGCAAAACGAATCTCGAAAGAAACGGAGATCGAGGAGAAGATTTCGTGGCGCAATTGCTCAACGCAATTCGTTCGATGAATAAGTATGACTCCGAGAAGGATATGACGACAGCGGATGGAACCGAAGTCGAAGTCAAGACTCAAGTACCGTGGTATGCTGAAAACGCATTCACTTTAGATCTGGCCAAGAAGACTAATTTCGACAAATGCATGAAAGTCGATCGTCTGATCTTTGTGGAAATACCCAGGAACGACGTGATTAAGGTGTATGAATGCGTTGACCGCCGAGGAGGGTGGACATCCACAACATCAAAGGGGCGGCGCATGTATTGCTTGCCGATCTCCGAGATGAACCTGATTCACTCTGAAGTCAATCCAGAATTGGCGAAGTCTCTCCGAGCAGATTCTAATTCAAAATTCATCAAAAGTGATTTACTTTTGTCCCGCACTGTTTAAGATCTAAGCTTATGAAGGAATCCATCAAAGTTCTCCACGAGTGTGCCGAGCTGCAACTCAAGAAGTCTAACGACTATCAGAATCCTAACAGCACGATCCGCCAGGCTGACTACTATCCGCGCGGCTTTGCTTCCATCCTTGACATCATGCATACCAAGATCCTTCGTATGCGTTCTGTTCTCGAAGCGATGGAAAACGATCCAAACTACAATCCTAACTTCGAGTCTCTCGAAGACTCCGCTAAAGATCTGATCAATTACTCATCCTTTGCCGTCTCGTTCATCCGCGGTGGCATCGATGGCCAGGATCCCAAGCGCGACTTCCTCAACCGTCCTAACCGAAAGAAGCCCGATGCTACTGCCAACTCTTAAAGTCAAAGACATCCGAGAGCACTTCAAGACTGCTCTGGCTAACGGCAACTTCGTCATCGACAAGACCGGCGTCAAGACCATTGAACTGGTCGGTGCCTCGTTCGTTGCTGACGAAGATGCTATCTTCGGAGACGTCAACTGGGACTATGTCCAGCGCGAGATTGAATGGTATGACTCTCAGTCTCTGAAGGTCACTGATATCCGTGGTGGTGCTCCTAAGATCTGGCAAATGGTCTCCAGCAAGAATGGCGAGATCAATTCCAACTATGGTTGGGCCATCTATTCTTCTCAGAACCATAAGCAGTACTGGTCGGTCATGCTTGAGCTGTTGGCAAATCCCAACAGTCGCCGTGCTGTGATGATCTACACCCGTCCGACCATGCACACAGATTACAACCGTGACGGCATGTCGGACTTTATGTGCACTAATGCGGTCCAGTACATGATCCGTAATGACAACCTTCATGCTGTGGTTCAGATGCGTTCCAATGACGTCGTCTTCGGTTACAAGAATGATCGTGCTTGGCAGCATGAGGTCATGAGCCGGCTCCTTGACGATCTGAATTCCAAGGGCGACTGTCGCTATGGTATGGGAACTTTGACCTGGCAGGTCGGTTCCTTGCACGTTTACGAACGCCACTTCGACCTAATCAAATGACACGCCAAGAAGCAATTCAACATCAGATTGATGAGATCATGGACACCTTCGACTTTGAGGAGGTCCATTCCTGGATGCTGCATTCCGACTGGAAATGGGGCAATATGGATGGCCAAGCAAGAGTGCCGGATATCTATGAGATTCGTCGATCTGCGCGTGAACGCCTGAAACAGGCAGCTGCTACCGGATACTCCTGCACCGGCGGATTTACTGCAGCACTCGTCGAAGACGAAGATGAAGATGGACCATGGTTGAAACTCGACCTCCACTTTGGGTTGATGACGATCAACGATGGAACGTCATACACGAAATAAGCATGCCGACCGAGCAACATCTCAAGTGGGATAAGCGGTACATCCACCTAGCCAAAGAGGTTGGATCCTGGTCAAAGGATCCTTCCACGAAGGTCGGTGCTGTCGCGGTTGGAGATCATGGTCAGGTACTCTCTCAGGGTTACAACGGATTCCCTCGTGGAATCTCTGACAATCCTGAAAGGTTGGCAAACCGTGAACTGAAGTACCGGTACATCGTGCACGCCGAGATGAATGCCATCTACAACGCAAGTTTGGCTGGTGTCTCACTCAACGGGGCCACGATGTATGTTCATGGTCTGCCGTGCTGCTCCGAATGCACGAAGGGCCTGATCCAGGTTGGCATCAAACGTATCGTGATGCCAGCTCAGGAAGTTCCTGAGAAGTGGAAAGAATCGTGGCAGTTAAGCCGAAGAATGTGTGAGGAAGCCCATGTCCAAATTGATCTCGTATCCGATAGTGGTGGGTCAGAATCCTTCGAACCTAACCCGTGGGAACCGGTCAAGTCCGTCATTAAAACGGCTTGACAGTTGGATGACGCAGCTAGGAGTTGAGCGTTGGTCATTCATCAACGCCTCGTATGCGGATATTGCCACTCACGATTCAGTGAACTGGGAAGTCCTAGAATTAGCCAGAGGCTATTCTAAGATCGTAGCACTAGGACAGTTTGCTTCTTCGGCTCTCACTCGTATATCTATTTCACACTTCCAATTACCACATCCGAGCCCTCTCAACCGGAAGCTAAACGATCCAACCTACGAAAAAACTGTACTCCGTCAGTGCTATAACTATCTGCATGAAGATTGAACTCACTCACTATTACCCGGAATTCATCCGCTACTACAAGATGGCGGAAGACCAGCAAGCCAAGTGCAATCTTGGCACGACGCCGTATCTGCAGTCTCAGATGAACGACGATCTCATGGAGAACGTCGAGTTGTATGATGTGGTCGAGAGAAAGCTGGCTGGATTCTCGCAGATCGTCAACGATGTCTTCTATGGTTGGACGGACAAGCATCCGTACTGGCACAAGATGAAGGCAGGTCATCATACTGCGCAGCGCAAGATCGTTGCCACAAATTGGACTGGTAAGAATGCAGAATTTAATCTGCAAGAATGGCTGTACGTCTTTCTTCTGCATCGTGTCTGCGGATCCGGCATCAACTATGCGACGAAGCCGTCAGGTTACCACAATACGTTGCTCTTCGAACTTTACAAGTGCAAGAACATCCAGGAGATGACGAAGATGGTCATGACGTATCCGAAGTCGTTCTACACATCAGTTGGCTATCAGTTTCCTGCTTTCCCAAAGCCACCGGCCGGATCGAAATTCAAACGTGGAGGTGACTTCTATTTGGTTGAATACGCGCCAAAGCTTGTTAGCGATCTTTCTGTTTTCCTCCGAAAAGGCGGAAAGAAAGATCTACGAGAGATTGGTGAATGGATGTTCAAATGGAACAAAGATCACAATCTTCGTGCCTATCGATTCCAGTACGCGGCATTCATCGCCGACATTGCGGATTGGTATCCTGAGTTCGTAAATCGTGACAGTCACTTCTACTACGGATCTAATGCTGTCGAATGCATCTCATATCTGGCGAAGCCTCTCGGGCGCGGCAAGGAAGAGCAGTTCTTAGATGCCGTGATGGAGCAGATCTTTCGAGACACTGGTTCTGTTCCTTACAATGCTGAGGACGTCTGCTGTGATTTCATCCGCTGGGTCGAGAACTACGTACGTCCTGGAGCAGATTACCAGCATCTGGACCGAGATAAGATATGGTCCTCGCACAAGATTCACGATCACCCGTACGGTCGCCAGAAGCCAATGCTAGAACTAGGACTCATCAAATCCTTCAACGATTTGGATGTACATCCGTCCGATGACTATGTATTGTCTAGGGCTGGAATGACTGTTACGGAATACAAGAACAAAGTGAAAGAACTCTATGGCTCACGATAATCACGTCGTTGATGGTATCAATAAAGATCTCAGGGGGATGTCCTGGGCCGATGCCAAGGACTACTATCTCGGTCTCTGTGAAGGATGGAAGCCGTACAATCCGGCTCCTGTCGTCATCGAACACGAAGGTGTTCAGGTGGTGCGCGACGACTTGATCGTCGGAACAAAGACGCGCGCCGGCGATCTTCTGGCTGCAAAAGCGCCGCTAAAGACGATCGTGTACTGCCAACCGCGAGTTGGGTTGGCCGGTGTATCGATCGCCGATGTGGCGAAACGGCACAACAAGGACGTCGTCCTGTTCATGCCTTCCTCGAAGGAGATCTCACACCATCAGGCTTGCTGCATCGAGCGTGGCGCTACGGCCTACTTTGAGCGCATCGCGGCAATGCCGAACCTAAATCGAAAGGCAGAGATCTGGGCCAAGGAGAATGGAGCCTTCTTCGTTCCGCTCGGTCTGAAGCATGAGCTGGCCACTGCAGGAATCATTCATGCAGCTCTGACTATTCCAGAACCAGATGAGGTCTACGTCGCGATCTCGACCGGAGTGCTGTCTCGCGCTCTTCAGATCGCTTGGCCGAACGCCAAGTTCCACTGCGTTGCCGTGGCACGTAATCTAAAGGCCGGAGAGCTCGGGCGCGCCGAGGTCATTACAGAACCGTTGGATTTCACTGCCGCTGAGAAGAAGGAGAATCTTCCGCCATTCCCTACGGTCAATACATACGATGCCAAGGTCTGGAAATACATTCCAAAGAACAAGAGCGGAAAGAAGATCTTGATGTGGAATGTTGGCACAGAACCTCAGCTAAAAGATCCTAGCATTATTGCTAACACCAAGTCCTATCGTGATTGGCCAAAGAAGACTGCAAACGAATGAACCACAGAATACTCATAACTACTCCAATGGCTCCAATCTCGGAGCGAATTGCGTCTCATCGCGCGGCACAGGCCGTCATCTATGCTGATCAAATTGCATCTGCATATGGAGGATGGGATGTTACTGTTAACTTTGGCGGAATTGCAGAAGACTATAACGAATACGATATCGTGGCGGTATACCATGGAAATGACTGGGGTGGCACAGTCAACATGTTCGGCGGAGTCAAAGCATTCGGCAACATCGATCAACTCGCTAGACTCTCAAAGTTCAAAGGGGAAGTCTGGTCTCTGGATATTCATTTTCCGGAGTATTCGAAGATGATCAAGCCGCGGGTCGACAAAGATCCTGCAGCACATCCTGACTGGAAGCAGGTCGATTGGGAATACTTAAATACGATTGAAAATCTCGCAATCACTAAGTATCCCAATGATTTTGTTCCTGGAAGCAATATCGCAGTAGGGGATTCGCATGGAATTTCCATGTACCGCCACGGGTGGAAGATCAACTCGGTACCTTACAAGACTCTTTATGGAGCTCTAGAGCTTGGTCTGAAGTCGTTCATTCCCGTAGGAGAGTTCACACATGCAGAATTCTACTTTGGAAACATCGACATTCGGCATCATCTCTGTCGTCAACCAGATCCTCTTGCAGCCACGAAGGAACTCGTGAGGCGATATGTCGAACAAGCAAAGTCTCTTCCATTCTCCGATATCAAGATTTGGGAACCGTTACCTATCGAGAACGAATCTCGAAAGCTACCGAAGACCGGCTATTACAAAGGAACACCGTTCTACGGAACGTGGGCTCAGCGAAACGAAGCGCGCGGCGTCTTCATCGAAGAACTCGATCGTTTGTGCTCAGGCAACGTCTCAGTCTTCAAGTGGACCGATCGGCTTCTGAATGAAGCAGGCGAACTTGATTTCGAGCACATGGAAAAACCTCAGTCGGTTCACCTTTCTCGAGGAGCGTATCCGCACTGGCAAGGTTATGGTTGGCACAACAAATTGCCGAGCAAGCGTCCCGTTTAAGATTTACTTCTGGCTCAAACCTTGAAATGATCTAACTATGTCATCACTACTCGCAAAGCTGAAGAAGAATTCGAAGATCGAACAGACCGAGGTACTGGATAAGTCCGCGCTCTTCAACGACAAAGACATGATTCCTACTGAGATCCCAATGCTCAACGTAGCGTTGTCTGGATCTCTGGATGGAGGTCTCACGTCCGGTCTGACTGTCCTGGCTGGACCGTCAAAGCACTTTAAGTCTAGCTATTCGCTCATCATGGCGGCGGCATACCTCAAGAAGTATCCCGAGGCGATCATGCTGTTCTATGATTCCGAGTTCGGTTCTCCACAGCAGTACTTCAAGACGTTTGGGATCGACGTGGCTCGAGTCCTTCACACTCCTATCACCAACGTTGAGGAACTAAAGTTTGATCTGGTCAACCAGATGAACAACCTCGAGAGGGGCGAGAAGGTCATCGTGGTCATCGATTCCATCGGCAATCTGGCTTCCAAGAAGGAAGTCGAGGATGCAATGAACGAGAAGTCTGTAGCCGACATGTCTCGAGCCAAGGCTCTGAAGGGTCTATTCCGTATGGTCACTCCGTACCTGACCCTGAAGAACATTCCTCTCGTGGCAATCAACCACAGCTACAAGACGCTCGAGATGTACTCGAAGGACGTTATGTCTGGCGGTACTGGCATCTACTATTCGGCAAATGCCGTCTGGATGCTCGGCCGTCAGCAGGACAAGGATGATGATGGTCTTAACGGCTATCACTTCATCATCAACATCGACAAGTCTCGCTTCGTGAAGGAGAAGTCTAAGATTCCGATCTCGGTCTCCTTCAATGGTGGCGTTGAGAAGTACTCAGGTCTGCTTGAGATCGCCCTCGAGGGCGGTTTCGTCACCAAGCCGACCGTTGGTTGGTACTCGAAGAAGGGCGAGACCGACAAATATCGTGAGGCCGAGACTTACACTGCAACATTCTGGGATCCTGTCTTAAAGTCCGACGAGTTTAAGCAATTCGTCAAGGATAAGTACACCGTGGGATACCGTTCAGCAATTCAACAACTAGAAACAGAAACTTCCGAAGATGACGAATAAAATCACCAAAGACTCATACGAGCTCGTTCCAGACATAGATACCTCTGACAAGACTGCCATCTATGTTGTAAAGCTCAAGGTCGCACCTTACGACGGAATCGTCGTAGCGTATGGAAAAGTGCTCTTGACAGTATCTGAAGACAAGGAAACGGCCAAGATGTCATTCAAGTATGAAGTCATACAAGGCGACAAGGCTGCTCTTAATTCCGATTCCAAATTTTCACGCCTAGTTGGCGATGTCCTTTCCCATCTAATTCAAGACGCTTTCGATTCAGGAAACTACCAGATCGGTACTCCAGATAACACTTCAAATGTCCAATCAACTCCAGCAGACAATACTTCAGAAACTCGTCAATGACGAGAACTATTGTCGCAAGGTTCTACCATTCATCAAGTCCGAGTATTTCGATGCAGCTCACAAGACAGTTTATCGTATAGTTCTAGACTTCATCTCGAAGTATAACAAGCTGCCGACCAAGTCAGCTCTGGAGATCGAGTTCCAGGCTGATGACAAGGTCACCGAGGAGATCTATCCTCACGCAGTCCGCATCATCGAGTCTATCGACCAGAATCCGACGGTCGAAGAGTCTTGGCTTTTAGACCACACCGAGAAGTGGTGCAAAGATCGAGCTTTGCACCTTGCTATCCTGGAGTCTGTTCAGATCATTGATGGCAAGCGCAAGGATGCTTCCCGTGATGGTATTCCAGACATCCTCCAGAAGGCTCTGGCCATCAACTTTGACAATAGCGTCGGCCATGATTACATCGTAGACTTCGAGAAGCGATATGACTTCTATCATCGAACCGAGGATCGCCTGCCCTTTGATCTTGAGATGTTCAACACCATCACCAAAGGTGGTGTTCCTCGCAAGACCCTGAACATTGCTCTCGCCGGTACTGGTGTGGGTAAGTCTCTGTTCATGTGCCATGTGGCTGCTTCGTCCCTGGCACAAGGAAAGAATGTCCTGTACATCACACTCGAGATGTCTGAGGAACGTATCGCCGAGCGTATCGATGCTAACCTCATGAACGTCCAGATCGATCAACTGGCAAATCTGGCCAAGGACATGTTTACCACGAAGGTCAAGAAGATCGCTGGTAACACAGTTGGCAAGCTAATCATCAAAGAGTACCCCACTGCTTCAGCTCATGCTGGGCACTTTCGTGCCTTGCTCAACGAGCTGAAGCTGAAGAAGGACTTTACTCCTGATGTGATCTTCATCGACTATCTCAACATCTGTGCTTCGGCCCGAATGAAGGGAGTCGGCGGTGCCATCAACACATACTCCTTCATCAAGGCGATCGCTGAAGAAATTCGTGGTCTGGCTGTGGAATTCAATGTGCCGATCTTCTCGGCCACTCAGACAACTCGCTCAGGTTTTGCCTCATCCGATGTTGAACTGACTGATACCTCTGAGTCTTTCGGTCTTCCTGCCACTGCAGATCTGATGTTTGCTCTGATTGCCACCGAGGAACTTGATCGTCTGAATCAGATCATCGTGAAGCAGCTGAAGAACCGTTACAATGATCCGACCTCCAACAAGAGGTTTGTGGTCGGTATCGATCGGTCCAAGATGCGGTTGTATGACGTGGAGATCAAGGCTCAGAATCTCAGCAAAGAACCGACCGCACGTCCTTCTTCCGAAGAAGAAGCTGATTACTCAGACTTCAAATTCAGTTAACTTTTTTGTTTACAACCTCAATATCCATGTTAGGATTTAAGAATTATGGGAATGTTCGATTCAATTAGCTGGGCAGATCCTCTGCCTTTCTCACCAGAAATGGTTGAGCTCGGTCTCAATAAAAACAATTGGGAATTTCAGACAAAAGATCTTGATTGCGTCTTGGCGCATTACATCGTTCAAGGCAAGAGGATCTTTGTGATCAAATACAAGAATGAACGTTGGGTGGATGGAGATCCAAAGGCCAAGGATCTCATGGATCGCCTTGGTCATATGGATCACGATGGTCCATATGAAGAAGAAGTCGATCTTGGAACTAAGACGATTCGAATGTACGATTACAGACAAGACGTCCAGGATAAATGGGACGTTTCCGTAGAATTTGAGGTGGAAATCATCCGCGGAGTTCCGCAGAACGTTCGACTATTTGAGTTTGAGAAACGAGATAACTCTGAACGCAAAGCAAGAGATAAAGAGTTTATGGAAAGAATCCAGAGAGAGAACTCACTCTGGTATAATCGATTCATCTTTCACACTCGTCCTTGGCGGCGTTTTGCATTTCATCTTGGTCGCGGCCTGAACTGGCTCGGCAATGCAATCTCATCACTTTCCTACAAAATACCATGAGCAATCCTACTCGCAACTCTGAAGAGTTGAAGAAGTTCAATTCGCCCATCTACCGCCAGACCATCAAGCGTATGGTGGAGATGACTAAGACGGTCCGTGGAATCCACGGCAAGCTTCCGAAAGGCAAGCTTCCTCCACTGAAGTCCACCGCCTCCTCGAAGGACAAGGAGAAGCGTGCACTCGAAGAGTCGCGCCGTCTGACCATTGACACGCTGCACTACTTTGCAGAGCCAATCGTCAACACAAGCCTGAACCGCGAGCCAGCTCCAGAGACGGCAGAATCGTGAAAACCGTGCTCATTTGCATCAGTATTCTGATGGCAATTAGTTTCATCCTTATGGCATATGCGCTCGTCAATACTGTCGACGGATATGAGGATGAAGATGGGTTTCACTACGGAAACGAAAAAGACAAAAAGTCATGAGCTACCAGCTATTCTTAGATGATGTCCGTGAAAGGACCTCAGTCTATCCGGATACTGAATTCCAAACACGCCTTGAATGGGTGACTGTTCGCAGTTTCGTTTCTTTCCAGGAGACGATTCTCCTGAAAGGCATTCCTAACTTCGTGAGTTTTGACCATGATCTGGCTCCGGAGCATTACGCAAATCCTACTTCTCATCAGGTGACGAAGACGGGATATGATTGTGCCCTTTGGCTCTGTGATTACTGTGTCAGCAAAGGCGAGTCACTTCCGGTCTGGAAAGTTCACAGCATGAACCCAGTCGGCCGCCGGCGCATCGAAGCTCTTCTGGAATCTATCTCTCATTCACACATCAAATGATCGTCTTATCTCTAATTCTATTCTCAGTACTCTGGTCACTGCTTGGATTATTTCTATGGTATCGTAACCACGAGAACGAGAATATCAAAGCTGCAAAGAGGTTGATCCTGCTCTTTGCAGCAGGCCCGATTCTCTGGGCGTTTTTGATTCTCTTTGGCATTGTAGCTAAGATTGACGATGCCATGATCTGGTTTGAGAACTGGATTCAAAAATGAACATGCCAGATACCGGAGGCTGGGGTACTACCCTGGATCCTGACGCCGATTCGGCGGTCGAGAAGTACGCAAATGAGATCTGCGAATGGGTATCAAAAAACTATCCTGACAAAAAGATAGAGACCCATGACGATCTCGTCAATAACACGGACGAAACAAAGCACTCGCGCCGGATCTACGTCAAGACGGATCTTGGATGCGTGATTATCCTGCCGAACTTTGTCAAAGCATCTGCGGCAGCCGTCGTGGTCAACTTAGGTCTGGCCAGAGCTATGTCAATGGAAGGCTTCAGTGAGGAATACATCGATGAGCATGGGAAGATCTTATCCGATCCGATTCCGTACAAGAAATCTAATCTTGAAAAGCTGGGCTACTACCTGACCCATCGTCTGAGCGACAAATCGTAATGAACTTTGATCACCAAAAAGTCGAGCTTGTAAACCACAGCACCGGTGTCCTTTCTTCAGGGATATCTTCGACACCACAGGAGCTTGTGGCCTACTGTGCTCGAGTCAGCAATCCAGCAAACCAGAACAATCACCAGACCTCTGAAAAGCTGGTCAGGTATCTGGTCAAGCATAAGCATTGGTCTCCGCTGGAAATGGTTTCGGCAACGGTCGAGATCGAAACCACACGAGACATTGCTCGGCAGATGCTCCGTCATCGGTCGTTCGCTTTCCAGGAGTTTTCTCAAAGGTATGCCGATCCCACAGCGGCTCTGGACTTTGTGACCCGTGATGCTCGGCTGCAAGACGCCAAGAACCGCCAGAATAGTGTTCAGACCGATGACCAAGTTCTGCTGAACGAGTGGGATCGTCGGCAGAATCAGATGATCGTGATGGCAAAGAATACGTACGAATGGGCGATCATGCACGGAATTGCCAAGGAACAGGCTCGAGCGATCCTCCCTGAAGGTAACACGATGTCCCGTCTTTACATGGCCGGAACTCTGCGGTCGTTCGTCCACTACGTGGAGGTCCGAACTGCCAACGGAACTCAGGCTGAGCATATGGATGTTGCCCGCAAGATTGCCTTCGCAATTGCTCCTGTCTTTCCACTTATCTCTGACTTTGTTGCGGCACAAGCCGTTGATTCCCAAGATCTTACAAAGTAACTCAATTATGAGTTTTACTTTGACATCCTATTTGGTAGGATCTTGGCATGGTCAAAAATACCAAGGAGAAACAAACTGAACGCAGTGCTAAGAAGCAGCCGAAGGTGAAGGTGGTCAAGTACACCTACGCTGATGGCGGTTTCTGCACGGTCGTCACGCCGGATGATGCCCCTCAGGCTCAGCCGGCCGAAGCGACTCCTTCAACCGCGTTCAACCTTGCCATGATGACCTCTCAAAACAATAACAACATGAAGAACAGCGCTAACACTAGCACCAAGACCAACAGCACGACCGCCACCGCGGCCGTCTCCAGCAAGCCGACGTCGGCTCCGCGTACGTACTCGGACCTCCGTTCGGGCGTCAAGAAGCAGGAAGCGATGGACATTGTCCACAACTACGCTTTCCCGGATCGTCCGTTTACGATCAAGGAGGTCCTGCTCGGTACCGGCATCAACCACTGGTACGTCAGCACGTACATCAAGACCAACGCCAAGGTTGTTGGAAACGCTCCTAAGCAGCCGGGTGAGCGCGGCAAGGTGGCTAAGCTGTACCAGATCGAGAAGCGCGCCTAATGCGGCTGGATGGCTTCTCTGCCATCCTATCATCAAAGTGGTTGGCTGCCTAAGTTGTTGGTGGCCAACCACTTTTGCTTTTGTTGGTAATCAACAACTTAGGCAATTCTTAGAGCTGTACATTTTCGTTGGACTTTGTAGGATTGTGTCATGATGAATAACGCTACCACGATCAACGGCTGGAACACTTCTCTCTTCAACTACCAGTCCGGCTATCTGACCTATGGCCAGTACTTCTCCAGTGACGAGAAGTTTGTGGCTCGGTTCAAGTACGCTGCCCAGCGCAGTCGGAAGGCCGGATTCCTCAAGTTCCTGACGGCCAACTTTACGCCTGAGGAGTACTTCACCCGCCTCAATGCCGGCGAGGCTCCTCTCCCGATCCTGCAGTCCAAGGGATATGCGCTGCAAGTTCGCCTCTCCTGAGTATCAACAACTTAGGTAATTCTTCGAGATTTACTTTTCACTGCAATTTGCTAGGATATCCTCATGATGAAACTCACTAAGAAACTCCCTAACGGTCGTCTCCAGGTCAACAAGGCTGCGGTCATCGAGCGCCTCATGCAGCTCCGCAAGGAGCGCAAGGGTGTCGAGCTCCCTGGTCTCCTTCCGGTCTCCGACCGCGAGGTTGCCACCGAGGCTCGCGAGATGAGCCGTTACAACGCCGACAACTTCATCAACACCTCGGAGGACTGAACAGTGACCAGCGTTCTTCGTAATGCCTTCTTCACGTTGGCGGTCGCCTTCATTGTTTCGGTCGTCATCTCATTTCCGGTCATGTGGCTATGGAACAGCACGTTTCCGGATCTGTTTGGTGCCAAAGAAATTGGACTCTGGACGACCTGGAAGATAATGATGTTTGTCAGCCTCGTGACTCCTATCTCGATCAAAGCCGCTAGCCACAAATAATCCTATGGACTACTCGAACATTCCCGATACGCACTCTCAGGAGATTCGTGACGCCTCGTTGGACGAGACACGCTTCATCTTCGAGGATCCTCATCAGCCGTGGGCCTCTCGTGGCCGCATCTGTCGTGACGAGGTCGATGCTGAAGAGCTGCTCAACGATTTCAACTATATCGGAAGCCGTGACCACTACTGAGCTGAAATTTGCCAATCGAGGCATCTATCGAAAGATCGAGGTGCCTATCGTAGGGGCCGAGTTCCGCCTTGCAGAGTCCGATAAGCCGGCGGCTTACATGATCCGATACGAAGGAAAGATAATCACTGTCAAACCGACTGAACTCACCAAACTCTCGAAATGAACATTGAACCCGAGGAGGAATTTGACTTTGCGTTAGATCCGCGTGTCCCACACGTGTACGCCCATCCGGCAGGATCTACGGATACTTTTGATGTCCCACTTCGAGCCGTCAAGTTCCTCGACATCAGCGAGGATCTTTATGGAAGAGACGTCGTCACCTTCGAATACGATGGCGAGGTCCAACAATCCACAGTATTCCTAACCATTGACACTAGCAACTAACATGAAATCTTCTCTCAAGAAAATCGGCATTTGGATTTTAGACAACCTTCCTGTGGGGCTTTGCTTCTTATGGGGAAGTCTGTGCGTAATGAACCTTTGGGTTGGCACAAAGCAAAGCCGTCTAGAAGCATATTATCAGATGCTGCTATGTGTTACCTGGTTGATTCTCTCCATGGCTCTTCATGATCCAAAGGAGCAGAATGACTGAGGTTGACATTACCGGAGGAACCGAGCTCCAGAAGAAACTAGTTCACAGTGCTGCCTGCTACTATGTAAACTTTCTCATGGGAGCTCCGGGTCAGCTTTTGTTGACGATTCGTCTGAAGCCGTACCTCTTTCAGAAGTACGGCTGCAAGGCGGATTGCCTCATTCTAGACGAGGACGACGACTTCCGTGAGTTCGAGATTCGCATTGACAGTAAGATGCACATCCCGGCAATCCTTCGGTGTCTAGCGCACGAATGTGTTCACGTCAGTCAGTATCAGAAACGGCATCTCAGGGATGGGAACTCTGCCTTCCATAACATCTGGAAGGGCAAAGCCTGGGATGTGAGGAAACACCACTACTATGACCTTCCATGGGAGCGCGAGGCTTATGGGATGGAGGTCGGGTTATTCGAACGGTTTGTGGCCGCCAAACGCTTCACGAAGAAGCGCTGGTACAAGGACTACGATTACACATGAGGTTTTTCTGGTATAAATAGAGAAACCCTAATTTATGCCAGAAACTACTTCAGAATCTCCTCAGCAATTAAAGCACATCCATCATGCTGAGGATCGGCCACTTCTTCACGGCAGCAAGGGATTTGAGCATGCTCATTCGGCACTGACACACGCCCATGAGCACATGGTCGCCGGCAAGCATGACTCATCGTTGACCATGAAGTACGATGGGTCGCCATCAATCGTATTCGGACACCATCCTACGACCAAGAAGTTTTTCGTGGCCACGAAGTCAGCTTTCAACAAGAGCCCAAAAGTTAATTATAGCGATTCCGATATTCAGGCAAATCATGGGCATTCCCCTGGATTGGTCAGTAAGTTAAAGTCCGCACTGCATCACCTTCCAAAGGTTGCCCCAAAGAAAGGGGTCTATCAAGGTGATCTTTTGCACACTCCAGAAGATCACGTTCACCATAAGAGCGGATCAGTTTCTTTTAAGCCCAATACCATCACATATACCGCGCACGGCGCAGAAGCCGAGCAGGTCAAGAAGTCTAAGGTCGGAGTGGTAGTTCACCAGCAATATAAGCCTCATACCGCTGGCGGAGGACTTGAGCACATGTCGGTCAATGCTCATCCGGATACTCACAACTTTAAGTCTCATCCGGATGTTCACCTGAAGACGGCCGAGCACGACACCTCAAAGATCGATTATCCGAAGAAGGATCAGGCGACCTTCAAGAAGCACATGGACGCCGCCAAGGCAATCCATGACAAAGGTGGAGCCAAGATGTATTCTGCCGTAGCTCCTCATTCTGGAGAAGCCGGTCACCTCTCGACGTATATCAATCATACCGTCCGAACCGGAGATACTCCTTCGGTCAAAGGTCTACAACAGCACGTCACGGCTCAGCACGAGCGCGTAGCCGGCAAACTAAAGACTCCAGCTCTGGCTCAGCAGAGGAGACAAGAAGGTGCCAAACATGTGGCTCACATCGAGAAGCACTCACAGCATTACGGTAACCTGCTGTCCATGCATCATCATCTCCAGCAGGCCAAGAACGTTTTGGTCAAGAATCTCGAGAAGCATGAGGGCGGACTTGAGCACCATATTGATGGAAAGAAGTCCAAGCCAGAAGGATTCGTGATTAATCACAAACCAGCCACAGGTCATGAGGAGCCAACCAAGCTCGTCAACCGTGCTGAATTCGCCAGAGCAAACCTACTCAGAAGTCGCGGATGAAATCATTCAAACAATTCTTACAAGAAGCTGCAGTCAAGTCTCATCATGTCCTAGCATTCGGCCGCATGAATCCGATCACAAACGGCCATGAGGCCGTAGTGAATAAGGTACATGAAGTAGCAAAGGAACATGGAGCAAGTCA
>Ga0075471_10000545_pt1 | contig 22656 bp, 21 predicted proteins | sample DEB19_08_DNA_2_FD_74787 | JGI IMG/M metagenome (GOLD analysis project Ga0075471, IMG submission 74787) | Aqueous microbial communities from the Delaware River and Bay under freshwater to marine salinity gradient to study organic matter... | ecosystem: Environmental > Aquatic > Marine > Coastal ... | reverse complement strand
CCCGTCAGCGTGTCGGCGCCAGCGCCGCCCGTGATCTGGTCGTCACCCGCGCCGCCATCCACGATGTCCACGCCGGCGCCGCTGGAGATCGTGTCTGCGTCTGCGCTGCCACGGATGGTGTCGGTGCCGCTCCCCGTCAAGACCGCGACACTGCCGGGGAAATAATCGAGATTTTGCAGACTGCGAGACAGACCCGAGAGGTCGACGCTGTTGTTGCCATCCCCTGCAAAAATGTTGACATATCCACGCCGCGTGCCCGTCAGGTTGATCACGTCATCACCCGACCCGGCAGAGAAAGAGAAGTTGGACAAGCCCTGCAGCTGAAGGCTCACCTCGTTGGCGCCATCACCAGCGTCGATGTAAACAGGTCCAGAATCAGACAGGGAGCCCGTGAACCGGTCTGCACCCAGCCCTCCAGACAGCGTGCCCGAGACGATATTGGTGAGGACAAATGTGTCGTCGCCATCGCCACCCTGAAACGAGCCATTGACGTTGCTGAGATAGAGCGTGTCATTGCCGGCGTCGCCGTAGACCGTTCCGCTCCACTGGCTTGTCGAAGTGCCGACACTGATGATGTCGTCACCGCCACCGCCGCGGATCAGGCTGCTACCATTATATGTGACCGTCGAGGACGTGTCCGTAATCGTATCATTGCCGTCACCGCCATAGATGACGTCATCGCCCGCACCACCAATCAGCGTGTCATTACCCTCAAGGCCCAGGATCTCATCATTGCCCGCAAGACCGTCAATGACGTCCGCGCCACTCGTCCCTATCAGAAGATCATTACCAGATGTTGGAGCAGGCATGGCACGTCTTTCCTCTGTCTATTCAGCGTCGAAGTCGGAAACTCGCCTTCAGGCAATAAAGAAAACAACCGTCGTAACGGACAATCCCGCCAGCGACGATCATCTGGACTTGGATTATGTTAATGATGTTTTTTGAAAAATATATTTGATTTTTGATTTTGCAGAGCTTCCACGTGGCGAGCACAACTGATAGAGATTATCTGCGATTTTATACAATCATTTATTGCTTATTGATGACGCGCCGAGTACGAAAAGGCCATTGAAACAACCCTAGAATGCTTATTTCGAAATCAAGACATCCTCTCGCCTTGACGTGCCGATCACACCTCGTAGCCAAGGCGTTCGATGTGCCCCCGAAGGATCGGTAGGACAGGCTGGAGTTGCCTCAGGTAGTTGCGGTAGCGGTACCGGGATCGGTCGTAGAGTGGTTCCGTTACCTGAGCGTAGCTCGCCGTTCGGGCGAAGCGGCGGTTGTCGTGAAAGCTCAGACACCTTGGGTCGAACTCCTCACCGATGAAATCGAACACGGCTCGTATAGTCTTCTCCTGATCGCTCACCACGTCCTCGTAACGAACTCTCATGTAGCGCAAGTCGAGTTCGGCAAGATAGGCGTCAACCAGGTCCATGACACGCACGTAGTGCCTCGCAGCGGACTCGAGCGCGGAAGAGCAGAAGAAACCATGAGAGAAGTGGCTCGACATGGCCGAGACCATGACATCAAGGGGGTGGCGGATGACGTGGACGATAGGGGATTTTGGGAAGATCAACGAGATGAGGCCGAGATGGGTCTCATTGAGAGGCATCTTATCCGTGAACCACTTCGCCTCTGGCATCAGCAGTCCGGACTGCTCAACCCTGCGAAGATAGTGGTCGCGCAAATCATCAAGCCCGCTGTGGTGGTCACCCATCCAGAGCTCCGCAAGAGCCTCAGGATAGGCCAAGGGACTGTTCCACATGCGCGGCATAAGGCCCGTGAGGTCATTGATGAATGACAACTCATCGCCGGCGACAATACGCGGATGCGACGAGAGCGTCTGCTCCATCAGGGTCGTCCCAGAGCGCGGAAAACCAACGACAAAAATCGGCTGCGCGGTCCCGGCACGTAAACTGGCGCGCGGCAAAATCCTCACGCGACTCGCTGTGAAGAACAGGCGGAGCCTTCTCATCAGCTTCGCGGCGGGCGCGTCAGCATAGCTATGGCGGCTGAGTTCCCTGAATAGCCGCTTGCCTTCCTCAAAGGCGGTGAAGGCGTCGTCGTAACGCCCCATCTGGTCCAGCAGACGCCCCTTTTCGCTCAACTCGTTTGGTCCCAGTATTTCCTTCCCCGGAAGGGTGGAAAGATTATCGATAAGGTTCAGTGCTTCGTCATATCTCTTCAAGCGGCCAAGAAGTGTCGCGCGAGCAAGGAGAAGTCCCGGATCATGGGGCCAGTGAGCCTCGGCCCTGTCGAGGATCTCTGCAGAGGCATCAAGTTGCCTGTCGGCCTCCTCAAGGCGCGCCCAGCCGAGTTGGTACTCACGAATGTTTGGCTCGGCATCCACTGCCTCGCGATAGAGCGCGCGCGCCTCGTCCATTCGACCTTGCGCCCTGAGGTTCCAGGCGAGATTGGCGAGGAGAACTGGGTCACGCCGCTCCGAGAGTTCAAGAACCTTGCGGTAATGGTACTCACCAACCTGCGGGCGGTTTGCCTCGGTGAGAACAAGACCCAGAACATTGTGGGACCGCGGGTCCTCGGGCTCGAGGCGCACCAAATTGCGGGCGTGAACCTCCGCCTCCTGCAGGGCCCGCTTCGACAGCAGAAGCAGTGCCAGCTCGTGGGTGGCTGCGTAATTGTTCTGCTCGAAGGTGACGACCCGACGAAGCAGCGCCTCTGCCGCGGCCGTCTTGCCCTCTGACCTGCGTATCTCATAAAGGAGGGTGAGGGGGCCGGACTGGGTGGGCGCAAGCTCAAGGACTTCGAGACAGAGCCGTTCCGCGACCTGTATCTCGCCCCTCTGCTGCGCGGTGAAGGCGCGTTCGATAATAGGTTTGAGATGTTGCGAGGCCCCACCGGCCGGAAAATCATCGGGGTTCAATGAGCAGCAGCGTATGGCACGGAGGCCGCTTCCGCAGGGGCACTTGCTTTCAACCGACGCCCTCATGACAACCCCGAACCACAAGTTACAGTGGTTTCCCGGTTTATCACGAAACAACTCGCGTATCGCGAGATCTCGCAGATAAACCTGAGATAAATCAGTATTTGTTCATCTCCCCCCGAGACCATGAGGCGCTCACTCTGACTTCCCAATACTCAGCCCTTAGTGAACTACTCTGGGAGGAGTCGCCAGCGCAACCCAGTCAACAGCCACACGCCAAGAAGCTCGCAATAACTGCGGATTTTCGCCGTGCGATTATCAAAGAGATAGATATTTCCGGGGGTTAAACCCGACGAGGATGAACTGACCCGTGACATTGTTCTGACCGCTTCTACCTATGGTCGCCACGCCACCGCCGGGAGGCGGCCATGCTCAACGACAGTGGCTTGGTGGTGGACCTGTCACCATCGATCGATGTCAATAACATCACTTGAGAGCCTTCCCAACCAGTCCTCTTAGAATTCGTTCTTTTTGTCGAACGAGCGCACCTCTATAACCAAACAAGTCAAATTTAAACCTCTTAAGGACCTTTTTGATTGAATTATGCATGTCCTTATTGACGAACATTTAGTTCGAATATAAGAACGATGACAGCATAGCGAGAGAGGCTTCTGCCTCCGCCAACCTGCCCAACCCGGGCAAGGTGGTTCCGCCGAAAGGCGGCATGCGGCCGATGGGCAACCAAACGGGTCGACATGGGAAGCCGTCCTCCTCGCGCGAAAGGGGCGGTGTCGATGGTTTCGCGGGTTGCTTCTTCCAAGCCGACCAAGATCTCAGCCGAACAGGCTGCCAGGGCCAATATGCCGTCGCCAGATCCGTTTGGAGCACTTGGGCTCCACGGCCTGTCCCGGCTTGCACCCGTCTTGCTGGCAGCGCTTGTCACCGGCGAACCGCTGCTGCTCATCGGACCTCATGGCACGGCGAAGACGCTGCTGCTGACCCGCATCGCGACCGCCCTCGGGCTATCATGCCGGCATTACAATGCAAGCCTGCTCAATTTCGACGACCTCGTGGGCTTCCCGCTGCCCGACGGCGACAAGGGCTTGCGCTATGTGACGACGCCGTCGGCCATCTGGGGTGCCGGTGCCGTCATCTTCGACGAGATCAGCCGCTGCCGGCCCGACATCCAGAACAAGCTGTTTCCCATCATCCACGAGCGCCGTGCGCAGGGGTTGGCGATCGAGGGTCTCGTCTATCGCTGGGCGGCGATGAACCCGCCCTCGGGGCAGGACAGCGAGGAGACGGACTATCGCGGATCCGAACCGCTCGACCCCGCTTTGGCCGATCGTTTCACCCACATCGTGCCGCTGCAAGGCTGGGAGCGTCTGAACGAAAGCGAGCGCGTCGCGGTTATCAGGGCGCGTGACGGCGATCCATCGAGTGGCCAGAGCGATCTTCAGTCACTGCTGGGCCGCATTCGCCTGTGCCGCGACCTGACGGAGGAGACGGTCGGGGAGGACATCGCACGCTATGTCTCGATCCTCGTGGGACTTGTCGAAAACGCAGGGGTTTCGCTGAGCCTGCGGCGGGGCGGCATGCTGTACCGCGCCATCCTCGCCACCCATGCCGCAGGGCTCTGCCTGCAACCGGACTCCGAGGCCTCCAACTCCGCATGGCTCGCCCTCCTTCACGCCATCCCGCAACGCGCGCAGGGGATCGAGGTCAGCGAGACAAAACTTCTCGCCGCACACAGGGAGGCATGGCGTCTCGCCGGCGTCAGACCGGACGATCCGCTGAAGCGCATCCTGATGACGAAAGACCCGGTCGAGCGCCTCGGTTTCGCAGTTGCCGCACCGTCGCTGTCCCGCGGCGAGTTCTCCGGCGTCGTCGCCGACGTGATCGCCCTCCTTGGCCCCGGCGCCCGGGAAGCGGCCGTGATCCACCTGTTCGAGACAGGCGCCGTCGGGCGGCTCGCTGCTGCGGTGGCTGAGCAGGCAGGCGCCATCTACCGGGAGATCGCCACCCCCGTCGCCTTCTCGGAAGGCATGCATGCCAGCCAGCCGCGCTACCGGGCATGGCAGCGCCTCAAGAACCTGCTCTCGAAGCTGGACCCCGGGAAGCCGCGCCACCACCTTCACGCCAATGCGATGGCATCCCTGTTCCACAGGAAGGAACTTACCACCGAGGAACAGACCGAGCAGGCTTTCATCGCCTTCGCCGAGACGGACCGCCGCCTGAGGGGCGAGACCTCCCATGCGGCCTGACCCTTCGGCCTCGCTGCTCCACAACATGTCGGCACCACCCAAGACGACGGTGACGTGGCAGGGGCTGAGCGGTCTTGTCGGACAGAAAGGGCCCGGTGGCTCGGGCGTCTGCAGCCTCAACTACACGCCGGACGGCGGGATCCATGGGCTGGCCGTGCTCTTCGCCCTGCCCAAGGAGGTGACCGGGGTTTCGGCTGTCAGCCTGCTGGAGAGGCTCGGGCAGCCGGCCGGGGGCTCCGCCGAAAGGACGCTGCTCTCCCACATCGAGGCGCGCGCTCATGCGCTCCCGCTCCCGGATGGCTGCGTGGTCATCCAGAAGGTGTCGGGCGCCGCAACGCCCTGGGCCGATCTCCTGAGCGTGCTCGCCGTGCTGACCAAATGTTCGGAGACCGTCTGGCTCCGGGCGAAGAAGCCGTCGCTCGGCAGCCTCGCCCGCCGCCGTGCGGTGACACTTCTCGTGCCGCCCATCTTTATCCACCGCATTCCGGGAGGTGAGCCATGACCGCAGCGCCTGCCATCTTCGCCGCAAGGCCGAGCGTCGCCGAGCAGATCCTCGAGTGCTTCCCCGGCGGGAGCTACGCCTTCGCAGCGCTCCTGCGCCTGCTCGACATCGTGGCGAGCGACAGTGTGGAGACGGCCGCCGTGGAGTGCCGGGCCGAGCCGCGGCTTCTGGTCAATCCCGCCTTCGTCGCGCGCCACGCGAACACGCCCGAGAAGCTCTTCATGCTGGTCATGCACGAACTTCACCACGTGCTGCTGGGGCATACGACACTATTCCCGGCGGTAACACCCACACACAACTTCATCTTCGACGCGGTGATCAACGGCCTCCTCTGCCGCATGTTTCCGGCGCGAGAGCATACCGCGCTGTTCACCGACTTCTACGACGCCCGGAACTTCCCCATGTGCCTGCTGCGGCCGCCGCCGGGCTGGCCGGACCGGAAGCGTGCGGTCGCGTCGGGGATCGCGAAGCTTCCTGAAGCCCATCGCAAACGCGCTGCGGAGGTGCATGCCGCGCTCTATTCAGAGGCGGGCGCCACCTATCTTGAGGTCGCCGAGGTCCTGCCGGAAGTTCTGGCCGCCTGCGGTGCGGGGGATGCCGCAGGCGAAGTTCCGCTGCTCGGCGGCCACGGCGAGAACTCCTCGACCATGGGCGGTATCGAAAACCGCTCACCGCTGCTCTTCGACATCGTGCGCGGGATCGTCGAGCAGTGGCCCCAGCCCCCAGACCCGATCAAGGGACGATCACTCGCCGACGTGATCGCCACCAGCAAGGTCATCGTCCGGCGCGAGCGTTCGAACCGGGTCGTTCTGCGCCGCATCATCGAGAAGGTGGCGGCACAGGGAATCGATGGCCACGTCCGGCGCAGGGCGCTCGACCGGGTGCCCGCCCAGTCGCCCCTGCCGGGTTTCGACCGGCGCGCCCTGGTGCAGGGCCATCTGGGTTTCCAGCCCCTGCTCTACCAGCGAGAGGTGCCGTGGGCGCGCGCCAGGCCCGCCGCCGACCGGGTGCATGTCTACCTCGACGTCTCCGGCAGCATGGAGGCGGTGAAGGGTGCGCTCTATGGCGCCATTCTCGACTGCCACAGCCACGTGCACCCGACGGTCCACTTGTTCTCGACCGCCGTGGAGGACGTGTCGATCCCCGAACTGCGAAGGGGCGTGTGCAAGTCGACCGGCGGGACCGACATCGCCTGCGTTGCGAACCACATCGCGAAGAACGGGATCAGCCGCGCCCTGGTGGTGACGGACGGCTGGGTCGGTAGGCCGTCGGGCGAGCATCTCGACATCCTGTCGCGCACGAAACTGGCCGTCGCCCTGTTCGGTTCCTCGATCCAGAAGGCCGACCTCGAACCCGTCGCCGATCATCTCGTCGAACTCGATCATGGAGACCGCACATGACCCAGACCTTCAGGCCAGCGGAGTTCGTCTTCCCGGGCCATCCCGACAAACTCTGCGACGCGATCGCCGATGCTCTCGTTGCCGAGGCACGGCAACGCGAGGAGCGCGCGCTGGTGGGCGTCGAGGTCGCCATCCACCGCACCCACGTGACGGTCACAGGCCGCATTGCTTGCAAGGATGCCGAGGGGATCGACGTGACAGCTCTCGTCCGCAACGTCTACCGGACGGCGGGTTACGGGAAGGGCTGGCATCCCGCACCGGAGGACCTCGAGATCACCTCGCAACTCTGCCTTGGGCCTCTCGAGGACGGCGAGGCGGAGTTCCGGGATGTCTCCGACGATCAGGCGATCTGCATCGGCTATGCGGTCAACATCCCGGAGACCAACTACCTGCCACCCGAGCAGTGGCTCGTCCGCCGTCTCAGCGAGCGGCTCTACGGCCTGAGGATCGATCGGCCAGAACTGGAACTCGGGCCGGACGGAAAGGTGCTCATCCTGTTGCGGGAGGAGGGTCGCAGCTGGGCGCTCGAGCAGTTCAGCTGCTCGCTGCAGCAGCGCGAGCATGCAAGCGACATTGCCCTGCACCGCGCGGTCCGGACTGTTCTTGAGCAGGAATTGACGGATGCAGCGAAGCTTCTGCCCGGCCTTTCGGCATCAGTCCCCGACGACATCACCGTGAACGGCGCGGGCGCCTTCGAGGTGGGAGGTCCCGAAGGCGACAACGGTCTCTCCGGCAAGAAACTCGTCGTCGACGCCTACGGTCCGCGCGTGCCCATCGGCGGCGGCGCCTGGTCAGGCAAGGACTTCTTCAAGGCGGACCGCGCCGGCGGCATCCATGCCCGGAGGATCGCGAAGCTCACAGTGATGACGGGGCTCTGCGAGGAGGCACTGATCAGGCTCCTTTGGTTCCCGGGGGACCGCACACCGCGCGTCTTGCCGGCCGAGTGCGGGCACACCCGCTCGATCCCCATAAAGGGGCTGGAAGGGCTTCTCGACGTCAGTCTCGCGCGATCGGGTCGGGACTTCGGCCGCATACCCGACCTCGTCAGGCTGGCGCGCTGGGGCATGTTCTCAGACCCCTCCCTGCCGTCCGAGGCGCTCGCCAAGCTTTGACAAGGAACCACCAGGCAAGCCCAGTTTCGCCGCTCCGCAAACGGCAGCATCGCCATGAATCACGGGCCAAGGAGGTGGCCATCGTGATAAAGAACGTTTCGGCTCGCAGGCGCTGGACGAAGCTCAGGGAATGGCTCATGACATGAAAGGCGCACATTTCAGACGATACTAGTACTCATGCTCGACAACAAGGAAATCGGTCGCTGGCTGGATGGTATTGTTCCAGCATGGTCGTTACTCGCCCCGGACAGCTTCAACTCACTGCAGCGGCCCCCTACAACGGCACGCACTGCCATAGGGCTTGCGGCTGACCTTTCAATGGACGAAGTCTTCACCTCGCCCATGGCGCGCAATGCCCTCATCGTTCTCGAGGCCGCCGCAAAGCCACCGGGCCTGAAACTCACATCCACCGGGAACCTCTCGCGTCAGGTTGTGACTGCCATGTTCGAGCGGCTTGACTGGCCTGGGCTGGAGCGAGACGTCATCCTTCAACTCCACAAGGTGATCAACGAGCCCGACTTCCTCCCCCTGTACTTCGTCCGAAACCTGCTGGAAGCATCCCGGCTGGTCCGCACGCACAAGGGGCACCTCGTGATCACGCCCGCCGGCCGGAAAGTTCTGGATGGCACCCGCCTGCCCACACTGCAGGCCGTGCTGTTCGAGAGCACGTTCTGGAAGATAGATCTCGGCTGCTTCAGCCGGGGATTTCTCGGAAACTGGCCGCAGGACCATATCGGGATCGTTCTCTGGTGTCTTGGTGTGTCCGCTGAACAGTGGATCGAGCCGCACAGGCTGGTTCGCTTGTGCACCCTGCCTGTGGAAGGGATGCTGCGGCGTCCGCATGACATCCCACAATATGCACTCGAAGGAGCGATCCTCAGGCCACTCGAAGCCTTTGGTCTTTTCGAGAGCCGGGAAGACCCGATCCCAGGCGAGCGCTTCGGCAGCAAGACCTTCTATCGCAAGAGCCAGTTCTTTGATCGATTCCTGACATTCGACGTGAAATTGGCGACCGATGGTGCCGTTCGGCACTGACCATAATCAATCCTTCGGAACCTGGAGCCATCAAGGTTACTGGCTCAATCATTGACCTGGATCTTTTTCCTGTAGCTGCTCCTGAGCCCATGCCTTTTTCACGTGAAAATAGGCTTCCATGCCTTCGAGCAACAGAGCCTCCTCGTATGAGCACCCCTCGCGCCGCTCGTTGATTTCTGCCTGAGCCTTTTCCAGCGTCAGCCACTTCGCCTTGCCCTCGGTCAGCCATCTTCTGGCTATTGCAGCGGAGAAGGCCTGTCGCGTCTCCTCATCAAGCAGGTCCGGCCGATGGTTGAAGACGATCCGCCTTGCAATCTTGCGGTAGCGATCATCATCAAATTGGCCCGCAACCTCTGCTCTTGAGGGCCATGCCCCCCTGTGAAACTCACGCATGAGCGCGGCGTCTCTCGAACCGGGGAAGCCCCGGTATATTTGCTCCTCCAGCCACGGAGACTGCTCATAGACTTCGCGCGTTGCGACATAGGCCTGCAGAAGCCGGTGACGGAGTTCCGGGGAGTCGTGTAGCACCTGGGCTCGCCGCATGATTTCAGGCTCGCCGATCTTCATGAGATCAACGCGATCCCGCGCCATCTCAAGGTCGAGAAGAATTGGACTGCCATTCGCCTTGATCGTCCGCAGCGGCTTTGGCTTGGTTGCCGCCCACTTCCTCAGAGAGTCATCATCCACGGACAGCAACTCGGCTGGATCATGCGCGAGATTGAAGGCTATAATGCTTCCGCTGTTCTCTGGATCTGCAGCGATTGCCGAAACCAGCCAGTGATTTGGCTTATTGTAGCGAAACTCCGTGTAGAGCCGCACCGGCGTCCCCTCAGCATTCCGTACGGCCTCAGCTTTCTGACCCATCTTGAGGAGATGCTCCCAGATCCAGGGTGCTCTGTTCTTGGTGAGTTTCGCCAAAAAGACCGTCGCCTCGACGTCCGCCATCGCGTCGTGCGCATTCGGATGCAGGAAACCGTTTGCAGGCGCCAGGCGATCCAGCTTGAAGGTCGGCGCGCCATCGGCCCGCTGGGGTATTTCCAATCTATCTGGTTCGAACTCGTGGACCGCCAGCCCCAGGCGCATGATGTCGAGGCGACTGTTGCCGTTGGTATTCGTCAGGAAGGGCGGCAACAGCGACTGGTAGAACGCCTGGCGAAGCAGATCCTCGTCGAATTCCAAGCTGTTGTAGCCGGCAAACACAGCAGGCGACCATGCAGAAAGCTTCTCGTGGATCGTGACCGCCATCTCGAAGTGGGATGGAAGCACAGGATCGGACAGCTGCTCCAGCGTGACGCCGGTGACAAGAAGAGCCCCCGGAGCTGGAAGAATGTGTGGCTGGATACGGCTGCGGATCTCGAACCGATCGATTTCATTCAGTGCGTCGTCAGTCTTGATCGCCGCGAACTGCAGGATCTGGTCGAAGGACGTATTGCTGCCCGTTGTTTCGGTATCATAGAAAACGAAAGCCATGAACAACCTGCCGTCGCGATGCTCTTATGGCAAGCTATCACAGCAGACGGCAAGGTCGAGCCTTCGAACGAATTCCGCGCCAAATGGGAGAACATCGCACCCTCCACAATTCGGGCCGGGAAGCCTGTGTTAGGCCAATATTCTTGATCTACTCCGACGTCTCATGCTTGACGGGCACGCTGCTTCTCGATATGGTTTTAGATGCATCAAGAGCAGGGCTTCGCGCCTCGCCAACCTGCCCACCCGGGCAAGGTGGTTCCCGCAAGGGGATGCGGCCAGATGGGCAACCAAACGGGTCGTATGAGACAGGCCCTCCTCGGTCCAACCGCAGGAGGTTTTTTTATGTCTGAGTTCAAGTCTGCCTACCAATCACATCGTAGCGCCGCGCGGATCACGGCGCGGGTGACACCCGAAAAGAAGGTCCATAGCCTGATCACGGAAATCGGGGGAGGAATATGATGGAGAGGCTGGATATCCCCCACCTCGATCGTCTGTCCTCAATCCCGCCTGGGCTGCTTTATCCTCATCAGGCTGATGGTGTTGCTTTCCTGCTGTCGAAGAAGCGCGTAGTCCTCGCCGACGACATGGGGCTGGGCAAAACCCGCCAAGCCATCGTGGCCATGAACGTCGGCGCGCCCGAAGGGGCGATCCTGGTGGTCTGCCCCGCCTCGCTCAAGCTCAACTGGCGGCGCGAAATCCGGATGGTTGATCCGGATGCCGTGGTGGAGATCATTGGTGCAAAGGATGGCGCCCCCAACGGGACGCCGCGCTGGGTGATCGTCAACTACGACTTGCTGACGAAGAACGCCGCGCGCCTGCATGACATCCCGTGGGCCGGGGTGATCCTCGATGAGGCACACTTCATCAAGAACGCCAGCCAACGCACCAGCCACTGTCTGAAGCTGCTCGGTGTACAGAAGGAGGCGCGGGCGCCCGTCATCGGCCCGCAGTACGTGTTCCTGCTGACCGGCACGCCCATGACCAACCGCCCGCGGGACCTGTTCAACCTGCTACGCTGCGTAGGCCACCCGGCGGCGCGCTCCTTCCTGTCCTTCGCCAAGCGCTATTGCGACGCCTATCAGAATGACTTCGGCTGGGTGACGACCGGCGCCTCAAATCTCGAGGAACTGAATCTTCTGCTCAAAGAGGTCTCGATTCGCCGCAAGAAGGAGGAGGTGCTGGATCTCCCCCCGAAAGTTCGGAGTTGGGTGCCTGTCGATGTCGCCTCCAGCCCCTCGGCGATCGAGAGCTCCCTGGCCTTCATCCGCTGGTACGCCGCCACGGACCCGGCGAACCCCAACGACAAGCAGTTCCTCGCCAAACTCATGAAGGTGAGGACTGCCCTCCACAAGGCCAAGCACAAGGCGGTGGAGGAGCGAATCGAGGATGTGCTGGCGACCGGCCAGAAGGTGGTCGTGTTCACCTCCTTCACCGAGGGGCTGAAGCGCCACGCGAAGACGCTGGGCGAATCCTGTGTAACGATTTCGGGGTCGGACACGGCCGAGCAGCGGCAGGCGGCCGTCGAGTGCTTCCAGGACGATCCGAACGTGAGGGTCGCTATCTGCAATCTGATTGCCGGCGGCGTCGGTATCACCCTGACGGCCGGAACGCACGTGATCTTCCAGGACCTCGACTGGGTGCCGGCGAACCATGCCCAGGCTGAGGACCGCTGCTACCGACTGGGGCAGAAGAACAGGGTGACGGTGGAATACTTCTTCGCCGAGGGCTCCCTCGACGAGTACATCTCGGAACTGCTGTCCCTGAAGATGGCGCTGATCGGGTCTGTCGAGGCGGAAGTCGCCCCCGACGCCACTTTCCTCGCCGAACTGGAGTCCCGGCTCCGAGCCATTGCCCCTGCCCTAATGCAAGAGGCGAAACTGGCCAAGAGCGATCCAAAGGACCGGCTGGCAGAGCTCACCGCCCTCCTCCCGAAGGCCCACCGCCATCTGGAAGAAGCTGACAATCCCGGGCTTTGGGAATTCAAATCGTCCCGAGACCCGTCGAAATCATACCGTGTTACCTACGGGCGCGCCGGGCACCTGGAGTGCACGTGCGAGGGGTTCCTCTACAGGGGTAACTGCAAACATGTGCAGGAAGTGCGGGCGAAAGCCTGATCGTCGAACGCGGATAGGCGAGGGGAATTCGTGTATCATTGAGATGCCCGCCGGAGCACCCCTCTCCAGATTAGTCAATCACCGCCATCCGCATCCGAATTCCCACGCCGTGCAGCAGACTTTGGACCCACGTAGCCTGCTTCCTTCAGTAGCCTATCAACGGCCGTATGGCTGATCACGACCCCTCTCGACTTAAACTCGTCGGCGATTTGCCTCAGAGAGAGATCTTTCGCCTTAAAGCGCAGCGCCTGGCGTGCAAGCCGCTTTCTGGTTCCGTCTGCCTCCAGCCGGCCATCCGCGAGCTTTTGCGCCCCGATGGGTACTTTACCTCCGAGGTAACGCCCCTTCATGCGCTCGCGATCCTTGATCGCTCTGGCCCTCAGCCCCGGCAGTCCCGCCTCTACCTGAGCAAGCGGTGACAGGATCTCGACCAGTGTATCGTGAAGCCTCCCACTGGTGACGTCAGCACCGAGATTTGCGCAGTGCACAACTATTCCGGCCTTTTGCATCTGCTGAAGTACGGCGAGGCCTTGCGATGCGGTGACAAACAGAACCGTTTGATCCGGCACAACGAGTATGTCCCCCGATCTCAAGGCTCTAAGGATTGCTCCGCCATTGGGTCGCCTATGAAACTCGACAAGCGCCTCCCGCGGGTCTTCCCACTGCACGGGCCCGGCCCAGCCACGCCGGCTCATGTAGCGTTGGATTTCCAGCGTGACCTTGTCCGGCCCGTCGCCGTCATCGTCTGCCTGCGCTTCAGCCCACTTATATCCAAGAACCTTCACTGGAATTCCTTTGTAACAGTGTGCGCTCTACTACAATATTCATCAAGCGCTACTTTAGTTTTAGATGTAATAACAGATATTTACGACCACTTCGGTGTTGTTTGGACGACTTTTTCTGTCGCCAACTCCCCATAAGTGAAGCCTCTGCTGAGCGACAGACACGGTAGAGGCGGCTTTTCAATATTTTTAACCGGTCTTCGGGGGGTTCCCCATTTGAAAGGTTAGATGATGCGGCAGGCAGGCAAACACAAATCAAGTGGCGGCGTAAAATGTATCACTGCCGCACTGGGACATCGCCGAGGGGACAAGTATCTCTTTGCAAACGAGCAAGAGCACCAATGCAAGTCCTATCGTAGCCTTTGGCTGGCATCGCGCAGCCCCGAACCCTTTGCCGCCTGGCTCAAGACCCGCGGATTGATAGCCGCCTGACCAGCGTCTCATAGCGGCTCGTCACCTATTACGCGGTGGCTCGCGGCACTCACAACTTGGATCCAACCACCCAATTTTAGCGCTCAGCGTTCTTAGCTGGGCGCGAGAAGGATTGCTCATGACTGCTCAGGTTTCTGAAGCGCTGCACTATCGTGGCGACGATCTTGCATTGTGCACTGAACCACTTGAAGGATATTTTGCACTAACGGGAGAACGCCCGCCATTTGAAGCGCCGCACACAGCTCTCTGGCGTGGTTACGTGGGTCATTGGGAAATTCTCGATGATCGTCTGTACTTAACCGGGCTCTCAGGCTGCGGAAAGAACGGACAAGATATCGGTCTTCCGCAGCTCTTCCCCGACTGTTCCAGTCGTGTCTTTGCTCACTGGGTGAATGGAACTCTGCGAGCGACGCGCGGCAAATGCCTCCAATATGTGCATGCGGGGTTCGCGAGTATCTACGAGCAGGATGTCTTTTTCCACTTTGACGACGGCATCCTCATGTCCGTGGAGGTTATCGACAACTCCGCCCCTGCAAATGCCGCTTTCGATTGATCACGAAAACAGAAAAACAGTCCGACTGCAGGAGGACATGAATGGTTTGGCTATTGGCCTACTTCGCCACCGGCGTCGCAGTGCTCGGCGGCATCTTTATCGACTCACGGGTAGGGAATTCGCAGAAAGATGGCAACTTCAGAAACTTAATGGATCAGATCCGACGGAGCAATCGCAGTTGGTTTGAGTACATCATTGAGGATGTCCTATTATCACTTTTTACCGCTATCGCGGTGATTGCCGCTTGGCCGATAGCTCTGATCTTCGCGATCTACTTCTACCGCACAAAGCACGACAACGTACCTACCATTCAAGACGACATGCCCAAAGTCTTCAGTGTAACGAGAGAGGACTTGCTACACCCTCAGACCGTCCCGCAGATCGAAGCCAAGGAAGTGATTTATGATCCGCGTGGCGGTGTTCCATATATTCCATTTGGGCATCTCAATAAGCACTGGAAAACGTTTTTGAGAGCTTCTCACCCAGAGGACACCCTATGGTCCTTTGAGTCTCCCTGGGAACAATATGGGAAGAAAGAGCAGCGGTATGGATATGCGCGCGTTCGCGAAAATGAGGTAATCGACTGGTTCACGAAGTCGATCAAACCCATCTCTAGCTGCATTTCTTCTTCATAACGAGAAAACTCGGAAACTAGCAATGCCCAACGCAGCCGCAGTCACCAGCAGAATACCCAGCATGACAGTAATCGAGACAGTAACCCTTTGGAAAAACGCTATCAGAATACTGAACGACACAAGCAAATCACCTCTGCACGCAGCTGCTCGGACCATCGCCAAAGCGGTGGCAGCCGACTGGCTAAGAAGGAGCAGGGCACCCATTCCTCCGGATGAGTTGTTTGCATGGCCGGACACTAATGCGAACGCGGGTCATGGACAGCTCGACACGACTGCCTGGGTCCGGGAGGGGGTATTACAGTTCATGGGTTACAAGGTGGGCCATCAGGGCGAAACTCTGTTCATGAGGCAAGCAATCCTCTCTTTGGTCTTCAGCGAATGCATTCCACCAGTCTTCTCCCGCGCCTACCTTGAAGAGTGGGGTGATCCGTCGACGGTGCAGAGACTCAAGAAGCTAGCCGATACGATTGCCTCGTTGGCTCGGAACGCGAAACGGCGTCGCACGCAAGCCATGGATCAAGCCGTTCGCGATTGGGAAGCAGACCTAGAGTTCCTCTATTACGAGTACTATGTAGGGCGGTTCTCATTTGCATGGCCAGACGCCAGCATTGCAAATAGTCATTGAGCGATCAGACGCAGCCAGGAGATACATTTAAACGAATTTTATGCTTTCTGTCATCTTGCCTCAGCATCGAGACTTGACGGAAGCAAAGCTGAAGTGCGAGCATAGATTGCTTGTTGATCGAATTGAGACGGAGTCAGCAATTGGGAAGAGGCGGCTATAGCGGTGGAAGCACTATTCTGAATGGATTCGGGCAGTTCATTTCATACGACGAGGCCGCTGACGACCGGACAGAAATTTCATCCGAAAAGCTACCTCCAAAATCAAAGCCAAAACCATCTAATGTCAAAAAGCCTAAGCCTCCCCGCCCACCTGCGTGGTCCGCAGATGTAGACGCAAAGAGAGAAGTCGGCCTTGATAAAGGAAGGAATAGTCCGTTCCTAGTGACCATTGGAAATAAGCTTTCCGAAATTTCCAATTTGTATTCTGTCAAAGATGCTGAGATTGCCCAAGCTTGGAATGCTCTACGATTCTTTACTGCAACGGGAAAGAAGTGGACTCCAGAGTTGGTGGCGCTTGCGCGAAGGTCTGCTGTAGTCAAGGCTGCAAGAGCCACGAGCGTCGTCTCCAACAGGAAGACAGTTCCGACTGGGCGAATTCTAAAGCCGCTCAGATAGATCAGTAATGGAGACGCGCGCCGGGCACCCTGAGTGCACCTGCGAGGGGCTTCTTCACTGAGGAAGCTGCAAGCACGTACAGGACATGCGGGGCGAAAGTCTGACCACCCGACGCGGACAGATCGCTGCCGCTCCAAATGCCATAACACCCGTTATGCGAATCAGATGCAGTACTCCTCGCTCATTCAGCTTTTGGTATCAGAACGCGATCAGCTCTACAGGTGCCGCGGTCAACTCTTCGCTGACAATCGGCCACGAGCAGCGCGAACAAATTGCAAAGCCAAGCGGAGTTGTTGAGCCGATGCTTCACTAATCCCACCGGGATTGAAGGTTAACTTTATTGGATGGCACAGATAGAGCCGTACCCCATTGGGAATGGCAGAAGTCGATTTGCTGAACCCCGCCCTGTCCATCGGTGCGAAGAGGTCCCGCACCTTGTCCCAGTTATCCAGCGTCGCCTGGATCAACACCGTGAGGCTAGCCTCCTTCAAAAGTGATGCCTCGTGCCGAGGCAATCTAGCGATTAGAATGTCGCCAAGCGTTCTTTCAAAGTCAAACAAATCTCTGTAGACACCTATCTCAAAGCCAGTGGACTGCTGCTTTCTACCCACAATCTTTCTCAATAGCGCCATAACAACGGGCCTATTGAGTTCGATACCAGGCACCATCCCTCCTACTGCTTCATAAGAGTCAGAGAAAAATCGCCCCCCAATCACATAGCCACTCATCTTGTCGCGCTTCACTTCTACAAAAACGCTGGGGCGAAGGCCGAACTCCAAGGGGGCTAAAAGATCGCGATGGTCGACTAGAACATGAAGGGGCCCCGTCTCAACCACTGGGAAAGCTCCGCGATCAGCGTCAAGAATATTCGCCTGACCAAGTACGATCGAATCACATTCACCAAGAACATCCGCGTTCAAGAAGCAGTTATCTCCAGAACGGAAAAAGCCAATCGCCCCACCACCCACTCCACTCGCGGCATCGTCTGTAAATACCCGGTACTGCGTCGGCTTTACGCCTATGACGTCAAATACCTCTCTCACGTATTCACTGTTCGGTTGTTGCGAATTCTGGCCATAGCTATGATCCCAAGCGCGAGGAGCTTCAAAGATAAACTGCGTTCCAGAACGGATAGCATCACAGAATGCTTCCTGTACCCCAAATGCTTCACCGAAAAATCGCAGCCAACTGAAATTACCGGTAGACACAAATATATCCGCTGTAAGTATGTCTTTCTTGAAGGTTTCGGAAAACTCGGCAACTCTCGATGTTAACTCCTGCGGATTGTACCCGTGCGCAACTAGCGAGATTCCCAGTTCACCGCAACAATCCGCAAAACCATTCACATTGTTCCAATCAAGGTATAGAGCCTTCATCAACTTGCCTCCGCCTAAAATTCCAAGATCTACAGGTACCAAAGTTGTTCGATTTAGATAGGCGCACTATTTAGCTATCCTACGAATAATCACGAGGCATTTTCCATGCTTGCTACCTCTTTGGAAAAGCGACGCCAGCGTCGCGGCATGCATCACCGTGAATTAGCTGTAAACCATGTAAAACCTCGTGGAAGTCGAAGGTGCATGATGAAGTTTTTATTTCGACGATTTCTGTTTAAACGAGTGCGACAAAATTTTCTCGATTACATCGTTCGTGCAATCGCACATCCACATAAGATGACCATCTTCTGGATATATTGCGTAGATACTGGTGGACTCAGCTACAATAAGAGTCTCTAGGCCATTGTGCCGGTCAACATTCCTCTGCACTTTCAGCCATTCACTGCGCTCCTTTTTTGTGGCAAACGATTCGATCCATTCTTCTGTGAGGCAGCGTACACGCAATGTGTAGCGGAGTTGAAGGTCCTCCATACTGTCATCTCCTTTGAGGAAAACTAGCCAAATGAAATTTGAGTAGAACGATTCTGCGATGACGCGGCCATTACCATTCACATCGCAAGGTAGCGACTTAACGGGTGCGCTAACTGTTAGTCTGAAGTCTATGGTTCTTCGAGAATACCCTTGAGGCGAGCATAACTCTCCTCGGGCAAGATCTTGAGGATGTGGATGAGTTTAGCGTCACCGCTCCTCAATACTTTTTCGCGAACGGTGACTGCCATCGCTTCGGACCTTTGGACTTCGGCCTCGCCAACGTCCATTCCACGAATGATTACGCCATCCCTGAGTGCCTCATCGAGCGTCAGGGTATATTTCGTCTCGAAGGATGCCCCACATGAATGGCAAGATTTTGCACCCAAAGGATTTAGGGCACCACATTCGCCACAGGCCTTGAAGCCCTTTCCGCCGACGCGTGGGAACTCGTGACCGCACTCCTCACAGTTTGCCGCGGAGAGGGGGTTTTCATGATGGCAGGAAGGACACCGCTTTGTCTTGGGTTCCTCGTTCTTTGCACGAGAAGAGGGTGACATCTCCTCCTCAACACGGCGGGCAAATGTCTCGAACGTGTCGAAGGACGGCATGACCACATATGCCCGCGTGTCGTCCTCAGGACCCATGGTCCGAACGACCCGCCCGATAGCCTGACGAAATGCCAATTCTGTCAGAGCATTGGGCAGATACACCAAGACACGGAGTCGCTTGATGTCGACGCCCTCTGAGATCATCGCCACCGACACAATCCAACGCTTGTCGTTGTTGCGGAAGCCCTTGATCTTAGACTCGGTGTTGGGGAGTTCGCTGTGGACGAGAATCGGTTTCTCACCCTCGATATGCTCGATGACGCTGACCATGTATTCTGCCATCTTTATATTGGGCGCGATGACGAGCCCACCAGCGTCGGGCATGCGATGGCGGAGCTGGGTTAGCTTCTCACTGGCCCAGTCAATCATGGTTGCCTGATAGCCGGCTTCCAGGGGCGTCTTGCCATCAGCTTCGTACTGTGGGGTCCGAGCGAGGCGATAGAAGTTCAACACACTCTGAAGGCCAGGGATCCGACGGAGCTCAGGCGTGAGTTCGGCAGACTTTGCCCCGGACACTTGGACGGAATTGCCATCTTCGAGATCGATCGTAAACTTGCCCTCGTGCCGGTGGAACGTCACAGGCCGACAGTAGCCCAGATCCACAGCCTCTCCATAGGTGAGGGTGTATGTCCCTTCCTCGGGGTGGTCGATAGCTCCCATATCGTCATAGGCGAGCCATACTGATTGCGCCCCATCCGTACGGATTGGAGTGCCGGTGAGCACGAGCGCATACTTGGCATCCGCAAATGCCGACCCTGTACCGTCGCCCCATGCGGCCTTGACCGCGGCATGATGGTGCTCGTCGCAGATGACGAGAACCCGGGCGCTCTTGCAAACTACCTGCAGCGCATCCTGCAGTCCCTGAACAGCGGACCACGTGGCACAGACGTCAATTCCGAGTTCCTCGATGTCCTCGCAGGCTGTGACCTTTGCCATGTAACGGCCAGTCACGCGTTGAAAGTCGATGGCCCACTGGTTTACCACCTCATTGCGGGGTGCGATGACGACCACGCGATCAATCTCGCCTCGCGAAATTAGTTCCTGCGCGATGCTGCAGGCAGCAATGGTCTTGCCCGCGCCAGGGGCGGCATTGATCAGAAAGTGTCGATCCTTCTTGCCTACTAAGAGCCAGTTGAGGGCCTTGTTGAGGGCTTCGGTCTGCCAAGGGCGCAAACGGGTCTTCATGATCCTGCTGCCTTTCTTCCGATTACAGTTTGGGCAGAGTGCTTGCCCATTTTGCGTTGTTGTTTTTCCTCCCTTGCAGAAGGGAGTAATGTGGTCTGCGTGGAAGCTCGGTTCGAGGCGCGTGCCGCAGAGTGTGCAGTTTCCGCCCGAGACCCAAGCTAGAATTGTCTTCTGTCTCTTCGAGAAGAGACGCCTCACTTGCTCACCCAGTACTCCGTAAGGATGATCTCACGGACGGGAAGGTTGGCAGGTGGAGTGAGGACTGCATGCTGATTGATGCGCTTCACTGCCGCCGCATATGGAGTCTTTCGTGTCTCGATGATCCAACCCTTCCGCCGCATGTCGCTGATGAGTTTGGTGAGGTCCGGTACGCCATAGAGAACCATTGCTTCGAGACGAGTGATCGGCCTACCCGAAACGAGATGCTCCTGCGCCGCCATCACAAGGCCATGAGTTTCAGTCTTCACGCTGCACGCTCCATCAGAAAGATTGGTTCATCTTCATTGTATACCTCCCTCATCCAGCGGCGCTCACCTTCGAGGACCCGCCAGCCCCCGTCTGCAAAGGCGCGGTCCAGTGGAACTCGCTCGAATTGCGGCCGCCACGTCGGGTCTGCATAGTCGTCATGTTCGACCGGATCGGTCACCAAGAGGTTCGCGAGCCGCAAGAGCTCGACGCTGGGCACTTCGGACCCGACTGCGTTGCGCAGTTCGCGGTAGAGGCGGCGGATCTTTTGGGGGCGGTTGCTCATGTCGAGTGACCTCGGTTGCTTCGTAACAAACACGTTGCACGCCGGATGCCAGACGGAAGTATTGCCCCAGAATTTTCTAAGCTATTGAAATATAATAAACTGCTCGGTCGGAGTCCCATAAGGTGCGATATTTAATTTGTTAAATAACAAAAATTCTTGTACTACTGTCCCATGGTTCAGAAAGTTTTGGCAGCATGGGTCGGCAGTGCCGACCTTCGCGCCCCGATGGCCGAGGACAGGGCTGATCTGGGGCCTATCGCTCAGGGTGTGGTTGCGGGAACGTACGACCACGTATTTCTCCTGTGCGATCAGGATGCAAACCAGCGTCGAAAGTTTGAGAGCTGGCTCACGCAAAAGCTGACCAAGAACGGCGGAGGGCGACTTGATGTCAGGCCGGTGAAGCTGAGTAGTCCTACAAACTTCAATGACATCTACGAAGCCGTCACATCGAACCTGGACGAGTACCTGAGGCAGTTCGATGAGCCGCCCGAATTAACCTTCCATTTGAGCCCTGGTACCCCCGCAATGGCGGCGATCTGGGTCATCTTGGGCAAGACCCGCTATCGCGCGCGTCTCATCCAATCTTCTAGGCAGAAGGGCGTTGAAGTCGCGTCCGTTCCGTTCGACATCGCCTTATCGCCAGAATTTGTAGCAGACGTTCTGAGGGCTCCAGATCAGCAACTTGAGCGACTCAGCTCCGGGACTCCAGATGGGGCTTCCCAATTTGGAGACATCATTTATCGGGGAGCTGAAATGCAACGGCTCATCGACCGCGCACGCAGGGCTGCGCCACGGTCAGTTCCGGTATTGATCGAAGGTGAATCGGGTACCGGTAAGGAACTACTCGCCCGCGCGATTCATGGCGCCAGCCTGCGTAAGAATAAGGCGTTCCAAGTCGTGAACTGCGGAGCCATCCCTCATGAACTCGTTGAATCAGAGCTCTTTGGTCATGAGAAGGGTGCATTTACCGGGGCTGTCGCCAGACACACGGGCTACTTCGAGGCGGCAGATGGCGGCACGCTCTTTCTGGATGAAATTGGAGAATTGCCTCTTTCCGCTCAGGTCAAACTTCTTCGAGCATTGCAAGAGGGGGAAGTGAGGCGTGTCGGCTCTACAAAGACGATCAAGGTAGATGTGAGGATCATTGCAGCGACCAATCGCAATCTGTCTGAAGAGGTGGCGAACGGGCGTTTCCGTGAGGATCTCTTCTACCGGCTCGCCGTGCTCATCCTTCGCGTACCCCCTCTTCGAGAGAGGGATGGTGACCTCGGCCCCCTCATTGACGGGCTCCTCGCCAAGATCAATCAGCAGAGTGAGGCTGCCCGTGAACCAGGCTTCGTCCATAAGACACTTTCTGCTACTGCAAGAAATATTCTTACGCAGCACCGCTGGCCGGGCAATATTCGAGAGCTGGAGAACACCTTGAGAAGGGCCTCCGTATGGAGTGCTGACGAGATCATTTCGGATGCCGAAATTGCTGACATGCTTCTGCCAGCTCCCACAGGGGTCAGCAAAAATGATGGCATACTTGATAGATCGTTATCCCACCCGATTAATCTCCAAGATCTTTTGAGAGACGTTTCGCGGCATTACCTTCGTCGAGCCCTGAAAGAGGCAGCAGGAAACAAAACAAGAGCGGCCAAGATCCTTGGCCTTTCGAACTACCAAACTCTGTCGAACTGGATGGAGAGATACGGCATCGCAGAAGAATAGGTGTTTAGAGCATCGGGCGATCAATTGAATCCATATCCTGCGGCGGCGAAGTAATTTGAGCATTCCTCGGGCGTGAAGAGCGCGCAGATACTGCCGATGGCTTTCCAAA
>Ga0075471_10000543_pt1 | contig 22671 bp, 17 predicted proteins | sample DEB19_08_DNA_2_FD_74787 | JGI IMG/M metagenome (GOLD analysis project Ga0075471, IMG submission 74787) | Aqueous microbial communities from the Delaware River and Bay under freshwater to marine salinity gradient to study organic matter... | ecosystem: Environmental > Aquatic > Marine > Coastal ... | reverse complement strand
ACCTTCGCGAGGTGGCTGTAGCGGTATTCCTTCGCCGACGACAGCGCGATCGCTTCCTTCAGGCGGCCTTCCTTGAGGTGCTTGGCCACGAGCGGCGCGTACATCTTCGACTGCTTGGTCGCCTGGTTGAACGTGTAGATGCGTTCAATCGCGACGCCCACCGACCAGAACGACATGATGAACAGCACGATGGCGACTGCCCACGCGGCAGGACCCATCTGTTCGAACATTTCGACGAGATCCAGGCCACCGCCGCCTTCCTGCGCAAACGCAGGAACGCTCACGAGCATCATCGCGAACGCGGCACCAGCAATCCGACCAAACTGAAGCTTCCGACCTTCCATCGCTATCCTCCAAAAACTCTAGAACGGCTTTAACCCTAAAAAAAGGCCATGACCCGTATTGCTGGCGGGTCCTACGACCCGCCTACTGCAACGTGAACTGCACCGTAACCGTCATGATGACCGGCACTGGAACGCCGTTCAGCAAGGTCGGTGTGAACTGCCACTGACGCACCGCATCGAGCGCCGCCTGATCGAGCAGCGGAATCGAGCGGAGAACCTTCGCATCCTTCACGCTGCCATCGGGGCCGATCGTGGCCTCGATGATGACGATGCCCTGCACGCGTGCCGACTGTGCGATCGGCGGATACACGGGGCGGACGTCGCGAGTCTTCTGCGGCGGCTTGATGTTGCCGCCGACGCGCACCGGCGCCGCGGGTGGCGGCGGTGGTGGCGGTGGTTCAGGAATGCCGCCGGTGATACCACCGGAGACGCCGCCGACGATGCCACCTTCGATGCCCGAGGAACGTTCGAAGCCGGCTTCAAGACCGGTCTCCGCCTTGATTTCCTTCGGCGCTTCGAGCGGCGCCGCGTCAGGACTGACGTCCATCGGCGGTGGTGGCGCCTTTTCCGCCGGTGGTGGTGGTGGCGGAGGCGGCGGTGGCGGTGGTGGCGGAGCCGCGACAAACGCCATCATGCTCGGCGTGGTCGGCAGCGCGCCAACGGCCATCAAGGGAACGATGATCAAGGCAGCCAGAGCCGTCGCCTGGATCAACATCGTCAGTGGCACGGTGTACCACATCTTGTTGCCCATCTTGATCGATGGATCGACGACATCACCAAACATGTCGCGTGGCACTAATTCCTCCTCAACTTCGTATTCATTAAAAGACCGCCGATTATCCCTTCGACGCGGGCTGGACGCAAGCGCCTAAGCCGGGGGGTCGAAAGGGTGCGGGTCTTTCAATTAGACACCGGAATTCCGGGCCTGCTCCCTCAAAAACACGATAAATCCGTGACGTCTTCGTTAAGACCTGTCTTGCTTAAGACACGAATGGGGTCAGGCACGGTCTGCACCTGACCCCTCAGACGCCCGGCGATTCTAGTCGGGCTTCGAACCCATCGTCAACCGTTTGACCACTAAAAATGCAGCGAAATTACGCATGGTGACGAACTAATACAACGGGGCTGGGATCGGGAAGAGGGGGCCAGGGGATGGGACAGGTCCCTGCCCCTCGATTCCTGGCCCGATCCCTGTCTTAGTTCTCGATCCGCATGCCGTAGAACGACCGGTAGACGAAATACATGCTGACGACGAAGAACACCGCCGCCAGGCCGACCGTGATGGTGGCGCCGGTGCCAATGTAGACGCCCAGCTCGACCGCAAGCAGGCCGAACAGCGTCGTGAACTTGATAACCGGGTTCATCGCCACCGATGAGGTGTCCTTGAACGGATCGCCCACCGTGTCGCCGACGACCGATGCGTCGTGCAGCGGCGTGCCCTTCATCTTCAATTCGGTTTCCACGATCTTCTTCGCGTTGTCCCACGCGCCGCCCGCGTTGGCCATGAAGATCGCCTGGTAGAGACCGAACAGCGCGATCGAGATCAGGTAGCCGATGAAGAAGAACGGCTCGATGAACGCGAACGCCAGCGTCGAGAAGAACACGCCGAGGAAGATGTTGAACATGCCGCGCTGCGCGTAGATGGTGCAGATCTCCACCACCTTCTTGCTGTCTTCCACGGATGCCTTGGTCGAGCCTTCGAGCTTGATGTTCTTCTTGATGAACTCCACCGCGCGGTACGCGCCGGTCGTCACGGCCTGCATTGACGCGCCGGTGAACCAGTAGATCACCGCGCCGCCCGTGATCAGGCCGAGCAGGAAGGGCGGGTGGAGGATCGACAGCTTCGCGATCGCATCCGCATTGGTGAGGCCGCCGGTCAGCGCCATGATGATCGCGAAGATCATCGTGGTCGCGCCGACGACCGCGGTGCCGATCAGCACCGGCTTGGCCGTCGCCTTGAACGTGTTGCCGGCGCCGTCGTTTTCCTCGAGCAATTCCTTGGCGACCTTGAAGTTGACCTTGAAGCCGTGGCTCTTCTGGATCTCAGCCTCGACGTTCGGGATTTCTTCAATCTGCGACAGTTCGTAGACCGACTGCGCGTTGTCGGTGACCGGGCCGTAAGAGTCGACGGCGATGGTCACCGGGCCCATGCCCAGGAAGCCGAACGCCACCAGGCCGAACGCGAAGATCGCCGGGGCAACCATGATCTCGCCAAGGCCCCACGACGCCACGATGTAGGCAATCGTCATCAGGCCCATGATCGTCAGGCCGAGCCAGTAACTGCTGAAGTTGCCGGCGACGAGACCCGAGAGAATGTTCAGTGACGCGCCGCCTTCACGCGAGGAGGTCACGACTTCCTTGACGTGACCCGAGTGCGTGGAGGTGAACACCTTCACGAACTCCGGAATGATCGCGCCGGCGAGCGTGCCGCACGTGATCACGGTCGACAACTGCCACCACAGCGACGTATTGCCACCGAGCGACGGGATCAGCTCGTAGGACAGCACGTAGGTGAGGATCACGGAGACGATCGACGTCAGCCACACCAGCGTCGTGAGCGGCACTTCGAAGTTCATCTTCTCGACGTTGCCGTAGGTGCTCTTCGCCCACGCGTTGTTGACCAGGTACGAACCCGCCGAGGCGAGCACCATCATCACGCGCATCATGAAGATCCACACCAGCAACTGCACCTGGATGGCCGGATCCTTGACGGCGAGCATGATGAACGAGATCAGCGCGACGCCGGTCACGCCGTAGGTTTCGAAGCCATCGGCCGTCGGGCCGACCGAGTCACCGGCGTTGTCGCCGGTGCAGTCCGCGATCACGCCGGGGTTGCGCGCGTCGTCTTCCTTGATCTTGAACACGACCTTCATCAGGTCGGAGCCGATGTCGGCGATCTTCGTGAAGATGCCGCCCGCGATACGCAGCGCCGCGGCGCCGAGCGATTCACCGATGGCGAAGCCGAGGAAGCAGACGCCCGCGTATTCGCCGGGAATGAAGAGCAGGATGGCGAGCATGAACAGCAGCTCGACCGAGATCAGCATCATGCCGACGCTCATGCCCGAGCGGAGCGGAATGTCGCACACGGGGAACGCCTTGCCCTGCAGGCTGGCGAAGGCGGTGCGCGAGTTGGCCAGCGTGTTGATGCGGATGCCGTACCACGCCACGCCGTAGCTGCCGGCAATGCCGATCAGGCTGAAGATGATGACGATGGCGATGCGGCCGGGTTCGAGGCCGGTCAGCCAGAAGTAGGCGATCATCACCGCGCCGATGAACAGCTCGAGGATCAGCAGGAACTTGCCCTGCTGCACCAGGTAGGCCTTGCAGGTCTCGTAGATGAGGGCGGAGACATCGGCCATCGACTGGTGGACCGGCAGGTTCTTGACGGCCGTATACGTCCAGAGGCCGAACAGCAGGCCGAGCACGCACACCACCAGGCCGGTCATCAGGATGCCGTGGCCGGTCATGCCGAAGAAGTCGCCGGTGTTGAGATCAGGCAGCTGGATGTTCACCTCACCGCCGGGGCGGTGATGCGCGGCATCCTGCGCGGTTTCCTGCGCCAGCAGCGCCGGCGCCATCAGGACACCGAGCGTCAACACCATTGCGGCTCGTTGCATCAGCCTCATCACTTGTCGCTCCGGAATCCGCAGCCTCGTAACTAGCCTTGTCACCATCTGGTTGTCGTCTCCCCTGAACTGCTACTTCTGTTGTTTCAAGCTGACCGGAAGGGCCATTCCGCCGGTCAGGAAAATTCGAATGCCTTCTTCCACCGAAAGATCCGGGTAAAACGCGATCGACCGCGGATACACGGCGACGTCACCCAGATACAGGTGGTTGGTCGGCACATACACCGCGATCATCGCTTCCGGTCCCTGTCCGCGATCGATCGTGAACTCGCGCGTCAGGAACCCTATCACCATCCCGCGCTTCGGGTCGTCCACCATGACGACCTTCTTGAAGCCCGTTTCGCTGTCGGGCGAAAACGCCGCCACCAGCTGCTTTACGGGCGCGTACACGGTCTTGAATAGCGGCACATTCAACAACCACCGCTCGCCGCGCTGCAGCACGCGCCGCCCGATCACGTTGGTCGCCAGCGCGCCGACCATCAGGATCGACGCGGTCGTCATCAGCACCCCCAGCCCCGGGACTTCCCGGCCGAGGATGCCGATCGACAGCGGGGTCGCCACGCCGTCCACGAACCGGAACGTCCAGACCAGCGTCACGACGGTGATGAACAACGGCACCGTGACGACCAGGCCCGCCAGAAAACTACGCCGCAGCCACTGCATGGTCTTCTCTTACCGCGTCAACAACCAGACCACCGTGACCGCCGCCAGGACGAACCGGTAGTAGGCGAAAACCTCTAGCGAGTGCGCCGCAAGATACCGCACAAAGAACTTCACCGTGATGTAGCCGACGATGGCCGACGTCACGAGACCGACAGCAAGGAGCGTCACCGGCAATCCGGCCATCCCCACCTCGGAAAAGTCGATCGCTTCCTTGGCAGCCGCCGCGACAATCGCCGGCAGGCTCATCAGGAACACGAAGCGCGCCGCTGACGCCCGCTCGAGGTTCAGGAACAACCCCAGGGTCAGCGTGGCGCCCGATCGCGAAATCCCGGGTGCCAGCGCCAGCGCCTGCGCGCATCCGATCGCCAACGCTTCTCCGTAGCCAAGCGAGCGCGCGTCGCGCGACTTGCGGCCCACGCGTTCGGCCAGCACCAATCCGGCACCGCCGATCGTAAGGGTGGCCGCCACAACCGCCGGCGACCGCAACTGCCCCTCGATCAGGTCCGCAAACAGACCGCCGACGATCACGATCGGAATGGTCCCGGCGATGATCAACCGGCCGAGCCGCTCGTACTCGCCGTCGCGGCCGCTGAGCGCGCCCGGCGCCGCCGCCACCAGGCGGACGATGTCGGCACGAAAAAACGCGACCACGGCCAGCAGCGTGCCGACGTGGCAGGCCACGTCAAACGCAATTCCAAACCGCCCGGGATCCCAGCCAAAGAACGCCCGGGCCAGGATCAGGTGGCCGGAACTCGATACCGGCAGGAACTCGGTGAGCCCCTGCACCACCCCCAGCAGCGCGGCCGCGATCAGATCCACGGCGGCGGCTTAAACCGTCTTGCGAGCGCTCGTCGTGCGCGCCTTCGCCTGCTTGCTGCTCAAGATGATCGCAATGGACGAGGCGATGAAAATGGTCGAGTAGGTGCCGCTGATGATGCCCACCAGCATCGTGAACGCAAAGGCCTCGAGCACCTCGCCACCGAACAGGTACAGCGCCAGCACCGCGAGGAACGTGGTGCCTGCCGTGATGATCGTGCGGCTCAAGGTCTGGTTGACGCTCTCGTTGACCACCTTCTCGAGCGAGTCGCGGCGCTTGCTGCGCAGGTTCTCGCGCACGCGGTCGAAGATGACGATGGTGTCGTTCACCGAATACCCGGTGATGGTCAGGATGGCGGCCACGACGTTCAGCGACAGGTCGTAGCCCATGAAAAACAGGAACGCCACCGCGATGAGGATGTCGTGGAACGTCGCCGCGATGGCGCCGATCGCAAACGCGAAGCGGAAGCGCAGGCCGATATAGATGGTGATGCCGACAATCGACGCCAGCATCGCGTAAATACCGCGGCGCTGCAGGTCGGCGCCGATCACCGGGCCGACAAGATCCTGGCTGATGACCTCGATCTTGCCGAGGTTCGCCGCGTTGAGGGCGTCAACCACCGCGCGGGCGTTCTGGTCGAGCGCGGCGCCCTGCTCCTGGATCAGCTGCGGCAGGCGAATGACTTTCTGGTTCTGCGCCGGATCCCCGTAGGTCTGGATTACCTGCTCACCGGCAATCGACGACAGCGCGTTGCGCACCTGGTCGTCGCTCACCGGCTGCTCGAACTTCACGATCATGATCGTGCCGCCCGAGAAGTCGATGCCGAGCGGAATGCCCTTGGTCGCGCCGTAAGCCAGGCCGGCCAGGATCACGATCGCCGACAACGCAATCGCGTGCCAGCGCCACTTGATGAAGTCGTAGTTGGTGTTCTGGAGGAGGGCCATAAATTAGATCGACAGCTTCTGCACGTTGCGGCCTGACAAGGTCGCCTCGAACAAGGTGCGGGAAACGAAATATGCCGTGAACACGTTCGACAGCAGGCCGATGGTCAGCGTCAGCGCGAAACCGCGAATCGAGCTGGTGCCGAAGTTGAAGAGGAACGCCGCCGCAATCAGCGACGCGACGTGCGTGTCGAGAATCGTCAGCAGCACGCGGTCGAAGCCGGCGCTCACCGCCTGCTTCACGCCCTTGGCGGTGGCGAGTTCTTCCTTGATGCGCTCGAAGATCAGCACGTTCGAGTCGACGCCCATACCGATCGTCAGGATGAAGCCCGCGATGCCGGGCAGCGTCATGGTCGCGCCCGCGTACGCCATCAGGCCGAGCAGGATGATCAGGTTGGCCCCGATCGACAGCAGCGCGTTGATGCCGGCCGCCTTGTAGTAGACCAGCATGAAGAGCGTCACGAGCAGCAGGCCGCCCGCGGCCGACATCACGCCGGCGCGAATCGAATCGGCGCCGAGCGACGGACCAACGGTGCGCTCTTCGAGGTAGGTCAGGTTCGCCGGCAGCGCGCCCGAGCGCAGCTTCAGCGACAGATCCTGCGATTCCTGGTTAGTGAAGTTGCCGGTGATGCGGCCCTCATCATCGATTCGCGACTGAATCACGGGCGCCGACTGCACGCGGTTGTCGAGGACGATGCCAAGCTGGCGGCCGATGTTGGCCTGCGTGAACGCGCCGAACTTGCGGGCGCCTTCGTTGTTCAGCGAGAAGCTGACCGCCGGGCGGTTGTTCTCGTCGAGCGTCGGACGCGCGTTGCGAAGGTCGCGGCCGGTGACCGCAGGCACGCGGCGGACGACGTAGTAGCCCGTGCCGGCAGGCTGGCCCGGCGCAGCTTCGATCGTGCCGGGCAGCACCTGCATGTCGGGAGGCACGTTGCCACCGAGAGCAGCGCGCGCCGCAGCCTCGTCTGAGAAGGGCCCCTGCTCAACCTGCTTCAGCTCGAGCTGGGCGGTCGAGCGGATGATTTCCTTGGCGCGATTCACGTCGGTCACACCCGGCAACTGCACCATGATCTGGTCCGCCGCCGTGTGACGCGCGATGATCGGTTCGGCGACGCCCAGTTCGTTCACGCGCCGTTCGATCGTCTGCAGCGCCTGGTTCACGGTGTCTTCGCGCAACTGAACGACGATGTTCGGCTTCAGCGTGAAGGTGTAGGTGCCGGCCCCGGAGCTGCGGTCGTAGTTGGTCTCCACCTCGACAAGGCTGCTGCGGAACTCCGCATCCTTGTCGGGCGCCACGCCGCTGACCGTGAACGCGGTCGCGGAATCAACCGTGATCGCCGTCACCGCGACGTTCTTCGTCTTGAGCTGCTCGCCCAGCCGGTCGGCCGTGGTCTGCGTTTCCAGACGGAGCGCGTCATCGGTTTGGACGCGCAGCACCAGCTGCACGCCGCCCTTGAGGTCAAGACCGAGCTTCACCTTCTGGTCGGGCGGGTAGAACGCAAAAACCGCCAGCGCCAGGACGGCGACGATCGAGAGAAACTTCCACTTAAGGTTCTTCGCCATGATTTATGTGTTCGGCGTTTCAACTACAGGCGGCTGGCCCTGGTAGCCGACAACTGCGGCCCGGGCCACGTCCACCCTCACATTCGGAGCAATCTGCAGGCTGATCTTGTCTTCAGCGACCTTGGCGATCGAGCCAAAAATGCCGCCTGAGGTCACGACCTTGTCCCCTTCCTTGAGCGCGGACAGGAACTCCTGCACCTTCTTCTGCCGCTTCTTCATCGGCAGCAGAATGACGAAATAGAAAATTGCGAGTACGAGCGCAAACGGAATGAGCTGCACGAGCGGGCTCACCTGTTGGCCAGGCGAGGACGCGAGTGCCAGGATCATGCCGAAGTGGGGATCCGTCGTGGTCATGAAATCAACGCGCGGCGGGTAAACGTCTGATGGAACTTCTGTCTAAAATCTTCGAACCTGCCGAACGATATAGCCTCCCTAATCCGGCGCATGGTGTCAAGGTAAAAGCTCAGGTTATGCAACGTGTTAAGGGTGCCCGCCGTCATCTCACCAGCCCTGAAAAGGTGGTTCAAATAGGCCCTCGAAAAATTGCGGCAGGTGTAGCAGGAGCACGCCGGATCGACCGGTCCATCGTCTTCGGAAAACGTGGCGTTCTTGATGTTTATGGGCCCTTCGCTGGTGAAGAGCTGGCCGTTGCGCGCGTTTCGGGTCGGCATCACGCAGTCGAACATGTCGATGCCGCGGGCGACGTTCTCGACAATATCTATAGGTGTGCCGACACCCATTAAATAGCGTGGCTGGTTGACGGGAAGGAGCGGCGTCGTTTCCTCCACCACGCGGTACATGACTTCGTTCGGCTCGCCGACGCTCAGCCCACCAATCGCGTAGCCCTCAAACCCAATAGATACAGTCAGTTCCGCCGACTCAGCTCGCAGATCCTTGAATGTCCCGCCCTGCACGATTCCGAATTGAGCCTGGGTAAAGGGGTCGGGTCTGTTTTTCCGGTGGTTGAAAAACTGCTCACGGCAGCGTGCCGCCCATCGGGCGGACATTTGGAGCGATTTCTGAATGATGTCAGGGGTCGACGGCAAAGCCGGACATTCATCGAGCACCATCGCGATGTCGGAACCGAGGTTCGCCTGGATATCTACTGCAGATTCAGGAGTTAAGCGGTGTTTGCTGCCGTCGATGTGCGACCGGAAGTCCACACCGTTCTCATCTATCTTCCGGCGATCTGCGAGGCTGAACACCTGGAAGCCGCCGCTGTCCGTCAGGATCGGCCGATTCCAGCCGGAGAATTTGTGGAGGCCACCGCGCCTGGCGATCAACTCATCGCCGGGGCGGAGCATCAAGTGATAGGTATTGCCAAGAATAATGCTCGCGCCGATCTCCTCTAAGTGGCGAGGAGTCAGCGCTTTGACCACGCCAGCAGTGCCTACCGGCATGAAAACTGGTGTCTCAATTTCGCCGTGCGCCGTCTTGAGTACACCACATCTTGCGGCGCCGTCTGTATGGGTGAGGGTGAACAAATGGTCCCGACCCCTTATTATCGGCGTAGTGGCGAAAGTAGAGAAGAAACTGCGAGTTGGGATTATTTTTGGCGGTCGATCGGGCGAGCACGAAGTCTCGGTCACGTCGGCGGCGTCGATTTTCAAGTACATCGATCGGACCAAGTACGAGCCGGTGCCCATTCGCATCGAGAAGGACGGGCGCTGGTCATTCCCGGATCACCCGCCAACCGCAATGTCGGCGGCCGAGGTGATTCAGCAGGCGCGCGCCGCGGGCCCCGCGGCGATCACTGGTGGCACAACCGATCCCGCGTTAGCGGCCTTGAAGCTTGATGCCGTGTTTCCAATCCTCCACGGGCCATACGGAGAAGACGGCACGGTCCAGGGCCTGCTGGAGCTCGCCAACCTTCCCTACGTGGGCCCCGGCGTGCTGGCATCCGCGGCCGGAATGGACAAGGCCGTCATGAAGGTGCTGTTCGCGGCGCGCGGGCTGCCGGTCTGCGATTGGTACGGCTTCGTGCGCACCGATTGGGACAGGGACCGCGCCGCCGTCCTGAAGAAGATCGACGCACTGGGGCTGCCGGTCTTTGTGAAGCCCGCCAACCTGGGATCGAGCGTCGGCATCTCGAAGGTCAAGACCGCCGGCGAGCTGCTGCCAGCCATTGAACTCGCGCTCAGTTTCGATCGCAAGGTAGTGGTGGAAGCAGGCGTCCCCAACGCGCGCGAAATCGAATGCGCGGTGCTCGGCAACGACGCGCCGGAGACCTCACTGCCGGGCGAGATCATTCCGTCGCGCGAGTTCTACGATTACGAAGCCAAGTATCTCGACGAAGGATCGAAGTCCGTGATCCCCGCCGACCTCCCGGCGTCGCTGGTCAGCGAGGTGCGGCGGCTGTCGGTCGAAGCATTCAGGTCGATCGACGCGGCGGGACTTGCGCGGGTCGATTTCCTGGTTTCGCGCGATAGCGGCGCGATCTACCTGAACGAAATCAACACCATGCCCGGCTTTACCACCATCAGCATGTATTCGAAGATGTGGGAAGCGACCGGCGTCGGCTACACCGAACTGGTCGACCGGCTGATCCAGCTGGCGCTGCTGCGCCACGCTGAGAAACAGGGACTGAAGACCAGCGCGATCTAGGCGCGCAGGGTGGGGTACGGCAGGAGGGGCTGGCAGGGCGTGAAAATTCTCCCGATCATCGCTCCCCTGGTGCTGCTGTCGTCTTCCATCGCAGCCCTGCCCGCCCAACCGGTCGTACCCGCCCAGACCGGTATCACCGCCGCCTCGACCGTCGCGAAGGCGTACGAGTTGATCCTCGACGCCAACTTCGAACAACTCGACAAGACACTGCCGGCCGTCTGCCCGCCGGCGCCGATGGCAGCGTGCCGCGGACTCGAGTCGCTCAGCTTGTGGTGGCAGATCCAGCTCGATCTCGACAACCGCCAGCTCGACGCGAAGTTCCTCTCAACCGTAAATGCGGCCATCGCCGAGACCGAGCGGTTTGCCGCCGCTGAACCGCGGCGGGCTGAAGCCTGGTTCTACGTCGGTGCCGCCTACGGCGCGCGCTCTCAATTTCGTGTCTACCGCCTCGAGCGCCTCGCCGCCGCCCGTGATGGCAAGCGGATCAAGGAAGCGCTGGAACGGGCGCTGATCCTCGACCCGGCGATGCATGACGCCGAGTTTGGCATCGGCATGTATCGCTACTACGCCGGCGTGGCGCCGGCGATCTTTCGCTTCCTGCGTTTCCTGTTCCTGCTACCCGGCGGCGATCGCGAAGGCGGACTGCAGCAACTCGAACGCGCCGGCGTACGGGGACTGCTGGTCAAGGACGAAGCGCAATTCCAGATTCATATCCTGTATCTCTGGTACGAGCAGAAGTGGCAGCAGGCGCTGACGATCATTCGCGGGCTGCAGGAGCGCTATCCGCACAATCCATTGTTCAGGCAGATCGAGGCAGAGATCCTGGATGTCTACTTCCACGATCCGGCTGCGAGCCTGAAGGCCTCTCAGCAACTGCTGTCGCTCGCGCAGTCACGCGCGGTGTTCCGCGCCGACGTCGCCGAACGCGTCGCGCGTCGCAACATCGCGAAACAAACGCTGGCGCTGCAGGCGAAGAAGCCGTAACCACGCGCGTTGGCAACCGCAGTTACGGTACGCAGGCTACAGATTCGTCAGCGAGCAACCGAGACGACGGTTGCAGGTGTGCGTGGACGCGGCGAATTCGAGTGTTCGGTACGCGTTTGTCGGACTACAACAAACGCTTTGTGCTTGACAACCGAATTTTCTCATCCATAATCTACATCTGGTATGAGGGCGGACAGCTCAGGCCACTGGTTGTGAAGAGGTAAAAACTCTTCGAATACTGAAAAACAATCAGCGGTTGCCATCAGGCAGAGTCACCCCCCCATCAGGAGAGAACAATGGCGAAGAAGGCAAAGAAGGCGGCCAAGAAGAAGGCCAAGAAGCGCTAGCCGCTACAGGGGCGGTTCTCACAGACTGCCCCACCCTTTTCCATTTAGCGCACACGCGGTGTGCGCGTTAGAGGCGCGAAGACAGCCGGCACCGTGACGCGGAGTGCCAGGCGGCAGAGGCCGAACGGCGCTGCGGCGGAATCTTCCGCATAACCCAACCTGAAGGGGGGGATTCGAACATGGCAAAGAAGGCTAAGAAGGCTGCTAAGAAAAAGGCGAAGAAGCGTTAAGCTTCGAGAGCCGTTAGATAGAAAAGGGGCGCCTCACGGCGCCCCTTTTGTTTTGTACGCTTACTGCCCGATCCAGTTCACGCCGTCCCAGACGCGAATCCGGTCGATCGTGTCCCACTGCTGCAGCCGATCGACGACATCCATGCCCGAGACCACCTGTCCGAAGACCGTGTAGCGCGCATCCAGGTGCGGTTGCGGAGAGTGGGTGATGAAGAACTGGCTGCCGCCGGTATCCGCCCACTCGAGCGCCATGCCGACGGTGCCGCGCAGGTAGGGGCGCTGATTAATCTCGTCGCGGATCGTGTAGCCCGGACCACCCTCTCCGTCGCCGCGCGGATCGCCATCCTGGACGACGAAGTCGGGCACCACCCGGTGCAGTTGGACGCCGCGGAAGTAGTTCTTCCGGACCAGGGCAATGAAGTTGGCGACGGTTCTCGGCGCGTCCAGTACCGCCAATTCGAACTGAATCGTGCCTTTGCTCGTGTCGATGTAGGCCTGTGGCGAGTACTGCGGCGGCGCCACGAGGGCGTCAAGCGCGGTCAACTCGGGCACCGAGGTTTGCGGCGGTGCGGGCCGCATCGACGTCAGATCGGCGGCGGGATCGAGCTTGCGCAGGTGTTCGGCGGCGCGCATCCGCACGGCCCAGTCACGATCACCCAGCGCGGTCGTCAACGTGGCCCTGGCGGCAGCCGGATCGAGGGCGGTCAGCGCATCGAGCGCGGCCGTCCTTGCGCCATACAGGCCGTCACGCTGGGCGGTCTTGAAGGCTTCGGCGAGGGCGGCCGTCGCGTTTGGCGCCTTGATGGTCGCCAGGCCGCGAGCCGCGGCGGCCCGCACGACGGGATCGTCGCTGCTGAGGCGCGACACGAACTCTTGCGCGGCATTGGACGCGCCGACTTTAGCCAGCGCATCCAGCACCGACGGAATGACGCGCTGATCCTGATCCTGCAGCATGGCGGTCAGCGGCGCCTGCGCGCGTTCAGCGCCAAGATCCGCCAGCGTGTCGGCGAGCGAGGCGCGCACCGACCAGTGCGCATCCGGGCCCAGGCCCGAAATGGCGCTGGTGAACGTGTCGGCGTCCGTCTTGGCCAGCGCGTTGAGCGCCGCCGATCGCACCGCCGGCCACGATGCCGACACCAGGTCGATCAGCAACTCCACGGCCGCAGGATCGCGGAGCCTCGACAGCGCGGTAATGGCCTCGAGCTGGAGGTTCTGCTCCACCTTGGGTGACGCAATCAGCCGCCGCATGACGGCACCGCCGCGGGCGTCGTTGAGCGCCGCAATGGCGCGAACCGACTGGATGCGCACCGCAAGGGGCTGCGAGGCATCCTCCGCCGCAGCCAGCAGCGGCGTGACGGCGCGCGGGTCCTTCGACGCGCCCAGGCCACGAGCGGCAAACGCGCGCGACAACTGCCCCTGGCCGGCGAACAGGTCAAGCAGCACGGCCGCGGCGCGCGGGTCGTTGATGCGCTGAAACGCAAACGCAATCGGCCACCAGCGGCTCCGCACCTTGCCTGCGGGATCGAGGAACGCGGACGCCAGCCCGTCGTAGGCACCGAGCCGGACGAGTGCGAACGCGCCCAGCCGCACCGCTTCGACGTTGGCGGCTTTCGGATAACCCATGTCATCCGGGTCGAGACCGTTTAGCGCACCAGCGTTGATGTGCGCGTAGATCATCTTGGTGATCGGTTGTGCCGCGGCCTTATGGGCGATCAATCCCAGCGCTTCAGCAGCGCGACCCTGGATCAGGGGATCAGGATCGTTGAGGGCCGTCGTCAAGACCGGCGCGGCGGCGGCGTCGCCGATCAGGCCCATCGCAAACACGGCCATCTGCCGCACTTCGGAATCGCGCTCGGCCTGCAGCAACGAGGTCAGGCCGGCAATGCCTGCGGGAAGACGCACGCGCCCGATCGCGAGGGCGGCACGACGACGGATGCGGGCCTCGGCATCGCTCAACAGCGCCACCAGGTCGCCACCGCCGGCGTCCCCAGACAGGCGCCGCTCGTCCTCGAGCTGCAAGATCCACTTCATCTTCTGCTCGAACACCGCCACAGGCGGCGTGGGCGCCTGCACGGGCGCCGCCGGAGCGGCACAGCTGGTTACGCCGGCCAGCAGCACGCACAGCAGGCTCGCCTGCCGCAGCGCGACGCGCGAGGTCGCAAAACGAAGTCTCATAGGGTCACGTGTCGAAGCGTTGCCTGCGCGATGCGCTCTCGCACGATATTGACACCAATTCCGGGTTCTTGCGGCACGGCGATCGTGCCGTCGGCCGCGATCTCGATCGCCGGCTCGATAAGGTCGGGCTGGTAGTAGCGCTTGCTGGCGGCGATGTCGCCGGGCAACGAGAAGTTCGGCAGGCTCGCGAGATGAATGTTGTGGGCGCGGCCGATGCCGCTTTCGAGCATGCCCCCGTGCCAGACCGGAATGCCATTGGCCGCACACAGGTCGTGCAATTCGATCGACGCCTGATGGCCACCAACACGGCCGGGCTTGATATTGATGATCTTGCACGCCTTTGCCTCGATGGCGTCGCGCGCAATGCGCACGGTGTGGATCGACTCGTCGAGGCACACCGGCGTCTTGATCTGTTGCTGCAGGACCGCATGGTCCATCACGTCGTCATAGTCCAGCGGCTGCTCGATCAGCAGCAGGTCATGCGGATCCAGTCTCGCCAGCAGCGCCGCGTCCTCGAGCGAGTAGGCGGCATTGGCGTCGACCTGGAGCGGGATCTGTCCAAAGGTCTTTCGCACGCGCTCGACGGCGTCGATGTCCCAGCCGGGCTTGATCTTGATCTTGATGCGCTGGTATCCGGCGGCCAGTTCCTTTTCGATCTTGCCCATCAACTGGTCGAGCGAGTCCTGGATGCCGATCGACACGCCCGAGGCGATGCGATCGCGGGTGCCGCCGAGCACCTTCGACAGTGGCTGTCCCTGGGCGCGCGCGTAGAAGTCCCAGATCGCCATTTCCACGCAGGCCTTGGCCATGTTGTGGCCGCGAATCCGCTTGAGGAACGGATAGACCTCGCGCGGGTGCTCGAAGCGCGCGCCGATGATCAGCGGCGCGATGAAGCCGGTGATGATGTGCCACACGGTCTCGGTCGTCTCGCTGCTGTAATACGGGTTGGCCTCGGCCACCGACTCGCCCCAGCCCTCGAACCGCGCCCCGCCGGCCTCGCCTTCGACGCGGATCAACACGAACGTCCGGTCGTAGGAACGGCCGAAGCTGGTTTCAAAGAAGTGGACCAGGGGGAGCCGGCAGAGAAAGAGTTCGATCCGATCGACCGTCATCGCCACTCGATATGACCCTTCTTGATCATCACGCTACAAACTATACTCGGCGGCGGAGTGGCCTTTCACTACCTAGCTATCGAAGGTCCGATCGGGGTCGGCAAGACGCGTCTGGCCGAACGCCTGGCGGCCAAACTCGAAGCGACGACCGTCCTCGAGGACACTGAAAACCCGTTTCTCGCCGACTTCTACGCCGACCGTCCGGGCTCCGCGTTGCAGGCGCAATTGTTCTACCTGCTCAATCGCCATCGGCAATTGACAAGCAAGCGACAGGCCGATCTGTTCCTGCAGACCACGATCTGCGATTACGTGTTCGACAAGGACAAGATCTTCGCCTACCTGAACCTCGACGATAACGAGCTGTTCATCTACCAGCGCCTCTTCGATTTGCTGTCTCGCGACGTGCCGGCGCCGGATCTGGTCGTCTACCTCCAGGCGCCGACCGAGCTGCTGATGGAGCGGCTGCGGCGCCGCGCCCGGGCTCGCGCGGCGGCGGAAGCCGAGAGCGGCGGCGCCGAGATCGCCATCCCGTTGCCGGACGAGGGCTACGTTCGCGAATTGAACGAGGCCTACCAGCACTTTTTCTTCCATTACACGTCCACGCCCCTCCTGGTGGTCGAGACGTCGGAGTTCGATCCCGAGTCGGACGATGTGGCCCTGGATGAGCTCGTCAAGCAGATCAAGGGGATGGGCAAGGGCACCCGCTACTACGTCGCTCGCAAATAGAGGTATCGTTAGAGAGTTATGGCGTGGTTCAAGAAGACGCGCAAACCCATTGCCGCGTCCACGAAGACCAGCCGGGTGCCCGAAGGCTTGTGGGTGAAGTGTCCGGAATGCGACACCGTCATCTACACCAAGGATCTCGTCAAGAATCTTCACGTCTGCGGCAAGTGCGCACACCACTTCCGGCTTGACGCGACCGAACGGCTGAAAACGCTGTTCGACGACGAGCGCTGGGAAGAAATCGCCCCGAACCTGGTCTCGAACGATCCGCTGAAGTTCACCGACACCAAACCGTACAAATCGCGGTTGGCGGCGACCCAGAAATCGACCGGCAAGAAGGACGCGGTGATCGTCGGCGTTGGCCGGATCAACGGGATGGACGCCGTCGTCGCCTCGATGGAGTACAGCTTCATCGGCGGCTCGATGGGCGTCGTGGTCGGCGAGAAGATCGTGCGCGGCATCGAGCTCGCGCTCGAGAAGCGTTGCGCCATGATCATCGTGTCGTGCTCGGGTGGCGCGCGCATGATGGAAGGTGCGCTGTCGCTGATGCAGATGGCGAAGATCTCGGCGGCGCTGGCCCGTCTCGATCGCGCCCGGCTGCCCTACATCTCGATCCTGACTGACCCGACGACCGGCGGTGTAACCGCCAGCTTCGCGATGCTGGGCGACCTCAACGTCGCCGAGCCGAAGGCCCTGATCGGATTCGCCGGACCGCGCGTCATCGAGCAGACCATCCGCCAGAAGCTGCCGGACGGGTTCCAGCGCAGCGAGTTCCTGCTCGAACGCGGCATGCTGGACCTCGTCGTCGACCGCCGCGAGATGAAGGCCACACTTGGGCACGCGTTGAAGTTCATGCTGGCGCCAGCCGCCCAGCACGCCGACGCCGCCCCAGGCCGTTGACCCCGCTCGAACGGCTCTTCGCGCTCGAACAGTTCGGCATCAAGCTCGGGCTCGACAACATCCGCGCGATCCTCGACGCGTTGGGCCACCCCGAGCGCGCCTACCGCTCGATCCACGTGGCCGGCACGAACGGCAAGGGATCGGTTGCGGCCATGGTGGAACGCGGGCTGCGCGCCGCCGGCCTGAAGACCGGCCGCTACACATCACCGCATCTCGATCGGATCGAGGAGCGCGTGGCGATCGACGGGCAACCGATCGACCGGCCGACGTTCGAAGCGGTCACCGCGCAGGTGCTGGCCGCCATCGACGCCCTCGTCGCCGCCGGCACGCTGGGCGTGACCCCGACCTTCTTCGAAGTGTCGACGGCGGTTGCGTTCGAGATCTTCAAGCGCCAGGGAGTGGACGTCGCCATCGTGGAGGTCGGGCTCGGCGGACGATACGACGCCACCAACGTGCTCGCGCCGACGATTACCGCCATCACCTCGATCGCCTTCGATCACCAACGGCACCTCGGCAGCACGCTGGCGGAGATCGCGTATGAAAAAGCCGGCATTGCGAAACGCGGCGTCCCGCTGGTGATCGGCCGGTTGCCTCGGGAGGCCGAGGCGCGCATTACCAAGGTCGCTCGCGAGGTCGAGGCGCCGCTGTTTGACGCCCACGCGACGACGACCGACCGCAAGTATCCGCCGTTGACGCTGGCGCTGCCGGGCCGCCACCAGCTCGAGAACGCCGCGGTGGCAGTGGCGATCCTCGAGCGCTGGTCGATGCTCGTTGGCCACGTCTCGACCGATGCGATCGTGACGGGGCTCACGCAATTCGAATGGCCAGGCCGCCTGGAGTGGCTGCGGGTGCCGGTCGACTCAGCGAGCAGCCCGGCCCACGGCGAACTGCTGATCGACGCGGCGCACAACCCGGCCGGAGCGACGGCGCTGGCGTCGTACCTGCAGGATACGGGCAGCAAGCTGCTGCCGTTTGTGTTTGCCGCCATGGCCGACAAGGATCTCGCCAACATGATCGGGCCGCTCAGACCCGTCGCCTCGGCGTTCTTCGCGACAAGCGTCCCGCACGCCCGCGCGCGAACTGCCGACCAGCTGGCCACGGAGTTGCGCCGGATGGTCGGCGTGCCGGTCGAGGCGTTGGCCTCGCCCATCGCGGCCGTCGCTCGCGCGCTGGCACACTCACGTCGCGCCGTGGCGTGCGGTTCGATCTACATGATCGGCCCGCTGCGCGCCCGGCTGATCGACGGTGGCGCCACCCGCATCTAGGCTGCTATTCTCGACGTGGTTCTCGTGCGAGCGCGCATTCTCATCCTTTCGGCGATCATCCTCGCGTCGGTCGCAACCGGCACGGCCGGCGCGCAGGGATTGCCGGGCTGGCTCACCAAGCAGTTCTCGATCGAACGCATCGACGCCGACCGCGTGCGGCTGATTCGCGAAGTTGAAATCGAAGGTGAAGCCAACACGCCGCAAGCCGGCCAGAAGTTCTTCGCCGACGACTTGCAGATGAACATCAAGACCGGCGAGCTGATCGCCGAAGGCAACGTCGTCTTCCAGACGCCTACCGCGCGCATCTCCGCCGACAGCGTCGTGTTCAACACCAAGACCAGCCGCGGCACCTTTACCAACGCCAGCGGCATCGCGCAGCTTGGCGAGCGCGGCGAACGCAACCGCAGCATGTTCGGCACGCTGGAACCTGACGTCTACTTCCGCGGCGCCACCATCGAAAAAATCGACGACGACAAGTATCGGATCACCAAGGGCAGCTTCACGACCTGCGTGCAGCCGACGCCGCGCTGGGAGATCGTCAGCGGCAGCGCAACGCTGAATCTCGACGACTACGTGATGATGCGCAACGCGGTCGTGCGGGTGAAGGACGTGCCGGTGTTCTACCTGCCGGTCATGTACTACCCGATCCAGGAAGACGATCGCGCGACCGGCTTCCTGCTGCCGATGTACGGCTCGTCACAGGCCACCGGATCGTCGATCAGCAGTGCGTTCTTCTGGGCGATCAACCGCAGCCAGGACGCCACGCTGTGGCACGACTGGATGTTCTCGCGCGGCCAGGGCGTCGGCGCCGAATATCGCTATCTGTTTGGCCCGCAGGCCCAGGGCAATTTCACCTATTACTGGCTCGACGAGAAGGAAGCGGTGATCAACGGACGGACGCGCAACGCGCGCCAGAGCACGGCGATGCGCGGGAGCCTCACGCAGAACCTGCCGCTTGGGCTGACCGCGCGGGCCCGCGTCGACTACATCACCGACGTCGCCGTGCGGCAGACCTACGATCGCAACTTCTACAACGCCTCCAACAGCAATCGCACCTACAACGGCGGCATTTCCGGCTCGTGGCGCAACCTGTCGCTGAACGGCACGTTCCAGCGCGTCGAGACGTTTGCCGACCTCGACCGCTCGACGGTCACCGGCCAGGAGCCGGGGTTTTCGGCGGCGCTGAGCGGCGTGAAGCTGGGACCGTTGCCGGTGTTCGCCACTGTCAACGCCGAGGCGGCGCGTAACGTCTGGATTTCCCGGAACGGGACGACCGAGCTGGATCAAAGCCTGGTCAAGGCCGACCTGACGCCGTCGGTGCGGGCCGCTTTATCGACGCTTCCCTTTCTTCAGATCAACGCGACCGCGTCCTATCGCACCACCTACTACAGCGAGAGCCTGGGCGACGACCTGCGGACGCAGATCGAGGTGCCGGTCACGCGTAGTTACGGCGACATGCGTCTCGACCTGATCGGCCCCGTCCTTTCGCGGGTCTTCAATCCAAACAATGCGATCGCCGACCGCATGAAGCACGTCATCGAGCCGTCGTTCTCGGTGTCGCGCCGTAGCGAGATCCCGAACCAGGACCGCATCCCGAACGCCACGGGGTGGGACATCATCGTCGGCGGCGTGACGCAGATGACGTATGCGCTGACCAACAAGCTGATGGTGCGGAAAGAGAAGGAAGGCTCGCCGCAATCGAGCGCGCCCCGCGAACTGCTCAACCTGTCGGTGCGCCAGAGCTATTACACCGACGAAAAGGCGAGCAAGTACGACACGTCCTATTCGTTTGGCTACGGCAGTCGCGTCCCCAGCGCGTTCTCGCCGGTCGCCATGACGGTCCGCGCCACGCCGATCGACCCGGTCGCGCTCGACTACCGCCTCGAATACGACCCCAACGCCGAGGGCACGGCGAAGAGCCCGAAGTTGCTCGGCATGGGCCTGACCGGCTCGCTGCGGACGCGCGACGCCAACGTGTCCGCGAACTGGAACCGCAGCGCGTTCACGCAGACGCTGGCGGACGGCCGCGTCATCACGGCCAACAACATCATCGGTGTGAACTCGGATTTCCGGATCCTGCAGAGCCGCTACGGTGGCCAGGTCGAATACAACTTCGACATTGCCCGGCGGACGCTGCTCAACCAGCGCTACGTGGCGTTCTACAACGCCCAGTGCTGCGGCGTGTCGTTCGAGTTCCAGTCGATCAACTATCCCAATTCAAGCCGGTTTCTCGTGCCCAAGGATCGCCGGTTCAACATGTCCTTCACGCTGGCCGGTGTCGGCTCGTTCTCCAATTTCTTCGGGGCGTTCGGCGGCGGCGGCACCACGAGATGAGCCACCGGCGATCATGACCACCAAGCCCACGCTCTTACCCGACACGCGCAAGCGGGACCCGGACGACCCGCGGCCCTTGAGGCCCTACCCCGAGTTTGTCCAGCGATTCACGTCGGACGGGTCCGACATCGAGGTATGGGACCCCAACGACCCGGCCAACGCCGCAGCGGCTGAGTTAAAATCGGAAGTTCGCATGAAGAGATCAGGGATCAACGTTCTCGTCACCGGCGGCGCCGGTTTCATCGGCAGCAATTTCGTCCGCTACGCGCTGCAGACGCACGCCGACTGGCACGTCACCACGCTCGACAAGCTGACCTACGCCGGCCGCAAGGAAAACCTGCACGACGTGATGGACGACCCGCGCCACACGTTCGTGCACGGCGACATCTGCGACGCGGCGGTCGCGGGCCCGCTGGTGGAGCGCGCCCACTACGTCGTGCACTTCGCCGCGGAAACCCACGTCGATCGCTCGATCATGGCCGCGGGCGACTTCATCAAGACCGACGTGGAAGGATCGTTCGTGCTGCTCGAGGCGGCCCGTCGCAACCCGGATCTGAAGCGCTTTATCCAGATCTCGACCGACGAGGTCTATGGCAGCGTGCCGGTGGGATCGAGCGTCGAGACCGATGAATTGAAGCCGCGCAATCCCTATGCGGCGAGCAAGGCCGGTGCCGATCGCCTGGCGTACAGCTACTGGGCGACACACGAGGTGCCGGTCATCGTCACACGGGCGTCGAACAACTACGGGCCGTACCAGTTCCCGGAAAAGATCCTGCCGCTGTTTGTGACCAACCTGATGGACAACATCCCCGTGCCCCTCTACGGGGACGGTGGCAACATCCGTGACTGGCTGCACGTGCTCGACCACTGCCGGGGCATCGACGTGGTGATGCACGAGGGCACCAACGGCGACGTCTACAACATCGGCGGCGGCAACGAGGTCAAGAACATCGACCTCACGCACAAGGTGCTGGCACTGTCGGGCAAAGGCCCCGAGCTGATCAAGCCGGTTGCCGACCGAAAGGGCCACGATCGCCGCTACAGCCTCAGCAGCGCCAAGCTCGAAGCCATGGGCTGGAAGCCGCAAGTTGCCTTCGAGCAAGGCCTCGCCGAGACGGTGGCGTGGTACCAGCAGAACGAGTGGTGGTGGCGCCCGATCAAGGAGCGCGACCCAGGCTACAAGGCCTACATCGAAGCGCAATACGGCAAGCGCGGGTAAGCATGGCGACGGTGCTGGTGACCGGCGCGGCCGGCTTCGTCGGCAGCCATCTGCTGGAGCGGCTCGAACAGGACGATGCCGACCATATCATCGCGTGGTTGCGACCAGGCACCGAGCCGTTGCTGTCCGGCAGGCGCGTGATGTGGCTGTCGGTCGAGATGCACGACCGCGACGCCGTGGCCACGGCCCTCGCGTCGGCGCGCCCCGACGCGATCTATCACCTCGCCGGCGTGCCACACGTGGGCGATTCGTGGGCGCATGTCACCGAGACATTCGCCGGTAATGTGCTGGCGACCCATCACCTGTTCGACGGCCTGCGACGCGCCGCTTTGCGCCCGCGCGTGCTGATCACCAGCACCGCGTTCGTCTACGCGCCACTCGACCGCGCGATCACCGAGACCTGCACGGTCCGACCGAACAGTCCGTACGGCTCCAGCAAGGTCGCGCAGGAAATGCTCGCGCGGCGCGCCTGGAACGACGACGGTATTCCGGCGCTGATCGCGCGCGCCTTCAATCACATCGGACCGCGCCAATCTCCCTCGTTCGTGGCGTCAAGCATTGCCAGGCAGATCGCCGAGATTGAGACCGGCCGCAGGGCACCGGTGCTGTCGATGGGCAATCTCGACTCGCACCGCGACATCATGGACGTCCGCGACACGGTCCGGGCCTACGAGTCAATGATGCGGTCGGCCACGCCGGGCATTCCCTACAACGTATGCGCCGGCAAACCGATTCAAGTGCGCACCCTGGTGGAGACGTTGTTGTCGAGAGCGCGCGTGCCGATCACGATCGAACAGGATCCGGCGCGGTTCCGGCCGAACGAT
>Ga0075471_10000542_pt1 | contig 22671 bp, 20 predicted proteins | sample DEB19_08_DNA_2_FD_74787 | JGI IMG/M metagenome (GOLD analysis project Ga0075471, IMG submission 74787) | Aqueous microbial communities from the Delaware River and Bay under freshwater to marine salinity gradient to study organic matter... | ecosystem: Environmental > Aquatic > Marine > Coastal ... | reverse complement strand
GTCGCGCATGCAGGACAGCGCAGGGGTGTTCGCCTGAGGGGTGTTTTGCAAGGGCGGAACCCGCGCGCCTCAGGCATGAATGGGCGGCCTGAGTGCAGGAGTTTGGTGCGGACGTCGCGCTGTCTATGCCCTGTCTTTGCGCGGCGGTCGCGCGAAGGTGCTAAATCAGCAGCCTGGATGACTTGGGCACATGCGCCATCAGGAATTCCATCTGGTCGGACAGGATGCGCCGGTTACGCAGTATGAAGTCTTCCCACAGGCTGGGCACATAGGGCGCATAGAGCAGGGGCATGCCGGCCTGCTCGGGGGTGCGGTGGCTCTTGCGGTGGTTGCAGGCGCGGCAGGCGGTGACCACGTTCATCCAGTGGTCCTGGCCGCGCTGGGCAAAGGGCACCACATGTTCGCGGGTGAGGTCGGTTTCATGAAAGTGGTTGCCGCAGTAGGCGCAGACATTGCGGTCGCGCGCAAACAGCTTGGTGTTGGTCAGGCTGGGGCGTAGCTCAAACGGGTTGATGCTGGGCACGCCCTTGGTGCCGATGATGCTGTTGACGGTGATGATCGATTGCTGGCCGGTGATGGCGTTGTGGCCGCCATGAAAGACCGCGATGTCAGCGCCGGATTCCCAGCGCACTTCCTCGGCGGCGTAATGCAATACCGCTTCTTCCAGCGAGATCCAGGACTGGGGCAGCCCCTGGGCAGACAGCTTCAAGACTTTCAAACAAGGCCTCCTACAACAGATAAACCGGTAGCCAGCAAGAACGTGTCAAACAGTGCGAGACAATATACCGTGTTTTCATGACAGATTGCCCCAGCAGCCCCCTGACATGCAGGTGGGTGTTGGTTGTTTCCAAATCTCTGCCGGTCCATGAAGGTATTTCGCGGTATTCATCACCCTGGCATTGCCAGCGCCTGTGCCCTGACCCTGGGCAACTTTGATGGCGTGCATCGGGGCCACCAGGCCATGCTCGCCCTGATGCGTGGCGAGGCCAGCCAGCGTGGCCTGATTAGTTGCGCGCTCACCTTTGAGCCGCACCCGCGCGACTATTTTGCGCAGCTGTCCCACAACCCCGGCCTGGCCCCGGCGCGCATTGCCACCTTGCGCGACAAGCTCAGCGATCTGCAGCGCTGTGGGGTGGAGCAGGTGGTGGTCCTGCCCTTCGATGCCCGGCTGGCCGCCCTCAGCCCACAGGCTTTTGTGCAAGAGGTGCTGGTGAACGGCCTGGGAACACGCTACCTGCTGGTGGGCGATGATTTTCGGTTTGGCGCCAAGCGTGCGGGCGACTTTGCGCTGCTCAACTCGGTGGGCCCGTCCCTGGGCATGGATGTGGCGCGCATGAATAGTTATGAAATTTCCTACCCGCTGCCGGGCGCTGATCACAGAAGCCCTTCGGGTGCTGGCCCTGAGGCCGACCTGCCCGAGCGTGCTGGCCCCGGGCAGCGCATCTCCAGCTCAATGGTGCGCCAGGCCCTGGCCGAGGGGCGCATGCAGGATGTGGCCCGGCTGCTGGGCCACCCGTATCACATCTCCGGCCATGTGCTGCACGGGCGCAAGCTCGGGCGCGAACTGGGCTTCAAGACACTGAACCAGCGCTTTACCCATTGGAAGCCCGCGGCCTGCGGTATCTTTGCGGTGCAGGTGCATGGGCTGGCCGATCAGGTCTTGCGCGGTGTGGCCAACCTGGGCGTGCGCCCGTCGCTGGACGCTGATGATGTCAATGGTGGCAGGGTGCTTTTGGAGACCCACTGCCTGGACTGGCCGCAGGAACTGGGGCATGAGGGGGCCTACGGTAAAATCATCCGCGTGGAACTGCTCCACAAGCTGCACGACGAACTGAAGTACGACAGCCTGGAATCGCTAAGGCGCGGCATCGCAAAAGACATCGATGATGCGCGGGCGTATTTCGCATCTACCCGCCATCATGAGCACTGACAATTCCGAAGACGATTACCGCGCCACGCTGAACCTGCCTGAAACCCCCTTCCCGATGCGTGGCGATCTGGCCAAGCGCGAGCCGGGCTGGGTCAAGGCCTGGGACGAGCAGGGCGTTTATAAGAAGCTGCGCGCTGCCCGCGTCGGGGCGCCGAAATTCATCCTGCACGATGGCCCGCCCTACGCCAACGGGCAGATCCACATTGGCCACGCGGTCAACAAGATCCTCAAGGACATGATCGTCAAGGCGCGTCAGCTCAAGGGGCTGGATGCGCAGTACATCCCGGGCTGGGACTGTCACGGCCTGCCGATCGAGAATGCGATCGAGAAGCTGCACGGACGCAACCTGCCGCGCGACGCCATGCAGGCCAAGAGCCGCGCCTTTGCCACCGAGCAGATCGCTCAGCAGATGGCCGATTTCAAGCGCCTGGGGGTGCTGGGCCAGTGGGACAAGCCCTACCGCACCATGGACTATGTGAACGAGGCCGCCGAGATCCGCGCCTTCAAGCGGGTGATGGAGCGCGGCTTTGTTTACCGTGGCTTGAAGCCGGTCTATTGGTGCTTTGACTGCGGTTCCTCGCTGGCCGAGTTCGAGATCGAGTACCAGGACAAGAAGAGCACCACGCTGGACGTGGGCTTTGAATGTGCCGAGCCCGACAAGCTGGCGGCCGCTTTTGGCTTGCCAAGCCTGGCGCAACCCGCCTATGCGGTGATCTGGACCACCACCGCCTGGACCATTCCGGCCAATCAGGCGCTCAACCTGAACCCCGAGCTCGAGTACGCGCTGGTGCAGACCGAGCGCGGCCTGCTGGTGCTGGCGGCCAGTCTGGTGCAGCAGTGCATGGAACGCTACCAGCTCAGCGGCACGGTGCTGGCCACCACGCTGGGCAAACAGCTGGGCCTGATCAATTTCAGGCATCCGCTTTACGATGTGGATGCGGGCTACCGGCGCCTGAGCCCGATTTACCTGGCCGACTACGCCACCGCCGACGACGGTACCGGCCTGGTGCACTCGTCACCGGCCTATGGCGTGGATGACTTCAACAGTTGCGTGGCCCATGGCCTGAAGTACGAGGACATTCTCAATCCGGTGCAGGGCAACGGCAGTTACGCGGCCGACTTCCCCCTGTTTGGTGGCATGAACATCTGGAAGGCGGTGCCGGTGGTGATCGAGGCGCTGCGCCAAGCCGGTCGCCTGTTTGCCAGCCACGACATCACCCACAGCTATCCGCACTGCTGGCGCCACAAGACGCCGGTGATTTACCGCGCTGCGGCCCAGTGGTTTGTGCGCATGGACGAGGGCGAGGGCATCTTCACCCGTGACAAGGCACCGCAGACGCTGCGCCAGCTGGCCCTGGCAGCGATCGAGCAGACCAATTTCTACCCGGAAAACGGCAAGGCCCGCCTGCGCGACATGATTGCCAACCGGCCGGACTGGTGCATCTCGCGCCAGCGCAGCTGGGGCGTGCCGCTGCCGTTTCTGCTGGACGTGGACAGCGGCGAGCCGCACCCGCGCACGCCCGAGATCATCGATCTGGCCGCCGAGGTGGTGGCGCAAGGCGGCATCGAGTCCTGGAGCAAGTTGAGCGCTGCCGACATCCTGCAGCGCATCGGTGACACCAGCGCGCCCGCGCGCTGGAGCAAGAGCAGCGACATTCTGGAGGTGTGGTTCGACTCGGGCACCACCCACACCACGGTACTCAAGACCTCGCATCCGCACAGTGGCCATGAAGACGGCGGTCCCGAGGCCGATTTGTATCTGGAGGGTCACGACCAGCACCGCGGCTGGTTCCACTCCTCGCTGCTCACCGCCTGCGCGATGTACGGACGGGCGCCCTATCGGGGCCTGCTCACCCACGGCTTCACGGTCGATGGGCAGGGCCGCAAGATGAGCAAGAGCGTTGGCAATGTGGTGGCGCCGCAGCAGGTCAGCGAAAAGATGGGCGCCGAGATCATCCGGCTGTGGTGTGCCGCCACCGACTACTCGGGTGACCTGGGCATCGATGACAAGATTCTGGCGCGGGTGGTGGACGCCTACCGCCGGATTCGCAACACCTTGCGCTTCCTGCTGGCCAATGTGAGCGACTTTGACCCCGCGCTGGACACCGTGCCCGCTGATCAGCTGCTGGAGATTGACCGCTACGCGCTCAGCCGGGCCGCAGCCCTGCAGGAGGAATTTCTGGCCCACTACGAGGTGTATGAGTTTCACCCGGTGGTGGCCAAGCTGCAGGTGTATTGCTCGGAAGACCTGGGCGCTTTCTACCTGGACATCCTGAAGGATCGGCTCTACACCACGGCGCCCAAGTCGCTGGCACGGCGCAGTGCCCAGACCGCGCTCTACCAGATCACCCAGGCCATGCTGCGCTGGATGGCCCCCTTTCTTAGCTTCACCGCCGAGGAGGCCTGGCAGCTGTTTGGCGACTCCGAGTCCATCTTTGTCGAAACCTATGTCCCGCTGGGCACGGCGGATGCGGTATTGCTGGACAAGTGGCGCCGCATTCGTGAGATCCGGGATGTGGTCAACAAGGACATCGAGACCGTGCGTGCGGCCGGCCAGCTCGGCGCGGCGCTGCAGGCGCATGTGAGCATCACGGCCGGGGCCAATGACCTGGCCCTGCTGCAAAGCCTGGGCGAAGACCTGAAGTTTGTCTTCATCACTTCATCGGTCAGCTTGCAAGCTGGCAGCGAGCTGGCGGTGCAGGTGCAGACCCTGCAGCTGCAAAAGTGCGGCCGTTGCTGGCATTACCGCGAGGATGTGGGGCACGACCCGGCGCACCCGGCCCTGTGCCAGCGCTGCACCAGCAACCTCTACGGCAGCGGAGAGGACCGCAAGTGCGCCTGAGCGGTTTGGCCCTGCACCGGCCCGCTGACGGCCAGCGGCGGGCCAGCGTGCTGGCCCTGTTGCGATCCTGCGGGGCTGACTGATGGCGCGCTCGGGCAATTCGCAGGGTTTGATGCGCTGGCTGGGGCTGGCCTTTGGCCTGTTTCTGCTCGACCAGCTGAGCAAGATGCTGCTCATCACCTACTACCAGTTGGGTGAAGGCACCCAGCTGTTTGGCTGGCTGAACCTGGTACGGGTTCACAACACCGGCGCAGCCTTTTCCTTTCTGGCCGATGCCTCGGGCTGGCAACGCTGGTTTTTTGTGGCGGTGGGGGGTTTGGCCATGGTCTTCATTGTGGTCATGTTGCGCTCCCATAGCTCCCAGCGGCTGTTCAGCTTTGCCCTGGCCTGCATGCTGGGCGGCGCGGTGGGCAATGTGCTGGACCGCATCCTGCATGGCTATGTGATCGACTTTGTCGATTTTCATATCGGCGCCTGGCATTTTCCGGCCTTCAATGTGGCCGACAGCGCGATCACCGTGGGCGCGGCCTGCCTGATCCTGGACGAGTTGCTGCGGGTGGCCCGATCCAAAAAATAAAAAAGCCCGGCGTTGGCCGGGCTTTGCCAAGCGCAGAGCGCTGCGCCTGACAGGTAGCTTTGACTCAGAGCGTGAGCACAGTGCAGCCGGTGGTCTTGCGGGACTCCAGGTCGATATGCGCCTGCGCCACTTGATCGAGCGGGTAGGTCTGGTCGATTGGAATCTTCACCTTGCCGCTGCTGACCATGCCAAACAGATCGTCAGCCATTTCCTGGGCTGATTCGCGGCTGGAATTGTGCGAGAACACGGTGGGGCGGGTGGTGTAGAGCGAGCCCTTGGCCGCCAGAATGTTCAGATCAAACGGTTCGACCTTGCCCGAGGCGTTGCCAAAATTGACCGCCAGCCCGAAGGGGCGCAGGCAGTCCAGCGACTTCATGAAGGTGTCCTTGCCCACCGAGTCATAGACCACCTTGAGGCCTTTGCCGCCGGTGATTTCCTTGACCCGGGCAACAAAATCTTCCTTGGCGTAGTTGATCACATGGGCCGCACCATTGGCCTTGGCCAGGGCGCATTTGGCGTCGGAGCCGGCGGTGCCGATCAGTTGCAGGCCCAGGGCCGCGGCCCACTGGCAGGCGATCAGGCCCACACCCCCTGCGGCGGCATGAAACAGGATGTGGTCGCCTGCCTGCAGGCCACCCACGGGCAGGGTACGGCGCAGCAGGTACTGCACCGTCAGGCCCTTGAGCATCATCGCCGCGCCGGTCTCAAACGAGATGTCATCGGGCAGCTTGCAGACCGTCTTGGCCGGCATGACGCGCACTTCGCAGTAAGCCCCCGGGGGCTGGCTGGCATAGGCGGCGCGGTCGCCCACCTTGAGGTGGGTTACGCCGTCGCCCACGGCTTCGACAACGCCCGAGGCTTCCATGCCCAGGCTCAGCGGCAGGGGCAGCTTGTACAGGCCCGAGCGCTGGTAGGTGTCGATGTAGTTCAGGCCGCAGGCCTTGTGGCGGATGCGAATCTCGCCCGGGCCGGGGTCACCCACCATCACGTTGACAATCTTGAGTTGCTCGGGTCCGCCGTTCTGATCGATGCGAACGACGCGGGAAGAAATCTGGGTCATGAAAAAAATCTCCAATTGGAAAAAACGACGGACGCTAGTGTGCCATGACTGCTGCGGCTGGCAGCAGCAGTTCGCCACAGCCTGGGCTCAGGAGCTGGCTCAAGCTTGTTACAGTAGCCCTGATGAATGCACGCCTGACCCCGACCACGGCCCTGTTGCTGACTGTGCCGCCCCTGATGTGGGCAGGCAATGTGATTGTCGGGCGCATGGTGAGCGACCTGGTGCCGCCCATAACCCTGAACCTGCTGCGCTGGGTGCTGGCCTTTGTGCTGCTGCTGCCGTTTGGTTTCAGACTGCTGCGACCGGGCAGTTCCCTGTGGCCCGCCTGGCGTCGCTTTGTCCTACTGGGCTTGCTGGGTGTGGGGGCCTACAACGCGCTGCAATACCTGGCCCTGCAGACGTCCAGCCCGATCAATGTCACCCTGGTGGCCGCCAGCTCACCGGTCTGGATGGTGCTGATCGGGCGCCTGTTTTTTGACACGCCGATTTCCCGGCGCCAGTTGCTGGGGGCGATGTTATCGATGGCCGGGGTGCTGCTGGTGTTGGGGCGCGGACAACTGGCGTATCTGCTCAGCGTTCGGCTGGTGCCGGGCGACCTGTACATCCTGCTGGCGGCCATCGCCTGGGCCTGGTACAGCTGGCTACTAACCCAAACGGGCCTGGAGCCCGCAGACATCCGGGGCGACTGGATTGCCTTTCTGCTGGCGCAAATGGTATTTGGTCTGGGCTGGTCTGCGTTGTTCACATTGGGCGAGTGGACGTTCACCGATGCGCACATCGTGTGGGGCTGGCCGCTGGCGAGCGCGCTGTTGTTCATTGCCATCGGACCGGCCATGATGGCCTACCGTTGCTGGGGGGTGGGGGTGCAGAGGGCGGGACCCACCATTGCCAGTTTTTTTGCCAACCTCACCCCCCTGTTCACCGCCGTCTTTTCTTCGGTCCTGCTGGGTGAGCTGCCGCAACCTTATCATGGCCTGGCTTTTGTGCTGATCGTGGGTGGGATCGTGATATCTTCCCGTCGACGGGTCGTCCAGATCACGCCCAACGCCTTGGGAGACAAATTGACATGAAACCAAACACTCTTTTGCTGCGCTGCCTGGCCTGCCTGCTGGCGGTCTCGGTGGTGGCCTGCAGCAGCACCGGCAGCTCGGTGGACCTGGGCAAAGATACCAATGCGGCAAAGTCTGCGGGCGTGTCGGCCAGTGACCTGACCTCGGCCGGACTGATTCCGCCCGGGGGCGCCAAGGTTGACTATGACAAGTCGCTGATTTTCGGTTCCGGGCAGAACTGGATCGGGCGCATGGTGCTGCAGCTCAATCAGGCCAGTAGCGAGGCCTACAACTATTTTCTTCAGCAATACCCGCGCCAGGGCTGGATGCTGGTGAGCGCGGTGCGCGGCAAGAACAGCCTGCTGGTGTTCACCAAAGCCGATCGAAGCATCACCGTGGAATTGAGCGAAGCAGGCTTTCTGGAGGGCGGGGCCAGGGCGGTGCTGACCATCTCACCGCGCAGCACCCAGCCCGAGCCCTCTGCGGCTGGCGCCCAGGGAGCGCCTCGCCGACCCTGACCGTGCAGAGGCTGCCAGGACGCGCTTAGTAGGTGCCCGGGTAAGCGCCGCCGTCGGCCAACACATTCTGGCCGGTGATGTAGCTGGCCTGCTGGCTGCAGAGAAAGGCACAGATGGCGCCGAATTCGGCGGGCGTACCCAAGCGGCCGGCCGGTATCTTGACGAACCGCGCCGCCCGCACATCGGCCATCGACTTGCCGGTTTTCTGTGCCGTGGCTGCGTCAACGCCGTTGATGCGGTCAGTATCAAACGTGCCGGGCAGCAGATTGTTGATGGTCACATTGGCCGCGGCCAGCTTGGAGGTACGGGCCACGCCCGCGACAAAGCCAGTGAGGCCACTGCGCGCGCCATTGGACAGGCCTAGCACGTCAATCGGTGACTTGACCGAGCTGGAGGTGATGTTGATGATGCGGCCAAAGCCGCGGCTGGCCATGCCGTCCACCGTGGCCTTGATCAGCTCGATCGGGGTCAGCATGTTGGCATCCACCGCCTTGATCCAGGCCTCACGGTCCCAGTCGCGGAAGTCGCCCGGGGGTGGGCCGCCGGCGTTGGTGACCACGATGTCGAATTCTTTGCGGTGGGCAAAGATGGCTTCGCGCCCGGCCACGGTGGTGATGTCGGTGGCCACCGCAATGACCTGCACGCCCTTGGCCTGGGCCGTGATTTTGGCGGCAGCAGCCTGAAGCGCTTCAGCGCCACGCGCCACGATCACCACATTGACGCCTTCATTGGCCAGGGCTTGTGCACACCCAAAGCCCAGCCCCTTGCTGGCGCCACCGACCAGCGCCCATTTGCCTGCAATGCCTAAATCCATGTTGAATCCTTGTTAAAAAAAATCGTTTGAACCGGTCGAATGATACGGGCTGTCAGCCCCGGGCCGTTCGGCTGAAAACATAGATTCCGGTGATGACCATCGCGGTACCCGCGGCCAGCCAGTAAGAAACGGGCTCGGCCAGCAGCCAGATGCCCATCAAAATGGTGGACAGGGGGCCGACCATGCCCACCTGGGCGGTCAGCCTTGACCCAATGCGCTCGATGGCCATCATCACCAGCAGCACCGGCACTGCAGTACAGGCGGTGGCGTTGAGCAGAGACAGCCAAAGCACCTCGCTGGGCACCTGCGCCGCCTGCAGCGGGCGCAGCAGGACAAACTGGGTGATGCACAGGACACAGGCCACGCTGGTGGCCAGCCCCACCAGGCGCAGGGACCCCAGACGGCGCACCAGCTCGCCGCTGTAGGTAAGGTACAGGGCGTAGCTGACAGCGCTGCCAAAGACCAGCAGCATGCCCAGGGCCACCTCGGAGCCGGCAAAGCTGACTTCGTGACCGAAGACCAGCAATAAGCCACCGTAACTCAGTGCAAACCCAAGCAGATGGATTTTGGTGATGGCCCGGCCAAACACCACCCGCTCGAGCAACAGAACCAGAGTGGGGGTCAGGTAGATGATCAGCCGCTCGAGAGAGGCCGTGATGTAGGTCAGACCGGCAAAGTCCAGGAAACTGGCCAGGTAATAACCACTGAAGCCCAGTCCGAACACATGGAGCCAATCACGGCCGCTGAGCGGCGGCTTGTTTTTGCTGGCCCACCAGGCCATGGCCAGAAACAGCGGCAGCGCAAACAGCATGCGGTACATGATCAGGGTGACTGCATCGACACCGTAGCGATAGGCCAGTTTGATGATGATGGACTTGCCGGAAAACGCAATCGAGCCGATCGCGGCCAGCATCAACCCGGTGCCAATGCCCCGCTCAGCGGTTTTCACTTCAGCGAGACCTCTGCCCTGTGTGCGTATGGCTGGGGTTCATCTCAAAAGCCGGCGGCCTGGCCATCGCGCCGGGAGTCGCTGGCCACCACATAGCCCTCTACCTTGGGGTCGCCAGCGCGCCAGATGAACTGGCCGGAGCCAAAGTCCTGGTAGGAGTCGTTGATGACTTCCATGCGGTGGCCCCGCTCGGCCAGACCTTGCACGGTGGGGGCACTCATGCCGGCTTCGACATTGATTTCCAGCCCCTGGTTGTAGCGCCAGCGCGGTGCGTCGCAGGCGGCCTGCGGGTTCTGCTGGTAGTCCAGCATGCGCACCAAGGTTTGCAGGTGCCCCTGCGGTTGCATGTTGGCGCCCATCACGCCATAGCTCATCACCGGTTGCCCGTCACGGGTCAGGAAAGCCGGGATGATGGTGTGGAAGGGGCGCTTGCCCGGGGCCACCAGATTGGCCGGGTTCAGCCCCTTGGGGTTAAGGCTGAAGGCATGACCCCGGTTCTGCAGGCTGACCCCGAAGTTGGGTTCGACACAACCCGAGCCAAAGCCCATGTAGTTGCTCTGGATGAAGCTGACCATCATGCCGTTCTCGTCGGCAGCAGAAAGATAGATGGTGCCGCCCTTGACCGGGTTGCCCGCGCCAAAGTCCTGCGCGCGGCGCATGTCGATCAGCTTGGCGCGTGCGGCGAGGTAGCGGTCATCGAGCATCTGCTCGGCGGTGACTTCCATGCTGCCGGCTTCTGCGACATAGCGGTAGACATCGGCAAAGGCCAGCTTCATCGCCTCGATCTGCAGGTGCTGCGAGTCCACCCCGTCCACTGGCAGTGCGGCCAGGTCGAACTGGTCCAGGATGCCCAGCGCAATTAGGGCCGCGATGCCCTGGCCGTTGGGCGGAATTTCATGCAGGGTGTAGCCACGGTAGTCCTTGGCGATCGGGGTGACCCACTCGGCCTGGTAGGCCGCAAAGTCGCTGGCCTTGAGGCTGCCCCCGTGCTGGGCGGCAAAGGTCTCGATCGCCTGGGCGATCTCACCGCCATAGAAGGCCTGGCCCCGGGTCTGGGCAATTGCACGCAGGCCGCGGGCGGCGGCCTTGAACTGAAACAGCTCGCCCACTTGCGGGGCGCGCCCCCAGGGTAGGAAGGCCTGGGCAAAGCCGGGCTGGCCCTGCAACTCGGGCGTGGCAGCAGCCCATTTCTGTTGCACCACGGTGGGCAGCAGGTAACCGCGCTCGGCAATTTCGATGGCCGGGGCCAGCAGGTCTTCAAAGGGCAGCTTGCCAAAGCGTTCGCTCATGGCCACCCAGCTGGCCACGGCGCCGGGCACAGTCACCGAGTCAAAGCCGCGTTTGGGGGGAGACAGGGCGTCGCCGCCGTACTTGCGGCTGAAGTAATCCGGCGTCCAGCTCTGGGGCGCGCGGCCCGAGGCGTTGAGGCCATGCAGCGCCTGGCCATCCCACAGAATGGCAAAGGCATCGCTGCCCAGGCCGTTGCTCACCGGTTCGGTGATGGTCAGCGTGGCAGCCGCGGCAATGGCAGCATCGACTGCATTGCCGCCTTGCCACAGGATGCGCAGGCCAGCCTGCGAGGCCAGCGGGTGCGAGGTGGAGACGACATTTCTAGCAAAGACAGGCAGTCGGGTGGTGGTGTAGGGATTCTGGTAATTGAATTTCATGGCATGGGGCGGGGCAGTACTACTCGCTGCCGATCTTGCGTTCGGTGATGATCTTCTTCCACTTGGCGTGATCAGCTCGCACCAGGCTGGCAAAGGCTTGGGGTGTGCTGCCGGTGGGCTCGGCCCCTAAGCGCAGGAAGCGTTCTTTCAGGTCGGGTTCGGCCAGCGCCGCATTCACAGCCTGGTTGACCTTGCTCACGACCTCGGCGGGCAGGTTTTTCGGGCCATAGATGCCAAACCAGGTCACTGACTCAAAGCCCGGCAAGACCTCAGAAACCGCGGGCAGATTGGGTGCCAGGGCGCTGCGCTTGAGGCTGGTGACTGCCAGGGCGCGCAACTTGCCGTCGCGCACATGCGGCATACCCGAGACCACCGAGTCAAACAGCACATCCACCTTGCCGCTGATCAGGTCAGAAATCGATAGGCCGGTGCCACGGTAGGGAATATGCACCATGAAGGTGCCGGATTGGGCTTTGAAGACTTCGGTCGACAGGTTGGAGATGGTGCCGTTGCCGCTGGAGGCATAGTTGAGTCGGCCCGGGTTTCTGCGGGCATGTTCGATGAACTCGCTCAGGTTCTTGGCCGGTGAACTCAGCGGGACCAGGATGATTTGCGGCGAGTTGGCCACATAGACGATCGGGGTGAAGTCGGTTTCGGGGTTGTAGGGGATGCGAGGATTGAGCGCTGGTCCGATGCTGTGGGTGCTGGTGGTGGTGAGCAACAGGCTGTAGCCGTCGGGCATGGCCTGGGCGCCAGCCAATGCGCCGATGGTGCCACCCGCGCCGGGTTTGTTTTCGATGATGACCGACTGGTTCAGCTTCTTGCCCATTTCCTGTGACAGTGCACGGGACAAGATGTCGGTGGCGCCGCCGGGCGGGAAGGGAACGATCAGCCGGATCGGTTTGCTGGGATAGGTTTGCGCTGCTGCACCCAGCGTCAGGCAGCAGGCCAGCCCCAACAGGTAGTGTTTGAGTTTCATGACAGTCGTTCCGATATTTTCCTGTGCAATTTTCGCAGAGACCACCAGACCGCCAGCGCCACCAGCGGCACCGCCAGCGCCGAGGTGGTTTCTGAGCTCAGGGACCAGCCCAGCGGGGCAGCCCCTTTGGCCAGGTAGGCAATCAGGCCCACGGTGTAATAGGTGATGGCGGCCACCGACAGCCCTTCCACGGTGGATTGCAGTTTGAGCTGCAGGTCCTGGCGCTGGCTCATGGTGGAGAGCAAGGCCTGGCTGCTTTGCTGCTGTTCGATTTCAACCCGGGTACGCAGCAGGTTGCTCATGCGGGAGATGCGCTCGGACAGGGCCTGTTGCCGGCGGCGCGCCCAGTCGCAGGTGTTCATGGCAGGTGTCAGGCGCCGGTCCATGAAGTCGTGCATGCTTTGCAGGCCTTCAAGCCGGACCTCGGCAATTTCCTTGATGCGGCGATTGACCAGCGCAAAATAGGCATCGCTCGCCGAGAAACGCGAGTGGGTGGCGGCGTAATGACTTTCCACTTCGCCAGCCAGTCGGGTAAGCCGATCGAGCAGCTCGGGTTCCTCCTCGCTCAGGGCGGTGCGAATGGCTTGTGCCAGCGAGGCCAGTTCGGCCTCGCCCCGCGCCAGCAGGGCCGAGGCAGCGCGGGCCACCGGCAGGCCTAGCAGCGCGACCATGCGATAGGTTTCGATCTCCAGCAGGCGCTGTACCAGGCGGCCCAGCCGGCGGGCCGAGAGGTTTTTCTGTCCGCTTTCGGTGAACACCAGGCCGCGCGAAAAACCATCAGGATGGATGGCCAAGTCGGTATAGAACTCGGCGTGACCCTCCAGCACGGTCGAGCCAATCAGCATGTCTTCCCGCAAATGGTGACCCACCCAGGACTGGCGCGCCTGGGCGTTGCCGCTGAGCACCCACAGATGCATGCTGCACAGGCATTCAAGCGGCATATTGGCCAGCCAGGCCTGGGGCACGACGGCCGAGGCCTGCGGCAGATCGCCCTCGCTGAAGGATTTGCCCTCCAGGGATTGAAGAATGGTGTAGGTGACAAACTCGGTATGCAACTCCCAGCGCAGTCGAAAGGCGCCCAGATCAACCCGGATATGGCTGGCCAGGGGGTCCGGTGGGGGCTGATGGTGATCACGCAGCAAGGCAGCCAGATGCGCGCGGCTGGCCTCATGCTGGCTGGCATCGGCCAACATCACGATATGGGTGATGGCCAGCGGCGAGCTCATGGACTCGGGGGGGCGTGCATGCACTTCGTTGTGCAGGGCAGTGCGCTGAGGAAAATACTTCATGGCTGTGACACAGTTGAAGGGGTGGACAGTGGGCCAATTGTCAGGCCAAATGATTGCATGTCGGTGTATCAGGAGTTTGACAAATGCTGGCAAGATCGTTAGGCATGACCAACATGCCATCAAGAACGGCTGCCCGGAAGAATTCGCCGCTTCAGCAATTCTGGCTATGCCAATGACGGATGCCCTTGTTCTGTTTGTAGCCGTCGTGCTGGCCGCCATCGGCGGCGATCTTTTTCTCAGGGGCGTCGTCCAGACAGCCGCCTGGCTGAGACTGCCGCCAGCATTGATTGCCACCACCTTGTCGGCTGCAGCGACCTCGAGCCCCGAGCTGAGTGTTTCTGTAATGGCAGCTACGGCCGCTCAGCCTGGCATTGGCCTGGGCGATGCGCTGGGCAGCAATGTCGTCAACATTGGCCTGGGAATGGGCCTGGGACTTCTCTTTGGGGCTTTGGATGCACCCTGGAAGGATATCCGCCGGGAGCTGATTTTTGCGCTGTTTGTTCCGATGATCACTTTGATGCTGTTGCTCGATGGCCAGCTATCGCGCGCTGACGGAGCTGTGCTGCTGGTGCTGTTTGCGCTCTGGATCACCCTGGGCGCCCGGCAGGCAATGCAACACCGCAAGACCTCGGTGAATGAGACGCAGACCTTAGCAAGCCCCTGGCGGGCGACGCTGTCCTTTCTGGTGGGCTTGTTGCTGTTGGTGACGGCCGGTCGGCTGTTTGTGAGCGGAGCCAGCGGCATCGCCGCGGCACTGGGCCTGAGCAACTATGTGATTGGCGCGACCTTGGTGGCCGTGGGCACCTCCCTGCCCGAACTCGTGACCGTGCTGCTGTCGCGCCGGCGTGGCCAGCATGACATCGGGCTGGGCACCGTGCTGGGCAGCAACCTGTTCAACGGTCTGGTGATCGTGGGGACGGCCGCCTCGATTCATCCGATTGTGGTGTCCCCCCTGGATGTCGCCCCGGCACTCATCATCGGCCTGCTGACCCTGCTGCTGATTCTGCCGCGCAAAGACCGCATCCCTCAAGAGCGCGCCTGGTTGCTGATCGGCGCTTACGCCGTCTTTGCCGGCCTGACGCTGGCCTGATCGCGTTGGACGCCGCGTGAGAGCTGGCAAGGGTCCATGTGACGAATTGCCGCTGAGTCATTGAGCGAATCTTTATTTTCACCCCGGGTGACGGACAATCCAGGCTCATGTTCCTGATCTCCAAATTCATGGTGCTGTTAACCCAACCCCTGGTCTGGGTGGGTCTGATGCTGGTTCTGGGCCTTTTGCAACTGCAGCGCCGCCCGCAAGCTGCCCGACAGTTTTTTCAGACGGCTTTGGTTCTGCTGATGCTGGTTGGTTGGTTGCCTTTGCCGAACGCGCTGCTGCGTGCCCTGGAGCAAATGCATCCTGCACCCAAACAGATTGACCCAGTGAACTACGCTGGCGTGGTGGTGCTGGGTGGCGCCACCGAGTCGTCCTATGTGTGGGAAGGCCATGACCAGCCTGCGCTGAACGCAGCGGCTGAACGCATGACGGTGGTGCTACCACTGTTGCGCGGGCAGCCGCACTGGAAGCTGTTGTTTACCGGGGGCGAGGGCGAACTGATCGGGGGTAGCCTAAGTGAAGCCGAGCGGGCGCGTCGCTTTTTTGACCAGATGGGAGTGCCGCCAGCCCAGCTCATGCTGGAAGACCAATCGCGCAACACCTATGAAAACGCCGTACTCAGTGCCCGCTTGCCCGGGGTGGACAAAGCCCAGCCCTGGCTGCTGGTGACCTCGGCCTGGCACATGCCCCGTTCAATGGCGGTGTTTAAAAAAGCCGGCTGGAATGTCACGCCCTGGCCGGTGGACTATAGAACTGGCTTGAGCACGCCCTGGACGCAGTATTCACTGGCCCAGGGTGTCAGCCGCTGGCAGACCACGCTCAATGAGTACCTGGGTCTGCTGTCGTATCGCCTGCTTGGGCGGTTGTGATTTTTTGCTCAGTTGAGCTTGATGTGTTGCTCCACCGGGCCGACCTTGTTCAGGGTCCACTCGGTCATGGAGCCGTCATACAGCTTGGCCTGCTTGTTGCCCAGGATCTCACTGGAGACAAACCAGCCGATTGAGGCCAGATGGCCGGTGTTGCAGAAGTTGACCTGCTCGCCCTGGGTGGGGACCTTGGCCACCTGGTAAAGCTGCTCGATCTGGGCCTTGCTGCGAAACAGGCCACCCGCGTTTTCGGTGGTCCAGAGGGCTGGCAGGTTCTTGGCGCCGGTCAGGGTGCCGTTGACACTGGCCTTGGGGTTGCGGTTGATGCCCATGAACTGGTCTTCAGGCCGGTTGTCCACCATCAGGACTCCGCGGCCCATGGCCGCCTTGACGTCATCAGAACTGGCGAGCATCTCCGGACGCAACTTGATGGCGAAAGTCTTTGCGCTGGCTTGCACGGCGCCCGCCTGCACCGGATTGGCCTTGTCCTTGGCCCAGGCGGTCATGCCGCCGTTGAGGATGGACACCTGGTCGTGGCCGAATACCTTGAAGGTCCAGTAAATCCGTGTGGACCAGCCCATGTCGGCGTTGTTCTTGCCAGGTGAGACCAGCACCACATGGGTGTTGTTGTCGATGCCCAGCGAACCGATATGCGCCGCCAGTTTGGAGGTGTCTGTGGGCAGCATGTCAGGCACCTTGTCATTGCGCTCCTCGCGCCAGCCGGACTTGTCAAAGTTGGTGTTCACGGCGCCGGGGATATGCGCTTTTAGAAAGTCGGCGCCCGGCTGGGAGTCGAGCACCACCAGGCCGGGCTTGCCCATATTGGCCTTGAGCCAGGCTACATCCACCAGTGGCTCGGCAGCCACGGCGGGTTGGAGGCATAGCAGGGCTGCCAGGGCAGCGATTCTTGTTGACAGACTGAAAAATTTTCCAAGAGAAGACATGGGGGCTCCTAGTTAACAGGAACCGTAGCGTGCTCCAAAATTTTTCAATCCTGAATCCGGGGAAACCCTTTATCCGGACATTTCCAGGGACTCGGCAGAGGACTCAGGGGCTATCGGCATGGCCAGCACCTTGTCGATGCGGCGGCCATCCAGGTCAACGATCTCGAACATCCAGTTGGCACACTCGATGCGCTCGCCCACATTGGGCAGCTCTCCGCTGACCGCCTGCAGCAGCCCGGCCAGCGTGTTGTAGCGGCCTCGGTCTTCCTGGGGCAGATCCCGGATATCGAGCCGGCTTTTCAACTCATCGATCGGCATGAGGCCATCGAGCAGCCAGGAACCATCTGCCCGGGCGGTGGCCCAGGCTTCGGTCTGGGTGATTGGCTGCAATTCACCGGTGATGGCCTCCAGCAGATCACCCGGTGTGACCAGTCCCTGAACGACGCCATACTCATCCACCACAAAGACCAGCCGGCTGGCGCGCGCGCGAAACTGCTCCAGCAACTCCAGGCCACTCAAAGTCTCGGGGACGAAGACCGCCGGTTCGATGTGGTGCGACAAGGCAAGCGGCTCGTCAGTGCCCAGCTCTAGCAGCATGCCCACGCTGATGATGCCTTCGACCTGGTCCAGCGAGCCCTTGCAGACCGGGTACCAGGCGTGCGATGCCAAAGCGCCGTTCTGACCAATCTGGCGCAGGCTTTGCGTGACCGATAAATCGGCTTCAAGCCAGTCGATCTCGCCGCGCGGAACCATCAGCGAAGTGAGGGGCCGGTCATCCAGTCTGAAAACATTCTGGACCAGTTTCTGCTCATGCCGCTCGATCACTCCGGAGTCCACGCCCTCTTCAAGACTGTGGCGGATTTCTTCCTCGGTCACGCCTCGGTCGGTGTCGGTGGGGATGCGAAAAATCACCAGAACCGCCTGGGTGGTGGCCGAAAGCAAGGCGACAAAGGGCCGCGCTGATGTCGCCAACCAGCGCATGGGGCGGGCCATCCAGCGCGCCACAGTCTCTGGGAACAACTGGCCAATGCGTTTTGGCACCAATTCGCCAAAGATGATGGTGAAGAAGGTGATGATCGTCACCACCAGCCCGGTGGCGGTGATGCTGGCGACCTGCTCGGACAGGCCCAGCTCACGCAACCAATCGGCCAGGCCGCCACTGAAAGCCGCTTCACCCACAATGCCGTTGAGCACACCAATCGAGGTGATCCCGACCTGGATGGTGGACAAAAACTGGTTTGGGTGGTCCATCAGGTGCAGGGCACTTTTTGCCCCGCTATCGCCGGCTTCGGCCATGGCCAGCAGGCGGGCTTTGCGACTGGCTGCCAGGGCCAGTTCGGACATCGCAAACAGGCCGTTGAGCAGGATCAGCAGGACAATCAGTAGCACTTCCATGGAAGCCGGGTGAGAATAGACACCATGTCACTTTACCTGATCGGCGATGTGCAGGGCTGCGACGCGGCGCTGGCCAGCCTATTGGCGCAGGCGGATTTTTCGCCCAGCCGCGACCAGCTCTATCTGTTGGGAGATCTGGTCAACCGGGGCCCTGACTCCCTGGGCGTGTTGCGTCGCCTGCAGTCCTACGGTGGTTCGGCCCGATGCCTGTTGGGCAACCATGACCTGCATCTGCTGGCCATTGCCCATGGTATCCGACCGCCCCACCGCGGTGACACCCTGGATGAGGTCTTGCAGGCGACCGATCGACTGGCCCTGCTGGACTGGTTGAGCCAGCAGGAGATGGCGATTTACGAGCGCCTCCACGGTGAAGCGGTGTTGATGGTGCATGCGGGCGTGCTGCCCAGTTGGAGCGCCGAGCAAACCATGGCGCTGGCTGGTGAGGTGCAGGCGGTGTTGCGTGGCCCCGACCTGTTTGAATTTCTCTCCCGGATGTATGGCAATCAGCCAGCGGGCTGGCGGGAGGATCTATCGGGCTTCGATCGCTTGCGGGTAATCGTCAACGCCCTGACGCGCTTGCGTTTCTGCACGCCCAATGGCGAGATGGAATTTGCTGCCAAGCAGGGGGCCCAAGCCGCGCCAGAGGGTTACCTGCCCTGGTTTGAGGTGCCGGGTCGCAAAACAGCCGATGTCACCGTTGCCTTCGGGCACTGGTCCACCCTGGGCTGGCTGGCGCATCCGCACTTGCTGGCGCTAGATACCGGGTGTGTCTGGGGCGGGGTGCTTAGCGCCTTGCGCCTGGGTCAGGCGGGCCAGCGCGAGTTGTTGCAAGTGCCTTGCCCGATGGCGCAGGAGCCTGGCGCCTGAGGCACGTCTCGGTTGGGGTCAGTCTGCTTTGAACAAGGCAGCCACCTTGCGCTTGGCCTTGATGTTGGTGGAGATGGCGCCGCGGGCTGGCGCCTTGGGCGTGGCCTCCCAGGCGGGCGGCTGGCTGACGGCATCGGCCTCGTAGGGCTTGTCAAAGAATGGGTCGCGGGGTGCGGGTGGTGTAGCCTGGTAGCCAGCACTCCTGTCCCTGTCCCTTTGACCGCGCCAGCCCTGCTGCTCGTGCTGGTCGTAGAGGCGATGCCCCTCGTTGAAGCGGCCCTGGCGGTGGATGTCGGGCTTGTATTCGTCGAACTCCACCGGTTCCAGTTCGAATTTGGTCTTGATTAGTTTTTCAATGTCCGCCACCAGCTTGCTGTCCTTGTTGGTGGCAAAGCTCACCGCCAGGCCTGAAGCGCCAGCGCGGCCGGTTCGACCGATGCGGTGCACATAGTCTTCGGCATTGAAGGGGATGTCGAAGTTGAACACAGCCGGCACATCCTTGATGTCCAGTCCGCGCGCGGCCACATCGGTGCAGACCAGCAGGTCAACTTCACCTTTCTTGAAGGCGTCCAGGGCCTTGAGCCGCTCGTCTTGGCTCTTGTCGCCATGCAGGGCGGTGGCCTTGAGCCCATCGCGCTCCAGAGCTCGGGCCAGGCGGGCACAACCGAGCTTGCTGTTGACAAACACAAAGGCCTGCTTGAGGTCATGGTCGCGCAGGATCTGCTTGAGCGCACGTCGCTTGTCGTCTTCGGGCACGCTGAAGATATGCTGCTCAACCGTAGCGGCGGTGGCGTTGGAGCGGGCGACTTCGATGGTGACCGGATCCTGCAGGTAGCTGCTGGCTAGGCGCTTGATCTCGGGGGAGAAGGTGGCAGAAAAAAGCAGGGTGGTGCGCTGTTTGGGCAGAAAGGACAGGATGCGCTGCAGATCAGGCAGGAAACCGATGTCAAGCATGCGGTCGGCTTCATCAAGCACTACATACTCGACCTGATTGAGGACCGCGTTCTTGGCTTCGATATGGTCAAGCAGGCGGCCTGGCGTGGCCACCAGCACTTCGACGCCTTTTTTCAGCTCGGAGGTCTGCGGTTTCATGTCCATGCCGCCAAAGACAACCGTGCTGCGCAACTGGGTGTGCTTGGCGTACAGCTTGACCTGTTGGGCGACCTGGTCGGCCAGTTCGCGGGTGGGCAGCAGGACCAGGGCGCGCACCGGGTGGCGGGCGGGTGAGGTCGAGCCATTCTCATGTTTGAGTAGGCGTTGCAGCAAGGGCAGGGAAAACGCAGCGGTTTTGCCGGTCCCGGTCTGGGCAGCGCCCATGACATCGCGTCCCTGCAGCACCACCGGAATGGCCTGGGCCTGGATCGGCGTCATGGTTTCATAGCCCATTTCGGCGACGGCGCGCTTGAGCGGCTCGGCCAGATTCAGGTCAGCGTAGCGCTGCGGGATGGGGGTGCTATCGGTCATGCATCTCAGGAGGTGAGGGCCTTCGACTTACGGTGTGTCGACTTGAGCGGCCCATTCAGGCCTGGCGTTGCCAGGGCAAGGCCGTATTATCCCCTATCCCCTCCTTGATTGCCGATGCCCGATCCCCTTGACCCGACCCTCTTGCTGGACGCGGCCCACACCGCTGCGTGCCTGCCCTATCCGGCTCTGGCCGCTGAAATTGGCCGCATGCTGGCCGATGCCAGGGTTCAGGTGCCACCGCGCCTGGTGCAAGCGCTGCCCGGTGGAGGGAGCCTGTTTGTCATGCCCGCGCTGGATGGGCGACTGGCCATCACCAAACTGATTACCTACACCCCTGCCAACCTGGGCACCGACAGACCCACGATCCAGGGCCATGTGCTGGTGTTTGATGTTGCAACCGGTGAGCGGCTGGCGATGCTGGATGGGCCTACGGTGACAGCCCGTCGCACCGCAGCCGTGTCTTTGCTGGCAGCCCAGCAACTGGCGCCCAATCCCCGTGGTCCCTTGCTGATTGTGGGAGCGGGCGTTCAGGGCCGGGCCCACCTGGAAGCGTTTGCCCTCGGCTTGGGCGTGCGAGAGGTTCGGATTGCCTCACGACGCCCGGCCGGCGCGCAGGCTTTGGCCGAGCATGCCCAAACCCTGGGGCTGCAGGCCGAGCTTGTGCTTGACCCCAATACAGCGCTTGCCGATTGCCCGCTGGTGGTGACCTGCACGCCAGCTGCTGGTGTGGTGCTCAGCGCATTGCCCCGCCCCGATGCTTTCATCGCAGCCGTTGGCGCTTTCACGCCTGCCATGGTGGAGCTTTCTGCAGAAGTGTGCGTTCATTGCGCGCAGTGCGGCAGTGTGGTGGTGGACACTCGCGATGCCGACCATGAGGCGGGCGACTTGCTACAGGCTGGTCTTGATGTGACACGCTTTGTCACCCTAAAGGACGTGGTCCTGCAGCAGCAACAGCAAGAGCAACAGCGACCCCAAGGTCGGCCGCCAGGGCCGGTGCTTTTCAAGAGTTGCGGCTGGGCCGGCTGGGATCTGGCGGCTGCGCGGCTGGCGACAGCATAAAGCGGTATTGAATCAGGTCTTGGGCAGGGTCACGCCGCGCTGGCCCTGGTACTTGCCACCCCGGTCCTTGTAACTGGTTTCGCAGACCTCGTCGCTTTCGAAAAAGAGCACCTGGGCGCATCCCTCACCGGCATAGATCTTGGCCGGTAGTGGGGTGGTGTTGCTGAACTCGAGCGTGACATAGCCCTCCCACTCGGGCTCAAAGGGCGTGACATTGACGATGATGCCGCAGCGGGCATAAGTGCTTTTGCCCAGGCAGACGGTCAGCACATTGCGGGGGATGCGGAAATACTCCACCGTGCGGGCCAGCGCAAAACTGTTGGGGGGAATGATGCAGACCTCGCTTTGAATATCGACAAAACTTTTTTCGTCAAAGTTTTTCGGGTCTACCACCGTGCTGTAGATGTTGGTGAAGACCTTGAACTCGGGCGCGCAGCGGATGTCGTAGCCATAGCTGCTGGTGCCGTAGCTGACGATCCTGTGGCCGTCGGCCGCATGACGTACCTGGCCGGGCTCGAAGGGCTCGATCATGCCGTGCTGCTCAGCCATACGGCGAATCCATTTGTCACTTTTGATGGTCATGCTCAGTTTTCCTGTTGATGCCGGAATTGTAGGCAGGCCGGCTTGACCGCAGCCTTGCTGGCAGAAAAGGGCGTTTATAGTTCGGGCTTGTGACCTGGGCTGAGGCCCGCCCCATGGGCTTTCTCAGACAGCAAAGCAGCAAGAGGAGCACTGTGGAAATCTCGTTCAGCCAAGAAATCAAGTCGCTGGCCCTGGGCCAGGGGCAGACCTTCCATGGAGAAGGCATCCTGGCCATTACCAAGGCTTTGCTGCAGTCCGGCGTGTCCTATGTGGGGGGCTACCAGGGGGCCCCGGTATCGCACCTGCTCGATGTCATGGTACAGGCCAAGGGGTATATGGATGAGCTGGGCGTGCATGTCGAGGCCTGTTCCAACGAGGCCTCGGCCGCAGCCATGCTGGGTGCGTCGATTCATTACCCGGTGCGCGGCGCCGTGACCTGGAAGTCGATAGTCGGCACCAATGTGGCGGCCGATGCCCTGTCCTACCTGGCCTCGCCAGGCGTGAAGGGCGGCGCGCTGATTGTGGTCGGTGAGGACTACGGCGAAGGCGCGAGCGTGACCCAGGAGCGCACCCATGCCTATGCCCTGAAGTCAGGCATGTGCCTGCTCGACCCGAGGCCGGACCTCGCACGCATGGTGGACATGGTGGAGCATGGCTTTGCCATGTCCGAGGCCTCCAATATGCCGGTGATGCTCGAGCTGCGCATTCGCGCCTGTCATGTGCG
>Ga0075471_10000541_pt1 | contig 22708 bp, 16 predicted proteins | sample DEB19_08_DNA_2_FD_74787 | JGI IMG/M metagenome (GOLD analysis project Ga0075471, IMG submission 74787) | Aqueous microbial communities from the Delaware River and Bay under freshwater to marine salinity gradient to study organic matter... | ecosystem: Environmental > Aquatic > Marine > Coastal ... | reverse complement strand
AGAGGGAGGAGGGGTTGCGCTTGCTTCGTGCAGCGTCGCATGGATGCGACGCGCAGCACCAGCCGGCGGATGCCGGCCAAGCGAAAATGGCCCGGAGGGCCATGTTTCGCGTGTATTCAGTCCAGCCAGTCCGCGTCGGCCAGCCGCTCCGGCGTGTAGGTTTCGGTGACGTAGCTGATGTCCTTTGAGATGAGCGACTCGACCTCGAGTTTGAAGCCGTTCTTGAGCATCGTCTCGATCTCCTTCTGCCACGCCTTTTTTCCCGCGAACCACGGGTAGGCGGCGATCTGCTTGGCCCGTTTGATGTCGGTGTCGTTGAGGGCGATCTGGACACTCTGCGACAGCTTGCAGCGGTCGTAGTCGCGGGAGCGGATGCCGAGAAAGCGGGCCTCGGGGATGGCCATCCGCTTCGACTCGTAGGCGAGGTTGATCGATCCCTGCTTGAGCACCGAGTAGATGTAGTAACCCCAAGGATCGTTGTCGAGCAGGCAGTAGACGGGAAGCTTCAGTTCGTTGTGCAGCCGGTAGAGCATCCGCCTCACGCCGCGCGGCGGCTGGCCGCCACCGTGTGTCAGCAGGCAGTTGTGCTTCTTCCAGAACTTGTCCTCGTTGAACCTCCGCCAAACCGTATCCTTCTCGACATGCAGGATGAACTTCGCGTCGCACGACTTGAACTTGACGATGTCGGCTTCGACTATCGAAGGGATGCTATAGCCGCCCGACCCCATGCGTGAGCAGTCGATCTCGTCTCCCGAGTCGATGAGCGTGATCGGTCCGACCATGCCGCCACGGTTGCTGGCGTAGACGTGCAGTTCTTCGCGGAGGCTTTCGAGTGTGACTTCGAGGTCCTCGATGATCGGGTCACACTCCTCCTGGGTCGCGAACGTTTCCTCGCGGGTACCCTCGATGGTGTGCTTTAGGAGGTAGTAGAGGCCTCGGATGCTGGTGGTCTTCTGCTGTTCGATGAGTTGCTTGCAGCCGGTGGCCACCAGCAGGGTCTGCATGTAGCTCTTCGCCTGGGAAAGGTTGAAGAGCTGACGGCGGTTCTTCTGCCCGCCCATCTCGATGATCTTGTGCGACTTGTTGAAGCGGACGTTCGACAGGCTCCGTGCCGGGATGTCGAGGTGCGGGTCACGCCGCTTCTCGGCGGCGGTGGCGACCTCATCCGCGAGATCGACGATCAGGCGTCGCGTCTTGACGTCGACCGGCGGCAGTTTGCCGATGGCTGCGGAGGATTTGGGGGCACGTTTGGTCTTCGAGGCCATGGCAGCTCCTGGATTGCATGTCCTACCTGCCACTCGGTCGCTACGCGACCGGCCGCAAAGCGGCGTCCGGCAAGGCCGGCAATGTACCTCGCCGACTGGGCCCGTGCCGGGTAGACTGTGTGCAGAAGCATTTTTGGGGCTGATGCGGCGACGTCACGCCAGCCCACGCCTTTTCCGGGGCCGACGACAATGGCGAAATGGGTGTCGGGAACGCGGGCGGTCGTGGTTCTCCTTGCGACACTCTGGGCCGGCGCGCTCGGCAGCATCGCGTCAGCCGCCGCTTTCCGCCCTCCTCTCTTCGGGCAGGCGGGTGCCGGGCTGGTGGCCCCCGGGGGCGTCGAGCAGATGGCCAAGCCTGCGGTGCCGGCCGGCGCCCAGAAGATGGCCGACAACTTCAACAAGGCCGGCACTGCGGACGCCGCGGCCCCAGCCGCCGCCGGGCCGCCCGCCGCCGCGGCCACGGGCGGGGCTGCCGCCGGAGGATCGCTCCAGAATTTTCTGCTGAAGTACGGGCCGAGCTACGTGATGATGGTGCTCGCGATCTCGCTCGGACTTTTTGTCGTGTGCAGGCCGGCCGGCTTCAGCCTCGAGACTCTGGCTGCGCTGGCGGACAGGAAGAAGGCCAAGAAAGACACGCCGTGACGGCCTCGGGGTGACGACCGCCCGCAGGGCCAGTTTTTGGCGAGCCCGTGTTCAGCAGCGGACGTCGTCGGCCCTGCCCACCGCGTTCATCCTGCGCAGGAAATGCGGTGCATCGAGAGCGGCCGGTGGCTGCTGGCCCGTCGTGCCTGTGGCCTCGCTCGGCCGCCGCGCTGGAAGGGCATGGAAGAATTCGGCGACGCGGCCGACAACCGTGCGCTGCTCGTCCTCCCGCAGTTCCGGGAAGATCGGCAGCGCGAGCGTCTCGTCGGCGGCCAGTTCGGTCTGCGGAAGATCTCCCTTGGCCCAGCCGAGGTGCCGGAAGCACTGTTGGAGGTGCAGGGGCACCGGGTAATAGATCTCGGTGCCGACCCCACACGCGGCCAGATGGGCGCGCAGCGGGTCGCGTTGGCCTCCCGGGACGCGGATCACGAATTGGTTCCAGACGTGACGGCCCCGATGCTCGTCGCCGGGCACGACGATCCTGTCGGCCAGGTCGTATGCGGAGAAGAGTTCGATGTAGCGGGTGGCGTTCGCCTGCCGCGCCGTGGTCCAGGCGTCGAGGTGCGGCAGCTTCACCCGCAGCACCGCCGCCTGCAGGGAATCGAGCCGGCTGTTGATGCCGACGACCTGGTGGTAGTACCGCGGCTCCATGCCGTGCACGCGCAGCAGCTTGAGCCTCGCGGCGAGATCGTCGCGCACGGTCGTCAGAAAGCCGCCATCTCCGACGCCACCGAGGTTTTTGGTGGGATAGAAGCTGAAGCAGCCGACGTCGCCGAGGCTGCCCGAGTAGCGGCCGTGCCAGGTCGAGAGGATCGACTGTGCCGCATCCTCGACGACGGGCACGCCCGCGGCCTGTGCGATCGGCAGCAGGGCGTCCATGTCCGCCGTGCGGCCGAACAAGTGCACAGGGATCACGGCCTTCGTCCGACGGCTGATCTTCTTGGCTACGTCCCGGGGGTCGATCAGGTAGGTGACTGGGTCGATGTCGGCGAAGATCGGCGTCGCTCCCAGTCGCGTCACAGCGCTGGCAGTGGCAAAGAATGTGTAACTCGGCAGGACGACCTCGTCGCCTGTCGTGATGTCGAGCGACATCAGTGCCAGCAACAGCGCATCGCTGCCGGACGCGCATGAGATCACATGAGGCACGCGGAGCGCACGAGCGAGCTCGGCCTCGAGTTCCTGCACGTCCGGCCCGAGAACGAACCTGCCGGAGTCACAGACGCGGTCGAGGGCCGCACGTATCTCCTCACGAAGCGGGGCGTGCTGCCGGTCCAAAGCCAGGAGCGGGACCGCCGGGAGGAACCCGCCGCCCTCGGTGGCCCGGGCCGCGGGGCCGTGTGCGGATGCCTGGGCTGAAGACGAAGCTGGGCGGATCATGGTGCGAAGATCTCCGAGGCGGTCGGCGTGACGGTGACGTGGACGACGGGCGTTCCCGCATCCACACCGCGTTCAGTCTTCGAGATCGTCACGACTGGCACATCCGCTCCAGACAATTCACACGTCGTCACGGGTGGTGGCGAAGGTTCGAAGAACCCCACGCGCGTTCGCTGCACGACGTGTCGCCGCCGGAGGCGGGGAATAGGGAATCGGCCAAAGCCGAGTCAAGGTCACGGGACGGATGTGAAAACCGGGGCTTTGGGCTGCCGCATGGCGATACGGCCGAAGTCCGAAGTTTGACACCCACCCCGCACCCACCCTAGATTCCGTGCATGGTTTGCTCGCCTCCGGGCTCGCGCGTGCACGCGCGAGCCGGCGAGCGGGAAGTGGAGTTGTGCGGGGTTTAGGCGCCTTTTGCGCGCCTGCTGCCGCCGGTCGGATGGCATCCACGACGCTCATCGATCTGGGGCTGATCGCCCGACGGCTCGGCATGCCGGCCCCCGCGGTGGAGGCAGTCGTCCGCCTGCTCGACGACGGAAATACCGTCCCGTTCATCACCCGGTATCGTCGGGACCAAACGGGCGGCCTCGACGAGGTTGGCATCCGACTCATCGCCGAAAGCGTCGGTCGCGCTCGGCAGCTGGCCGATCGCAAGCAGACGATCCTGCGGACGATCCAGGGACAGGGCAAGCTGACGCCGGAACTCGAGCAGCAGATCGCGGCGGCGGAGAGCTCCAAGCAGCTCGAGGACCTCTACCTCCCGTTCAAGCCGCGGAAGCTCTCGCTCGCCGAGGTCGCCCGGCAGCGACGGCTCGAGCCGCTCGCCAGAGAGATCCTTGCCGCGGATCCAGCCGCCGCCGATCTGGACGCCAGGGCGCGCGACTTCGTCGATCCCGACTCGCAGGTGGCGACGGTGGCCGACGTGCTGCTCGGGGTGGGCCACATCATCGCGGACGAGTACAGTGCCCGGGCGGACGTGCGGCAGCGGCTGCGGGGCATTCTCCACGAGAAGGCCCGGTTCACGAGCCAGCGGGTGGAGGCACCGGAAAAGGCCCAGACGAAGGATGAGAAGAGGTTTCGTGACTTCTTCGCGTATGCGGAGCACGTCCAACGGGTCCCGCCGCATCGCGTGCTCGCCATCAACCGCGGCGAGCGGGCGAAGCTGTTGAAGGTGCGGATCGAAGGGCCGGTGGAAGAGATGCAGGCGGCCGCGGAGGCCGTGCTCGTGCCCCCGGGCCACCCGCATGCGGAGTTCCTCACGGTTTGCGTCAAGGACTCTCTCGCCAGGCTCGTGCTCCCGAGCCTCGAACGCGAGCTACGCCGTGAGATGACCGACTACTGTGAGGCGCACGCCGTCGAGGTCTTCGCGAGAAACCTGCGCAATCTCCTCCTTCAGCCCCCGGTCGCCGGCCGCCGCGTGCTCGCCCTCGACCCTGGTTTCAAGAGTGGCTGCAAGGCGGTGGCCATCGACGAGTGCGGCAACCCGCTCGAGCATGCCGTGCTGCACATCATCGGCAAGGCAGACAAGCGTGCCGCTGCGGCGGCGAAGATCGTCGAGATGGTCAAGTCGCATGCCTGCTCCGTCGTCGCCATCGGCAACGGAACGGCCGGACGGGAGACGGAGTCACTCGTCGCCGAACTGGTCGCCGGCGATCTGCAGGACCTCGACGTCGGCTACGTGATCGTCAATGAGGCTGGCGCCAGCGTCTATTCGACCAGCAGCTACGGTCGCGAGGAGCTGCCGAGCCACGAGGCGGCCGTGCGGGGGGCGATCTCGATCGGCCGACGGCTCCAGGATCCGCTGTCCGAACTCGTGAAGATCGAGCCCGCCAATATCGGCGTCGGGCTGTACCAGCACGACGTCAAGGCAAGGCACCTGCATGCCTCACTCGACGCGGTCGTGGAAAGCTGCGTCAACTACGTCGGCGTCGACGTCAACACAGCCAGCCCGGCGCTGCTGCGGTACGTCTCCGGCCTCAACCAGACGACGGCCCGCAACCTGCACGAATGGCGGGTGAAAAACGGCCCCTTCACGACGCGGCGTCAGCTGCTCGACGTGCCGGGCTTCGGGGAAGCGGCGTTCGTGCAGGCCGTGGGCTTCCTCAAGATCACCGGCGGCAGCGAGCCGCTCGACTCGACCTGGATCCATCCCGAGAGCTACGAGGTGGCCGGACGGGTGCTGGAACGCCTGGGGGGAACGCCCGCGGATCTGGGGCCGCGCGAAGGGGCGGCCGTTCTTGCCGACAAGGCTGCGGCGCTCGACATCGAGACGCTCGCCGCGGAGCTCGGGGTCGGCCGGCTGCTGCTGGCGGACATCGTGGAGCAGCTCGCACGTCCTGGTCGCGACCCGCGTGAAGACCTCCCCAAGCCGTTTTTCAAGAAGGGCGTGCTGAAGCTCGAGGATCTGCAGCCCGGCATGGAATTGCTCGGCTCGGTTCTCAACGTGGTCGACTTCGGCGCATTCGTCGACATCGGACTGCATGACAGCGGGCTCGTGCACGTCAGTCAGCTTTCGAACCAGTTCGTCCGCGATCCGCACGACGTGGTCAGTGTGGGCCAGATCGTGCGCGTGTGGGTGCTCGAGGTGGACAAAGGACGACGCCGGGTGGCGCTCACCATGATCGACCCGTCACGGCAGCGGCAGCAGGGACGTCCCGGAGCCGGACGCCAGCCGCAGGGCGAGGGGGGCCGGCAGCGGGAGGGTGGTGAGCAGCGCGATCGCCAGCGCGGCGGAAGGGAACGAGGGAAGGCGGTGGTGCCCGCCACCCAGGCAGCCGGCGCGGCCCCGCCGCCGCCCCGCCGGGACCGTGCCTCCGGCGGCCGTCGCGGTCAGGGTCGGCCTCCGCAGCGGGCGCAGGGACCGCGGGTCTACACGGCCACGGCGGCCAAGACCGTCAAGCCTTTGACGAAGGGGATGCGGGAGGGCAAGGAGCCGCTGCGGACGTTCGGCGATCTGAAGCAGTTTTTCGCGTCACGAACAGACCAGGAATCCGCGGACCGACCGGCCGCGGAGCCGAAGCCCGGGGACGCTGTCGCTGAGGGCGGACAGCCGCAGGAGTGAACGCCGCTCGAGCGGCCGCGCGTGCCGGAGAGCCGCCGCGGAGCCGGATCAACGCTCGCGGAACGTGATGCGGCCCTTCGTGAGATCGTAGGGCGACAGTTCGACCTTCACCTTGTCGCCCGGCACGATGCGGATGAAGTTCTTCCGCATCTTGCCCGCCACGTGGGCGTTCACGATGTGGCCGCCCGTGATCTGCACGCGGAATCGCGTGTTGGCGAGGGCCTGCGTGACGACGCCCTCCACTTCGAGAGCCTGTTCTTTTTCCGCCATGGGTGTTCCTGGGTTCGATCCGACCGACAGCACGACCGGCCGGCGTTGGGGGCAATCGTAGCCCCGGTGCGAGGAACAGTCCAGCCGATCGGCTGTCAGGCGTCGTCAGCGGCCACCTGTGGCGACGAGCCCGACGCCTTCCAACGCAGGTAGGCGTCGAAGAATCCGTCCAGGTTGCCGTCGAGCACGCTCTGGAAGTTGCCGACGTAGTGGCCGGTGCGCTGATCTTTCACCCGCTGGTCGGGGTGCAGGAAGTAGTTGCGGATCTGCGAGCCGAAGCCCGTCTTCGGCTGCTGCTTGTATCGCGCGAGCTGGTCGGCCTCGCGCTTCTCCTCCTGCAGCCGTGCAATCCGCGCGCGGAGCATCTTGATCGCCGTCGCGCGGTTCTTGTGCTGGCTCCGCTCGCTCTGGCATTGCACCACGATACCGGTCGGGAAATGGGTCAGACGGATGGCGCTGGAGGTCTTGTTGACGTGCTGGCCGCCGGCACCGCTGGCGCGGAACACGTCCTCGCGGACATCCTCGTCGCGGATCTCGACCTCCGCATCGTCGTCCGAGATCTCGGGGGAGACGTCGACCGCAGCGAAGCTCGTCTGCCGCTTTCCTTCGGAGTTGAACGGGCTGATGCGGACGAGCCGGTGGATGCCCGTCTCGCCCTTGAGATAGCCGTAGGCCCACGGTCCGCGGATGGCGACGGTGGCGCTCTGGATCCCGGCCACGGCGTCGTCCTGGCGATCGAGCAGTTCGATCGTGTAGTCGTGCTTGTTGGCCCAGGCCGAGTACATCCGCAGGAGCATCTCCGCCCAGTCGTTGGCGTCGGTGCCGCCGTCGCGGGCGTTGATGGAGACCAGCGCGTCGCTCGAGTCGTGGGGGCCGGAGAGCAGAGACGCCAGTTCCAAGGCGTCCACGATCTTCTCCAGCCGGTCGGCCTCGGCCGTGAGTTCACCTTCGAGCGAGACGTCCTCCCGGGCGAGCTCCTCGAGCGCCTCGAGGTCGCGGCCGACGGCCAAGGCCTCCTCCAAAGGCTTCAGCACCGAGTTGACGTTCTTCAGCTCGGCGACCGTCGCCTGTGCCTTGCCGGTGTCGTTCCAGAAATCAGCCTGGCCCATTGCATCTTCGAGTCGGGCGGCGGATGCCTTGCGTCCCTCCCAGTCAAAGGGAGTCCCGCAGCTGCAGCAGGCGGGCCCGGATGGTCTCGGCACGGTTGAAGAGGGCTGTATCCATGCGACGCAGTGTACGCTGCCCGCGTCACCGCGAGAAGCCGCCTCGCAGGGTTCAGCGGATCTTCGTGCGTGTGGAGGAGGCGACCGGGCCGGACATCATGGCGAAGGCCGAAGCGAGAGCCGCCCTGGTCTGGCCATCGTCGTTGATGATCGTGCCCACGGCGGACGCGGCGGTTGTGGAGAGCGTCGCCTTCAGCGGCGTCGACAGCTTCACGAGAAACGTCTCGTCGGCCTCGGTAAACCGGTCGCCGATCACGTAGACGCCGATCGTGCGCCGCGTCTGGCCGGCGGCGAAGACAACGGTGCCGCTCGACCCGATAAAATCGCTCCCAGACCGAGCGGTGCCGTTGGCGGTCGCCCAGCGGACGCTCACCGGCGTCGTCGATGAGGAAGAGAGCGAGATCGCGAAGACCATCAGCTTGCGGCCGTAGGTCCCTTCCGTGGACGAGGCCGCGGCGATCGACACCGCCGGGAGAACCGGGGCCGGAGGCGGCACTGGCGTCGGAGTCGGCGTGGGAGTCGGCGTGGGAGCAACTCCGCCGGACCACAGCGACCCGTTGGCGGCGGCGACGACGGCGTTGTATAGCGCGGCCGTGGCCAGCGGCTCGTCCATTCGGTGCAGCTTGGCGAAGTCGCCCCAAGGGGCCGCGCCCGCCTGTCCCGTGAACTGAAAGTCGTTGTAGAGATTCAGTCCCGCGGCATCGAGGCCGCGGAGGTACTCGCGGTAGATGTCGCCCATCCGCGGATCGTTCGTCGCCGCATAGAAGGCGTTCTGATAGGGTGCGCCGCGGCCGTCGAGGTGGGGACCGCCCTCGTAGGCGACGAGCTGGATCGGCCGGCCGAGGCGGGCCTGCCAATCGCGGGCCAGCTGCGCATGGTTGCCGACCCACTGCAGCGACGTGGCGATGTCGGCGCGGGCATCGGCGAGCACCTTGTCGACCGTCGTGGCCGCCGTGTAGGTCGCCCGCTGCTCGTCGGTAATCGTGATGTAGGGCGCTATAGCGATGGCGTCGAATGAGCCGGCCATGGCCTCCACCACCCGGTTCGTCACCCAATCCACCGCCGCCCAGCCGGCGGCCACGCGCACGAGGCGGTCGGTCTGGCCTGCGAACACGTCGGTCCAGATGTCGAGGTCCCGCTTCGCCTCGCGGCCGGCGACCTGCCAATTGTCGAGACCGGCGTTGGCCGGAAGCTTCGCCTGGTCGACCACCCACTGCGATGCCTCGAAGCCCCAGCCAAAGTTCCAGATCTCGTTTGACCATTCGACGTAGGCCTTGCGACCAGGCTCCAGGTGGTCGCGGACGTAGATGGCGAAGTTGCGCACGAAGGTGTCGTCGGCCATGTGCGGCATGTTGAACCAGGCGTCGGCATCGAGGTCGTTGGCCAGCTGCACCATGTATTCCACCGACATGCCGTTGACGATCGGCTCGCTCGCCGTGCCTCCAGATCCCGAGCCCTGCCGGACGTCGGCGGCGTCGCGGCGGTCGGCCCAGCTGCGGATGTCGGAGGTATTTGTCTCCTGCATCCCCATGAACCGCAGTGTGCCGAACGGCTTGAGCCGGTCGAGAAAGAGCGGATGGAATGGCGAGAATGCTGCGCCCGGCTCCCAGCGCTGTCCGGCGAATCGCTGCCCCTGCCAGTCGGGCATCCAGACGTGGATGTTTCGCACCGGATCGGACGGGCTCGTCTCGTCGATCCGCAGGTAGATGCCGCTCTGGGTCGGCGTGACCTGCAGGTCGGCATAGTGGTGCCCATCGGCCGTGATGCCGCTGGCGATCACCTGGGCGTCGAACCCGAACGTCACCACGCCGGTACCGTCCCACTCGGCCCGGTAGACGCCCGCCGCGTAGGCCGAGCCCGTGTCGCGGAACATGAGCGTGCCCGCCATCTGGCGGATCGTCTGGCCCGCGGAGTTTTTCCAGGTCGCGAGTGACGTGGGGTTGCCGTTGGCGTCGAGTGCCAGCGGATGGGCGTCGCCCACGTCCCACGTCATCTCGCCGGTCGCCGTGTTCACCGCCTGGACGATCCAGGGTCGGGAGGCCTGGAACGCGTCGGTGAATGTCCAGGCCGGCGACCAGTCGACGACGTTCTCGAGGTTCATGCCGACACGCATGTGCTGGACGTCGGCCGCCATCATCTGCCGCGGCTCGCAGGCCTCGAAGCCGAGTTGAGCGCGGTCCCTGCGCCGGGTGCCGATCCGTCGTCGTGACGTGCGGATGTTCATCGCTTCCTACCTCCAGGGACCATGGTCGTGCCGCCGGGCATGCCGGCACCGATGCCGGCAAAGACGGACACGCTGGGAGAGAGCATCGACGGTGGCGAGCCGGGCTGCTGGCCGGCCGGCTTGGGCGCGGGTGTCGCGGACTTCGGTGGGAGACCGACGTTCATCCTCACGTCCATGCCGCGGGTGATCGCGATCGTGCGGCTGGTGACGCTTGGCGGTGTCTTGCCGTTGATCACGGGCGGCGTCACCACCACGCTGAAGCTGCCCAGGTCCATGCCGCGAAAGACATAGTCGCCGCGGGCATCCGTCCGCGTGCTGGCGATCGTGGCGCCGGCCGCGGTCACGAGCGTAACCGTCGCGCCGGGGACCCCGACCTCTCCCTGCTGCCTCGTGCCGTCGCGGTTGCCGTCGACGAAGGCGGTGCCTGCGATCGACGTGCGGAGAACGAAGACGTCGGGCTGCAGATTCGTCAGCTGGGTGTTGCGGCGGATGATGTCGCCCAGCGTCGTCCTTTGGATGGTGCTGACGGCCGAGGCCGGCAGCACGTTCTGGTACCAGTAGCGGTCGCCCGACTGGAGCCGCTTGAACTGATCCACCATGATCGCCGTGAACGTCTGGCCGACGCTGGAGTTCGGCAGGTGCCTCTCGGCCAGGCCGCCCACCCAGAGGTCGATCTTGTCGACCGTGCCATAGGCCTGCTGAAGCGCCGACTGCACGGCGCTGTCCGGGGTGATCTGCGCGAAGCTCGTCACCCGCGGCAGGCCGTAGGCGACGCGGACCGTGTTGTAATCGGCCAAGCCGTGATCACGGCCTCGCTGGATGTTGAGCGCCGCCAGGTCGAAGCCCCCCTGGCCGGGCTGGCCGAAGAGAAAATTCCGCAGGTCGTCGACCACCTTCGTGTCGATCTCCTGGGTGCGGTCGCTTGCCGAATACTTGAGCAACGGGTCGATGCCCACCTCCTGCACGCTGCGCGGATCGAAGAACGAGTCCTTGAGCCGCATGTCGTCGCGGACCGGATTGCCGTTGTTGTCGAGAAACTGGATGTCCTCGTTGAGGAGACTGTGACCCAGCCGGAAGGCCGCCGTGGAGAATTCCGTGGCGATGCCCGGGTTGACGGCGGGGTTGTAGCCAGAATAGGCGTGCAGGGCCTGGGCCGCCGGCGTGTTGGAGCCGAGCAGCGCCGGCAGGAACTCGTCGTAGGTGATCTTCTGCAACTCGGCCACCACCAGCCGTCGGGCGTGCTGATAGAGCTGCTCGTCGGTCCACGCCGGGTTCTTCGCGGCGGCCTCTGCGGCGATGCGATTGTGCTCGCGCACGAAGAGCGTCTGCAGTGCGACCAGCTCGGGATTCTCGTTGGCCCGCACGTCGCCTGCCAGGAAGAGCTGTGAGTCGGGCAGCAGGTGCGAGTCGTTGGCATTGGCCAGTCCGCCGGTATTGAACGGCATCAGGTTGCCGGCGCTGGTGCGAAGCCGACCGCCCACAAACTCACGGAGCGCGGCCGCCCGCGTGGCGTCCGAGCCGTAGACGTTCGAGCCGTCGATGAAGGCGGTGATCGAATTGATCTGCTGCCGCACGTTGGTGGTGCCGGTGCCGGTGGCGGGATCCCAGTTCGACCGCGACATCGAGATCGTCATCACGCCGGTGCCGCTGGGATCGAACGACGGATCGCCGACGGGAACGGCGATCGGGAACCGCTCCGTCGGGCTGGCCGAGGAGGTGAGCCCCAGGTCGTGGTCGATGAACTGGCCCCAGACGTAGACGAATGCCGTCATGTCGCGGTCGTTGGTCACGCCCCCCTCTGGGCTGGCTGACAGCAGGTTGCTCACCAGGCGGGCGCTTGGTCGGTCGGCACCAGATGGCGTGGAGATGCCGTCGCCGTAGGCGGCCGGGGAGAGCCGCAGGAGGTCCTGGCCGACGCTGCCCCAGGTCGGATGGGCGACGTTGTTGCCGATGCCGTCGATCGGCTCGGCAGGCGGCGGGCTGACGGGGTTGACCGACATCAACGAACGGGTTTCGAGACGCTCCAGCCCGATGCCGGAAAAGCCGGCCTTCCGGCCGTGCCGCCGCAGACCGTGAAGCAGGCTGCCACAGCCGAGACCGACGCGATTTGCGGCGCTCCGTGCATTTTCGCCCCGGTCGGAATTCCGTGCGGCATGGCTCATGGCTGGCTCTTGCGGAAAATGATGAGGAAGAAGAAGAGAGAAACGTCCAGAAACCCCGCCCCCGCAGTTCCAACGGCCTCGGGCCGCCGTGGTTTCACGGATGAACCGCGGAACCAATGTCCACAAGACAGTGGCAAACGACGTGCCGCAGCGGCGCAAGTCGCGGATTTCCGGCCGGCTGGGGATTGGCCTCGAGTCCGTCAGGCCCGGACGATCTGGTTTCCCGGCAGGCGGCGGATGAGCCGCCGCATCTCCAGCGCGCCGATCGTGGCGAGCACCTGGGAGGCGGCGAGTCCGCTCGATTCGACAATGTCGTCGATCGGCACTCCGCCCTTGCCGTCTCCTGCCAGGGCGTCGCAGGCATCGAGCACCCGTCGTTCGATGTCGCCCAGCTGCAGTTCCGCCGGGCTGTGCACGGTGCGTCCCGCGGCGGTGGTGGTCGTCTCGAAGAGCGGACCGAGCTCTTCGAGGATGTCGTCCACGCTCTCCACCAGCTTTGCACCGTCACGAATCAGCCGGTGGCATCCCCGCGACATGCGGCAGTCGATCGCCCCCGGCACGGCGAAGACCTCGCGGCCCTGCTCGCCGGCCAGCCGGGCCGTGATCAGCGCCCCTGACCGCTCCGCCGCCTGCACGACCACGACTCCCAGCGACAGTCCCGATACGATCCGGTTGCGCTGTGGAAACGTGCCGGGCATCGGCTCCGCCAGCGGGGGCAATTCGCTCATCGCCGCGCCGGAGTCGATCACCTGTCGGGCCAGGTCGCCGTGCTCCGGCGGATAGACGTTGAGCACGCCGCTGCCAAGCACGGCGAGCGTGCGGCCGCCGGCCGCCAGCGCGCCGCGATGGGCGGCGGCGTCGATGCCCCGCGCCAGTCCGCTCACGACGGTGTAGCCGGCGCGGGCCAGGGAGCCGCCGAGCTGCTCGGCCAGCTTCAGTCCGTACGCCGTCGCATGCCGGGCGCCCACGATCGCCACGGCGAGCGAGTCGCAGGGCTCGATCGTGCCGCGGACGAAGAGCAGCCCGGGAGGATCGTCGATGCGGGAGAGCAGGGGGGGGTAGCCGGCGGCCCCCTCGACGACGATGTCGACTGCTTCCTTTCGGCACAGCGCGATGACCCCGTCGGCCGTCGGCGCGGCGGAGAGGGCCGGGATCTCGGCGGCGAGCCGGCGGCCGATGCCGTCGACCGCCGCGAGCTCGGTGGAGCTAGCCGCGAAGATCGCCCGCGGCGAGCCGAACCGCTCGAGCAGCCGCCTGCGCAGCCGGGCCCCGATGCCGGGGAGGCAGGCCAGTCGCACGTGATCGACGAGCTCATCGGCGGTCACCTGGGATGCGGCCATGGCGAGACTCCTGCGGCAAAAGAGCCGCTGCAACGAGTGGTGTTCATGCGTTCACTCATGCTTGTTGTATGACACGGGCGCTCGTGCGTCAAACCGGGTACGAGCGGGCGGGCTGCGGCGAGTCGGTGTGGCCGGAGCGGTCGGCCTCGGCTACCGTGGCGCATGTTCCTCGAGTGTCCAGATGAGCAATCCCGCGACCGCCGATCCGACGCCCTCTCACGCCGCCGGGCAGGCGCCGGTGCCGGGCTGCCAGTTCGCCAGCGACAACACGTCCGGAGTCTGCCCCGAGGCCTGGGAAGCCCTCGCGGTCGCGAACGCGGGCTGCGTGCCGAGCTACGGCAACGATTTCTGGACGGCCCGGGCCTGCGACCTGATCCGCGAGGTCTTCGAATGCCCGGCGGAGGTCTTCTTCGTCTTCAACGGCACGGCCGCCAACTCGCTCGCCACGGCGTCGCTGTGCCAGTCGTACCACGCGATCCTCTGCCACGAGCTCGCCCACGTGGAGACCGACGAGTGCGGGGCGCCCGAGTTCTTCTCCAACGGCACGAAGCTCCTGCCGCTGTCGGGCGCGGATGCGAAGCTCACGCCCGCCGGCATCGAGCATGCCTTCGGCCGTCGGCGCGACATCCACTATCCCAAGCCGCGGGTGGTGAGCGTGACGCAGGCCACGGAGCTCTCGACCGTCTACTCGCTCGACGAGCTGGCGGCGATCCGCGACACATGCCGTCGGCACGGCCTGCGGCTGCACATGGACGGCGCCCGGTTCGCCAACGCCGTGGCGGCGTTGGGCGTGCCACCCAAGCGGCTCACCCAGGAGGCCGGTGTCGACGTGCTCTGCCTCGGGGGCACGAAGAATGGGATGGGCGTCGGTGATGCCGTCGTCTTCTTCGACAAGAACCTGGCCGAGGAGTTCGCCTACCGCTGTAAGCAGGCGGGGCAGCTCGCCTCCAAGATGCGGTATCTCACCGCCGGTTGGGTCGGGCTGATGGAGGGGGGCGTTTGGCTCGAGAACGCGCGGCGGGCGAACGCCGCCGCGGCGCGGCTGGAGGCCGGCATGCGGACGGTGCCGGGCGTCGAGGTGCTCGGCACGCGGCAGGCCAACGCCGTCTTCGCGCGGCTGCCCGATCCGGTGGCGGCGGGCCTGCGGCGGCGCGGCTGGACGTTCTACGACTTCATCGGATCGGGCGGATGCCGGTTCATGTGCTCGTGGGCAACGACCGACGCCGATATCGCCGCGCTGCTCGACGACCTGCGCGAGCAGGCGACTGCTAGCAGCGTCAGCCCGCCGCGACCTTGAGCTCGGCCAGATGGTAGGCCGTGCCCACGAGCCGGTCCCAGTTTTTCTCGACGTACTCGGGCGGACCGCCGATCTGGGCCACGACCTGGGCCACCTCCTCCGTGGGCACCATCTCGATGGCGTCCCAGGGGCAGACCTTTAGGTCGTAGGGGTTCGTCTTCTTCGAGGGAATGTGGACGCAGACTTCACAGCCAACGCACCGCTCGATGTCGATCTCGCACCAGCTCTGCAGGTTGTGGAACTGGTCGTACTGCTGCACCTTCACGATGCAGTCGACCGGGCAGACCTCCAGGCACGACTCGCACCCGGTGCAGTTGTCGGCGTTGATGACCGCCAGTTCCTTCGGAAGCTTCTTGCGGGGGCCGGCTTTTGCCATGGTGTGTCTGATCGGCGGGGTGGGGGGGCGAACTCCAATCGAAGCGTCGTCACGAGCATCCTAGCCGCCGCTGCGAAACCGTCAAAATCGGCGGAGTAGGCCGGGAAAACGGGCCGGATCAGACCGTCTCCCCGCGAACGAGGTCCTCGGGCGTCTGCCGAACGCGGACGAGACGGTGGTCGCCGGCGTCGAGAAGCACCTCGGCGGGAAGCGGCTTCGAGTTGTAGTTACTGGCCATGACGAAGCCGTAGGCCCCGGCGATCTCGATCACGAGCAGGTCGCCCACCTGCGCCTGCGGCAGGGACCGGGAGGCGACGAAGCCGCCATCGGTCTGCGTGAAGATGTCGCCCGACTCGCACAGCGGCCCGCCTACGGCCACCTCCTCGACGCCGGATTCTGCGGTCGATCCCTCGGCCGCCGGGCAGAGGCTCATCGGATGGTACGAGCCGTAGAGCACCGGCCGCGCCAGCGTGTTGAAGCCGGCGTCGACGAGCAGATACTTCCGCGTGCCCTGCCGCTTGACGGCCCGCACCTCCGTCACGACGTAGCCCGATTCGGCAGTGAGGTAGCGGCCCGGCTCGATCTCCAGCCGGATCCGGTGGCCGAATCGGTCCTCGAGCCGCTTCCGCGTGGCATCCCAGAGATGGAAGTAGCCGCCCAGGTCGGCGTGGACCTCGCCGGGCTTGTAGGGCACCGGCAGGCCGCCGCCGGCGCTCACCGTCGTCAGTGACCGGCCGATCTCCAGGGCCACCCGCTCCAGCGCCCCTGCCACCTCGGCCAGATGCGCCAGGTCGGTGCCGCTGCCGATGTGCATGTGCAGGCCGCTCACCGACAGACCAGCCCACTCGGCCCGGCGGAGCACCTCGGGGATGTCCTCGTGCCAGATGCCGTGCTTCGATCCCTCGCCGCCGGTGTTGGTCTTCTGGCTGTGGCCGTGGCCGAAGCCGGGATTCACCCGCAGCGTGACGCTCGCGCCCGGCACCCGTGCGGCCAGCTGCTCGAGCATGTCGGCCGAGCCGCAGTTCACGTGGATGCCGAGCTTCGCCACCGCGTCGAGGCTGTCGCGGTCGAAGATGTCGGCCGTGTAGACGATCGGATGTACCGGGGGCAGGCCGTCGCCGGCCGCTGCCCGGTCGGCATGCGGCTGGTAGCCCGCTTTGAGCGCCCGGTGGATCTCGCCGGTGCTGACGGCGTCGACCATCACGCCTTCGCGGCGGACGAGGTCGAGCACGGCGAGGTTGGAGCATGCCTTCTGGGCGAACCGAACGGTGTCCCAGGCTGCGAGGTCGCGGCAGCGACGGCGGATCATCTCCGCGTCGTAGGCGTAGAGCGGCGTGCCGTAGCGGCGTGCCAGTTCGGCGACATTCACGCCGGCGATCTGGCGGCGGATCCCGGTGGTCTTCGGGCTGTCGGGGGTGGCTTGGGTGGTGGTCACGATCGTGCATCACGGCCATGAGGCCGCGTCAAGAGGATAGGGGCGATGGAAACGAGCGGCGGACCGGGGCCCGGCTAGCGCGCCGGCGCCGGAATCGGAAACCCGTTGGGCAGCGGCAGTCCCGGGGCGCCGGCGTCGTCGGCTCCGGCGGCGGCCGCCGCCGCGAGCGATTTCAGCGCCGAGGCATCCGCCGAGAGCCGCGTGGCGATGCCGCGATCGAGGGGGCGGACGAACAGCCTGATCTGCCCGGCCGGTTTTTCCCCGGGAGCCGCGGCCTCGACGGCCGCCGGTGCCGGGCTGCCGGCGAACGCGAGCAGGCGATCCACCGCCACGTCGACGCCGGCGATCGGCTTCGCCGCACCGTCGACGCGGCCGTTCGGTCCGAGGAGCGATTCGACGCGTTGCCGTGGATCGCCTCCGGCGAGCAGGAATGCGTATTCCGGCGCGACGGCCAGCGTGAGCTCGAGCGCGTCGCCGAGATCGTCGGCGGCGTCGGTGCCGCGGAGATCGATCGCGACGGAGTGCAGCGTGGCGGCGTTGCCGACCTTGCCGCTGTCGAAGCGGATCGTCACGCCCTCGGGCAGCAGCTGTCGCGCGCCGCCCGCTTGCGCGAACGCCTTCTTGAGCTGCTGTTCGAGCGCGGCGCCGTCCTTCACTCGCACGCCAACGGTCACGTCCGGCACGCGCTTTCCGTCCCGCGGCCGCTCGAGCGGGGTGTCGATGGCCGCCGCCGCGTCGATGCCGCCGGTCGTGAGCACCGAGGAGAGCATTTCGCGGAGAAGCACGGCGAGCGTCTTCGTGAGAGGATCGTCGCTGTCCGCGGGGAGTGCCTGGTCGAGCATCCCCAGCACCTCGCGCCGCGCGGCGTCGGGCACGACCTGCACGAGATGCCCCGAGATGGCCGGGCTCCTGCCGTCGGCAGGCTTGGGCATGGCGACGGTGAGCCGACCTTTGTCGGAGCCCTGCATGGCCAGCGCGGCCTGCGAGCCCGGCACGGCGACGGTGCGGTTCTCCAGGAAGACGCGGTCCTTGTCGGCATCGATCGCGATGCCGATCGCCAGCGATTCCGTCTCCGCCAGCCCGTCGATCGCCCTCCCGAGCGCCTGCGGATCCATCTGCTGGCCCTGCGCCGCGGCGTTGGCCGCCAGTTGCTCGACGAGCATGCGCAGCTGGAGCCGCAAGGGCTGCGGCAGCCGGTGTGGAAACAGCTCGATGCCGATCGTGTAGTTCTCCGACAAGGGGGCGAACAGTGGGACCGGATCGACCGAGGGCACGTCCATGCCCCGCGGGGCGATCACCGCCCAGCCGTCGCGCTCCGCGATGTCGAGGGGGATGCCGCTGGGCAGCGTGAGGCTCCGCGTGTCGCCGGCCTTGTCCACCGGACCGGTCACGGCCTTGAGCGAGTCGAGGAGTCCGTCCAGGTTCTTGACGGGGACGAACCCCTGCACGGCCACGTCGCCGCCGTCTGTCGTGACGATCGCACCGAGCGGACGCTTCAGATCGAGGCCCACCAGACCGCGGCCCTGCGTCGACATGAGCAGCACCGATTCCAGCACGCCGGCCAGACCAGGCTGGCCGACCTGCATGCCAAGCCAGCCGAGCTGCCGCTTGACGTCGGAGTAGCTGTCGATCGTGATCACGGCGAGCACCGTGCGGTCGGCGGCGCAGGTGGCCTTGCCCGCGGCGACAATGTTCAGGGCCGCCAGGCAGCCGACGAGGATCCGCGGCACGAGCCGCAGGGCAGGGCGGGGGGAACGCGGCGATCTCATGGGCGAACCTCGGCTGCGGGGCTGGCGGACGGATCTCCGGACGCGCGCCGGATCGTCGCAGCTTACCAGCCGTCGCGCAAAACCTGTATTCTGCGGAGGCATGGCTTCCTTGCCCGACGGATTCGAGCCGGATTCCCCACTGCTGGTCGAGCCGGCGGCCGGGCCGCCGCGGAGACGGATCCGGCTGCAGGCGTTGCTCTTCCTGCTCACGGCTGGCACGACCTTCGCCGCGGGAGTTGCGGGCTGGCAGCCGGTGCTCCTCGGCGTCGACGACGAGCTGGGCCGACAGCTGGGCGAGCACTGGCAGCGCGGCATCGTCTACATGACGGCGGTGCTGGCGGTGCTGGCGGCGCACGAGGCGGGGCACTTCATCGCCGCGAAGCTGCATCGGATTCCGGCGACACTGCCCTTCTTCATCCCGGTGCCCGTGCTCCTCACCGGCACGATGGGCGCCGTGATCGGCATGGAGGGCTCGCGGGCCAACCGCCGTCAGCTCTTCGACATCGCCCTGGCCGGGCCGCTCGCCGGGCTCGTGGTGGCGGTCCCGGTGCTGGCCGCGGGACTGGTGACCGGAGAGGCGGCACGGCACAGCCCCTTCGCCATGCCGCCGCTGGCGCGAGGGCTCCTGGGCCTCGTGCGTCCCGACATCGCCGCCGGCGGGACGATCGCGCCCAACGCGCTCTTCATGGCCGGCTGGGTCGGCCTGCTTGTCACCGGTCTCAACATGATCCCGATCAGCCAACTCGACGGCGGCCACGTGAGCTACGCGGTCTTCGGCCGGCGGGCCTGCTGGGTCGCTCGCGCCACGCTCCTGGCGGCGATCACCGCGATCGTGGTGCTGGGCCGCGTCAATTGGGTCGTGATGGTGGTGATCGTGACGCTCCTGGGCACCGACCATCCGCCGATCCGCGACGACGGCCGGCCGCTCGGGATCATCCGCACGCTCCTGGGGATCGCCGCCTTCCTGATCCCGATCGTGACGTTCATGCCGGAACCGCTCGTCATCGACTGACGGCCGCGGCTCACCGCCGCGTGAGCTTCTGCAACCGCTTGCCGATGATGTCGCCGACGTAGAGCGTGCCGTCGGCCGCCACCGCAAGTCCATGAATCCAGTTGACCTCGCCCGGCTGCTCGCGGCCGTCGGCGGCCTTGGGCAGGGTCGTCAGCTGGTGCAGCCGGCCGGCGGTGTCGAACCGCATCACGAGCTGATCCTTCGGCGGGCAGCCGAGCGGCGCCTGGGGATAGTCGGGATGACTCGCCCAGCCCATCGGCGACGAGCCGCAGATCCAGACGGCGTCGTCGGGGAGGATCGAGATCGTCCAGGGCACGAGCACGTTCGACCACACGTCGAGCAGTCCACCCGTGGCATCGAACACCTGCACGCGGACGTTGTTGCGATCGGCGACGTACACGCGGTCGCGGGAGTCGACGGCGACGGAGTGGGGCAGGCTGAACTGGCCGCGACCCACGCCGAGTTCGCCCCACGCCTGCACGAACCGGCCCGTCCGGTCGAACCGCACCACGCGGTTGTTGCCGTAGCCGTCGGAGACGTAGATGTGGCCATCGGATGAGAAGGCGATGTCGGTCGGCTTGTCGAGGTGCCGCTGGTCGCAGCCGGGCTCGCCGAGCGTGCCGAGCACGAGGTTCGGCCGGCCGGACGCGTCGAACCGGCGGGCGACGTGGAGGCCCACGTCGACGAGCCAGACGTTACCCTCACGGTCGAAACGGATCGCGTGGGGCACGGTGCGCGGATCCTCCTCGCGCCACTGGGCCACGCAGTCGCCTGCCGGCGAGAAGACCTGCACGACCGGATTGGACCGCATGTAGGACCAGATCTTCCCGTCGCGGGCGATGGCGATCGACGGCACGGCGGCGGGCTTCCAGTCGGCGGGATGCCTGGCCCAGCCCGGCACGACGTCGTATCCCGCCGCGAGGTCGACCCGCGGATAGTTGGGCGGCGGGTCGGCGGGTTTCTCGGCGGCTTGCCGGCCGTGGCCCACCTCTGCGGCCGCTCCCCAGAACATGCCGGCCGCCAACAGCACGAGGCACTTCCCGACTCGTCTTCCCATGATTGCCTCCGAGACGTTCGACTTCGATCGCAACGATCTGCGATCGTCGCGCACGAGCGTCCACGGATCGCAGCGAGCCGTACGAGCGAGGGCGCGGCCCGATGTGGCCCCCCTACGCTCGGCGGTCAGTATGGCCGGCTCCGGATGGGCGGACAACCGTGGCAGCGTCCTCCCACATCGCCGGACCTCGGGACGGCGGGCCTGCGACGCAGCGTGGCCGTCGCATGGCGCACGGGTTCGTTGACGCTCGGGCCCCACCGTCCCACAATCAAGGGTCTCGACGGCCCCAGGCTCGCAGGAGAATACCCGATGAACGGCACGCCCGGCACAGGACCGAATTTCGTGGAGCAGGACGATCCCGACGTCTGGGCGGCGATCGCGGCGGAACAGGTCCGGCAGCAGGAAGGCCTGGAGATGATCGCCAGCGAGAACTTCACGAGCCCGGCCGTGATGCAGGCCGTCGGCAGCGTGCTCACCAACAAGTATGCCGAGGGCTATCCCGGCCACCGCTACTACGGCGGCTGCGAGTTCGTCGACAAGGTGGAGGATTTGGCCCGCGAGCGGCTGAAGGCGATCTACGGCGCCGAGCACGTCAACGTGCAGCCGCACTCCGGCAGCCAGGCCAACGCCGCCGTCTACCTGACGGCGATCCAGCCGGGCGACACCGTGCTCGCCTTCGACCTGGCCCACGGCGGCCACCTCACGCACGGCATGAAGCTCAACGCCTCTGGCATTCTCTACCGGTTCGTCCACTACGGCGTCCGCCGCGAGGACCAGCGGCTCGACTTCGACCAGATCGCGCGGCTGGCCCGGGAGCACAAGCCGAAGCTGATCGTCGCCGGCGCGAGCGCCTATCCCCGCGAGATCCCCCATGCCCGGTTCGCCGAGATCGCCCGGGAGGTCGGAGCCAAGCTGATGGTCGACATGGCGCACTACGCCGGCCTCGTGGCCGCGGGCATCCACGACAATCCCGTGCCGGTCGCCGACTTCGTCACGAGCACCACGCACAAGACGCTCCGCGGGCCCCGCGGTGGCATCGCCATGTGCCGCGCCGCGGATGCCAAGGCCCTCGACCGGTCGGTGTTTCCCGGCACGCAGGGCGGCCCGCTCATGCACGTCATCGCCGGCAAGGCGGTGGCCTTCGGCGAGGCGCTCCGGCCCGAGTTCAAACGGTACGCCCGCAATGTCGTCGACAACGCCCGGACGCTCGCGGAGGCCCTGGCGGCCGGCGGCGTGCGGCTGGTCAGCGGCGGCACCGACAACCACTTGATGCTCGTCGACGTGACGCCGCTCTCGATCGGCGGCAAACTGGCCGAGGAGGTGCTCGACCGCTGCGGCATCACCTGCAACAAGAACATGATCCCCTTCGACGAGCGAAAGCCGATGGACCCCTCCGGCATCCGCCTGGGCACGCCCGCCCTCACGACCCGTGGCATGGGCGCCGGCGAGATGAAGCAGATCGCCGGCTGGATCCTGCGCGTGCTCAAGGCGCCGGCCGACGAGCGGCTCGTGGCCACCACCAAGGCCGAGGTCGCCGAACTGGCGGAGCAGTTCCCTGTGCCCGCGGCGCGGCTCGAGGCGGCGCGGATGGAAGTGGCTGCGCGATGAGCCGCGCCGTGCGGATCGGGCTGGTGCAGTCGGCCTGCGCCGCCTCCCGCGAGCAGAACGTCGCGCAGGCGCTCGCCGGCATCGCGGAGGCGGCCCGCCTCCGCGCCGAGGTGGTCTGCCTGCAGGAACTTTTCGCCGGACCGTATCCCTGCCAGGCGGAGGATCACGCGCGCTTCGCCGAGGCGGAGGAGGTGCCGGGGCCGCTCACGCAGAGCCTCGCCGACGCGGCGCGGCGGCACGGCGTCGTGCTCGTGGGGAGCGTGTTCGAGCGGCGCGACCGCGGCCTCTTCCACAACACGGCCGTGATCTTCGACCGCGACGGCTCGACGGCGGGGGTCTACCGCAAGATGCACATCCCCGACGACCCCCACTACTACGAGAAGTTTTACTTTACTCCGGGCGATACCGGCTTCATGGCGGTGCCGACCAGCCGGCTGCGGGTCGGCCCGCTCGTCTGCTGGGACCAGTGGTATCCCGAGGCCGCGCGGCTCACGGCGCTGGCCGGCGCCGAGGTGCTCTTCTACCCCACGGCGATCGGCTGGCTCGACGGCGAGGAAAGCCTGCACCGCGAGCAGTACGAGTCGTGGGAC
>Ga0075471_10000539_pt1 | contig 22718 bp, 11 predicted proteins | sample DEB19_08_DNA_2_FD_74787 | JGI IMG/M metagenome (GOLD analysis project Ga0075471, IMG submission 74787) | Aqueous microbial communities from the Delaware River and Bay under freshwater to marine salinity gradient to study organic matter... | ecosystem: Environmental > Aquatic > Marine > Coastal ... | reverse complement strand
GTCGGTCGTCGGTGGCCGAAGCCACGCGAATCGCCACCCAGATGAAGAGGAACTGGAACGGGAGGCGCACCCACGACACGATCTGCTCGGGGACCGTGCGGTCGCGCCAGTCCCAGGTCATGTAAAGGTTGGCGGGGTAGACCAGCACGTACAGCCACGCGGCGGCGATGGCCCCGCGACGGCGGGTGGAGGGGCGCAGCAGCATCACGCCGATGACGACCTCGGCGGCACCGCTCGCGTACGTCCAGAACGACTCGGACGGGGGCAACCACGGCGGAACGATGTCGTTGAAGAAACCGGGGCTGGCGAAGTGCATGACGCCGGCGAAGAGGACGAACACGCCCATGACCGCGCCGATGCGGCTCCAGAAGGAAGAGGTTGCCACGCTGTGAGTCTACGGAGACCGCACGATGCCGGAAACGGGAGCCTTGGTACCATCGCACCGTGAGACGAATCGTCGGCGCACTATTGCTCGTGGTCTCGGTGACCGTGGGTGTTTCTTCCCGGAGCACCCTCGCATCGTCGGCATGGCCGTCCTGCACTTCAGCTGAGCAGGTTGAGTGCGTCGAGTCCTTGTCCTACACGACGGCAGCAGGCACATTCACGGTGGCGAATCCCGCCGGCGGTGGAGCATTGACGGCAATCCCGGCCGCCCCAGAGCCCTACGTCTGGGTCACCGGGGCAACGCATTCCAATCCCATGTCGATGGTCAATTTCATGGTCAACCCGGGATCGAATGCTTCGGTCGCTCCCAACGTCCTGGCGGGGCTGACCGAGGGCACCTACTCATTTGTCATCAGGCTGGGGAACTATGACCCGACGCAGACGATTCTCTCTGCTGAACCGGTCAGTGTCGAGACGAGTCAACGAAGTGACGGGACATTCCTTCTTGCTGTGACCGCGAGACCGAAGCCAAAGGTGTCAGCCGGGCCGACAACAGCTGCGGGTTGCAGGTCGGGTGGGTGGACTTGCCAAGGAGAGAGCGCGACTGTGAGGAACATCTCCGGTGCCGTCTTCCAGAACGTCATCCCGGCGAACCGTCCGCTTTTCAGGGGAATGTGGATGGCAACGAATGCCAGCGAATTCTCATCACCGATCATCTCGGTCATCGAGAAGAAGGTGAGTGCCAACATCGCGGGTCCGCACACGGTCCCTACGGGCTTCCCGACCGAGAACCTCGTGATGGAAGACGGGAAAGGGGTCAGCCCGGCCTTCTACAAGTTCTACCTGCCGTACTCCATCCTCGAAGCCATGCTGTCCCTCGCCCCCGCAGAGATCAGGAGCCAGATCACTCCTGAGCAAGTGAAGGCCAAGATCACCGAGGCAGCCACCCAGAAGGACCAACCAGTGACACTGGTGACGTCCGACAAGGGAATGACGATCGATCTGGGCATTGCACATTTCTCTGCCCCGAATCCCGAGGTCTACTTCGCCCCGCCTCCGGCCACCACGGCACAGTCGAAATCGTCGACACCGGTGACCACCGTGAAGAAGTACCTGCCCGGGAGCAAGTACCTGCCCTCCAGCCTGGTCAAGGTCCCCGCCGGCTACAAGGTCAGCAAGTTCGTGGTTGCGACATCGTCGCGCCTCGTGTGCGCGACATCAGGCACGAGAGTTCTCATGAAGAAGGCAGGGACGTGCTCCGTCAGTGTGACCACGACGAAGGGAAAGCTCCGCAAGGTTCTCACCGCGCGGATCAAGGTCTCCTGATTCGACCACCGGAACCGGGTGCGAGAATGGCCTGCAGTTGTTGAGTTTGCTGGTGAGTGGGTCGTTCGAAAATCAGGTGTCGAGCACAGTGGTCAGTGTCGCTTCACTAACAGCCTGTGCCGTGTCAGCGACCCGTATCCTCATGAATAGGTCAGGCACATTCCTGTTCTCGGTGTCATCACTATGGGGAGATTCAAATAACCTGTTGAAGGGTCAAGCCAGGGTCGCCTGACCCGGTTCCACGACAGTGACGAGTGACCTCGTCAGTCGTCAGCTGAGAACTTGGTGTCGTCTGAGTTGCTCTTCCCCTGGTTGCAAGGCCTGCACAGCACCTGGAGATTCGAAATCTCGTTCGAACCTCCCTTCGAGCGCGGGACGATGTGATCAACCTCGAGGGGTGAATCCTTGGGGCCGCTCCCGCACAGCTGGCAGATGCGATCACTTTTGAGCACCTTGAATCGCATGGATGAGGGGACTGGGTCAGCCTGACCCAGGGCGACCCACACGTCGTCGCCCCGCTGAGTGACAAAATCCGCGATTCGTTCCTCGCATGCAGCCATCAGGCTTGTTTTCTGTCCGTATGTGAGCGAGGTGGTGTTGAGCCGGACCACTCCGTTCTCGACCAGGACGACCTTTCTCCCCCTGAGAACCCGCAGCGGCATTGACCTGATCCGTTGCTCATAGAACCTGACACTGCTCTCGTCCGCTGCCGCGAATCCCCTGGCCAGCTGGGTGACAGTTGCTGATCCACCGGCTTCCAGGAGCAACTTGATGAGCAGGGGTTGGTAGACGTGCTCCATCCTCATCTTCGTCCGGACGAACGTGAGCAAATCGGGAAGCTTCATGAGCCCGAGACTAATGACGAGGAGATTGAGGAAACCTCATGAAGCCCGGCAGCGGCAGTGGAGCCCAAGAGGGGAATCGAACCCCTGACCTACGCATTACGAGTGCGTTGCTCTACCGACTGAGCTACCTGGGCAGGAAACCCATATTACCGAGCCCTGCTGGGTCCTCCTCGGGTGCGGCGGACCGCCCGGGAAACTGCGGTTGATCAGGCGACGCGCAGGCGGACGGACGATCGTGTGGCCACGACCTTCCACTTGCCGTTGACCTTCTTCTTCACGCGCTGCGTCATGTTCAGCACGCACCAACCGGTGGTCTTCTGGGCCACCAGGTAGCCGCTCGAGATCCTGCACTTGCCGCCACCGATTCCGTACGAGGCGGTGGCGCCCTTGGCGGGTGCGAGCAGCTTCTTCAGGGCGACCCTGCTGGCCTTCTTCACGTTCACGGTCTTGACGACCTTGACCGCGGTCGAGGATCCGGAGGGCGACGCTGAGTAGGTCGGTGATGTGTAGGTGGGTGCTGCACAGGGCTTGCCCTTCACGACCACGCAGACAGTCCTCGAGGCGAGGGCTCCCTTGCCGCGGATGCGGAACTTGGTGGAGCTGGCCGCGCAGAACTTGAAGGTGGCCTTGCCGTTCTTGCCGGTGGTTGCCGAGTACTGCGACACGCAGGACTTCGACACTCCGCTCGCGGACACGCCCCCGGTGGGTGCCGCGGACGAGGTGGAGACACTGCCGCAGACAGATGTCACCTTCGTGGTGGAACTGGCGAGCCCGCCGGTCTCCATCTCGGAGCAGACGTTCTCGGTGGAGGCAGCAAAGCCCTCGACTGGCGCACCGTTCTCGTCAACGAGCGACATCTCGACCGTGGCACTGCCGGTGTCATCGAGTGGGACTTCGACGGTGCTTGTGGCCGGATCGGTGTCCGTCGCCGCAAGCTCCACCTTGGCCATGAACGGCATGTTCACCGTGCTGTCCGTCGAGGTGAAGTTCGTGTTGACCGTCTGGTTGAGGTCACCGTCGTCGTAGGTGACCGACGCGTCGTACGTCCCGGACCTGCTGGTGGGGGCGAACGAACGGAACGTCACCGAGCCGTCCGTGCCGCTGACGTAGGTGGGCGCGGCGACGTAGCAGTAGACGCAGGCGACCTGTCCGAAGTACCCGCGCGAGTCACGGGCCTGCGTGGCCCACGTGCTGGTGCTCGCACCCGACCCCTGGTACGCGTACGTGAGGAAGGTGTTGCGCAGCGAGATGGTCGCGTTCGGGACCGGGCTGTTGTCCGCGTTCAGCACCGTGACCTTGCGGTTCACGATGGCGGGAGCATCAGGGACGGTGACCGTGGTGGTGCCCGAGGACGCCACGATCACGCTGATTGACGCAGCCTGCAGTGATGAACCGTTCGCGGCCGTGCCGCCGGAGAGTGTGAAAGTCACCGGACCGGTGGCGAGGGTGGAGCGGGCCGCACCGTCGGCGTCCGTGGTGAGTGTGCTGGTGGCGCTGCTGCCGAGAGTGCCCGGCACGTCCGGCGCGGTCCATTTGATGCTGGTGCCCGACAACGGCGTGCCGGAGGCAGTGACAATCCTGATCGGGGCGAGCGTGCGCGTGTTGCGGCTGCCCGTCTCCACCTTCATCGGGATGATGTTCGGGCTGTTGGTGGACGCGAGAACCTCGGACGCGAAGTTGTAGGAGGACGATGTCGAGGCGGGAAATGCGGTGACTGGTGTGACCTGGAAGTAACTGGGCAGGGTGCAGCCACCGCAGTTGAAGTACCAGCCGTCGATGGAGACCAGGCCGTTCGGCAGGACGAAGTACGTCTTGCTCATGCCGGTCATGGTGGAGAAGATCGATTTCGGCTTCGGCATGACGCCGATCGCGGTCATCTTGGTCTCGCCACTGGTGGTGGGACCGCAGAAGACCGTGTCACCCGAGTAGTAGCAGAGTGCGTTGTTCATCTGTGTCTGGGAGTACACCGCATCGCTTGTGGTGAGGTTGGTCATGGTGGAGTAGGTGGTGAACGTTCCGTTGTCGTAGGTGATGCAACGTGACTGAGCACCGGCGATACAGACGGTGAGAGTCGTCATGCCTCCACCGAGGTTCGTGATGTCGGTGACCCCTGCGTACCCGGCATCGACCCAACCCGCCCCGTCCCGAACGAGTCCGCACTTCACGCGTCCGGCCGTGGTGAGGACACACGCCGGCACGTCGTACCAGCTTCCGCCGTAGTTGCCCATGACGATCCGCGAGACTCCGGTCTGAAGGGTGACCCAGAGGGACGAGGCGGCCCAGCTGCCCGGGTTGTTGGGATTGGCGAAACCCGCCCCGACGCACTTGGCGTTGCTGTTGTGGACGATGCAGGTGGTGTAGCTCGTGAGTGCGACGTCAGTGACACCGGTGAGTGGGGTGCCGCCGGACGATGCGGAGACAGGTGTGGTGGTGGAGGACGTGGTGGTGCCGTCACCGAGCTGCCCGTGGGTGTTGTCTCCCCAGCACTTGAGTCCGCCGTTGGTGACGATTGCGCAGCCGGCAGAGTCCCCGTAGCTGTTGTTGTTCCATGTCTGGATGGTGCGCACCACGGTGGCGTCCTGGAGTGTCGATCCGAGACCGGTCTGCGTCGCGAAAGCCGGTGTCTGTGTCTTGGTGGTGGGACAGTTGCTGACGCACCCCGGCGGTGCGCCCTCGATCTCGATCGAGGAGATCTTGTACGTGCCGGTCACGGTGGCGGCCGATGCAACGAGGGCAGGTGCAACCGGGGAGAGCGTGAGAACACCGCCCACCAGGGCGACGACGGGGAGCAGGCGGGCGCGGAACTTCATCCCGAAACCCTACGCCCGGGACGGACTCCGCGGACGTGTTGGCCGAGATTTGTCCGGTATTTGGGCAAATGGACGTCGTGTTGCGTCTCAGCGGACGCGTTTGATGGACACGTTCACGATCTTCGTGGTCGTTCGCGTCCTGGTCCTGGTCTTCACGGTGACCGTCGCCCTGCAGGTTCCGTACTTGGTGAAGGTCAGCACTCCGCGCACGATCCGGCACACGCGGGCAGAGGAGGAACTCACCTTGGATGACAGTGTCGAGCCCTTCGGCACTGTCACGCGGGTGCGGGAGAGGATGGTGGAATTGGTCAGGCGCGACGTGGTGATGACGAGGCTCTTGTTCGTGACGGTGGTTGCCGAGGTGACGGCGGGGCCGGGTGTGGTGGTGGACGGAGGTGTGGTGGTGGAGGGAGGAGTCGTCGTCGGGGGAGTGGTCACCGCTGTCGTGCTGTTCGTGACGGTGACGGTGACGGTCTGGTCGGATGTGGCGAACCCGTCATTTGCCCGGACGGTGACGCTGTAGATGCCGTTCGCAGTGCCGTTCCGGCAGGTGATCGTGCCGCTGTACATCTGGAAGAGGTCCTGGTCGGTGGTGCCGGTGATCGAATAGGTGACACTGTCGCCGTCAGGGTCGCTGGTGGTGGCGGCGTACCCGGTGGCGCTCTGGCCGCGGGCGCATGTGGCGGTGGCATTGCCGGGAGACGTGAACGACGGCGGGGAGTTGAGGGTTGCGGTCACCGATGCGCCGGAGGTGGACTGGATGCCCGCCGAGCCGGGTTGCAGGTAGTTGCGCACCACCGTGCACGTGGTGGACCCGGTGGGGACAGCACCTATGTCCACGCGGGTCCGCAAGACCGTGGTCATGATGTCGATGGCGCCCGTGCACGTGACGGTGGCCGAGACGTCGGCGGTGGACGAAGCCGCGGGTGCCGAGTATGCGAGATAGGCGCGTGACCCGCCGCGGGTGAGCGAGACGGAGCCCACTGGCGACGGTGTGCCCGCCGCATGTGCCAGGACGTTCACCGATGAGTCGTCGTTCAGAATCACCCTGCAGAACCAACGGCCCGCCGCTGCCGATTGCGACTGGCCCACGTTCGCGGCCACCGAACCCCCGGGGTTGGCGCAGGAGAAAGACTTTGCGCCGGACGGCAAACCGATGGTTCCCACACCGGCCGCAAGAGTGGTGGAGGCGGCACCGGTGGTGCGCGAGTCGGCGAGCACCGTCTCGCTCCACGCACCCGGTCGGGCGTCGATGTACGACCTGACCCGGCATGCCCAGATGCCGATCTCGGCGGTCAGCTCCACGAGCCCGGGGTCGGTTCCTGTTGTGGAGACCACGCGGCGGCCGTTGGCGCAGACCACTTGCCATGATGTGGCCGGACCGTCAAGCAGGCCGACTCTCACGGCAACCCTGCCGGCGGCGGACGGGGTCCAGGCCGTCAGCCGGGGTGGGGCGGCGGTCGAGGTGCCGCTCACGGCGAGTTGGGATGTGGACATGACACCGTTCGCCCCGCTGATGATTCTCGATTCGACGGTTGCACCGCCTGCGAACGCGCCGCCCACCGTGCAGGAGTTTCCGTTGATTGTGCATTGGACGGAGCCGTTGACGTCGCGCACGACGAACTGGCTGGTGGCGAGGCTCTTCTCCCAGAGAGACGTGGTTCCCGCGACGAGACCACCGTTGTCGTGGGTGAAGGACCAGGCGACGGAGTTCGCCGAGCGGGAGGTGATGGTGGGTGTCTTCGGCGGTCTGAGGCTGAACAACGTGGTGTAGCCGATCTCGTCCGTCATGGTGCCGAGGTTGTCGGGAACGAAGATGCGGCCGATTGCTTGGATGCGGTCCGGTCCCATCCACTGGGCCAACTGAGGTGCATAGCTGAAGGCGTAGCTCACCACCTGCTGGCCGGGCCGTTCCTGCCAGTTGAAGCCGCTCGTGTAGACCGCCATCTCCATGGACACGTTCGGCACTCCCGGTGTCGCCGAGTGGACCTGAACCTCGTTCCTGTGGACGGTGATCGAGCTGTTGCCGTCGGCAACTATTGCGCTGCCGTCGTCGGTGTACAGGGATGACAGGGTGGAGACGGTCCCGGTGTCGAGATCCGCGAGGAACTGGTTCCCGCCGGTCGCGAACGGCTTCACCGCGGTGACCTGGTTCCCTGACCGGCGGAAGGTCCGTGGTGCGGTGACGTTCCCCCGTGTCTCGCCGAAGGCCATGGAACCCCAGAGGGTGTGACCGAGAGAGCTGGGGAAGGTGATGGCGACCGGCGTGGGGGAGTGCACGACCAAACCCGCATTTGACCCGGTGATTGCATGTCCCTGCTCGGTGGCTCCGACCGCTGTGACCCACGTGGTGTCCGTGCGGATGACCTCACCGGTGACGGCGTCGGAGACACGGAAGAAGGACATGGTGCCGCCGGTCTGGCCGGCGGAGCACGACACGAGGACGCGTTCGCCGTCCACGGTGAACCGCACCGGGGAACCCACGTAGATCTCGCCGGTCCAAGTGCCGGGTTGACAGGTGAACACGGATGACGCGACCACCTTGGCCGGAGTATCCACGGAGACGGCGACGACTTCGGCCCCCCCGGTGCCGTAGTTGTCGGTGTTCGAGTAGATGCTGGGCGCCAGCCAGACGGCGCGGCGTGCAGGGTCGAATGCCGCGGTGCAGAATGCCCACAGATTCGTCACGGGGAGTTCGATCCTTCGGAACGTGAAGGTGTCGATGTGGACCGCGAAGATCCCCCCGTTCACCGGGCTGCAGTTCCCCACGAGCACCTCGCGGCGCGCCTCGTCGATGCCGACGATCGCCGCGAAGTCCTTGGCGAGGGGCACCCTTGCGTTCAGGGAATCGGACACGATGGTGAGCCAGGTGCGGCGACCCTGTGCCTCGCTGGCTGCGAGGGAGAACGAGACCGCCGCCGTGATGCCGAGTGCCTCGTTGCCCAGGACCGAGTTGGTGTGGCCCTCGATGGTGGGCATACCGGTGGGGATGACCGAGTCGGTCCATACGGACGGAATCGACTCGCTGCCGGATGACAGTGCGACGACACGTGCAGAAATGCGGGGAATGATTCCGGCATACGGAGCGAAGTCGCACCCTGTCCACTGCGACACACCCGCGGCGACGCCGTACGTGGCGGTCTGGCCCCTGAGTTCGATGCGGTATCCCCCGCTTGCCGCGGTCACGGCGTTCCACCGCACGGTCACGCATCCCTCGGTGGCATTCTCGGCGGCGACACCGGTCGGCGTGGACGGACGCCCCGCGTCCGTGCTGGGTGCGAAGGTGACGGGTTCGGAGTCGGTGACTCCGCCAGGCGAGCGTGATCTCACGACGGCGGTGTAGATGATTGACGGGTCGAGACCGGTCACCACCACATCGAGCGGGCCGGCCTCCCACTTCCGCACGATTCCACCCGGCTGGAGGACGATGTCGTACGACACCGGACGCAGTTCGTACAGATCCATCGAACTCTGGTCCACGGGGTCACTGAGACGCACGGGTTGCTGCCATGTCACCCGTGCGGTTCCGTTCGACGAGGTGACGCGCGGAGTGAGGGGCTGGCTAGTGCTCTCGGAGATGCGCACCCCGAAACCGGTGGCGGTCTCGACATAGACCCCGGAAAATGTTGCCGAACTGACGATCGCCTCGGCCGCGTTCAGGAGACCACCGGAACTGGAGGACCCGAGTGCGTAGTCCTTCCACCGCGACCGCAGGTTGACATCGAGGTCATGGAGCCATCCGGCCGCCACAAGGGGGCCGGAGACGCCGTCGGAAACGGTTCCCGCGATGCTGCCCGTCGCGTTGACCGTCATTGTGTCGATGTTCACCGAGGCAACAGACATCGAACCGAGCCTGATCGCGATGTTGCTGTCGTCGAACCGGGCGATGTCGCCGTGGACGATGGCGTAGGAGTATCCGTTGTAGGTCTTGCCGGCAAACTCGCCGAACATCAGGTCCACCGTGCCGGTGGTGACACCGGACCAATTGAGTCTTGTGACGATGCTGTCCGTGGTGGGCGTGACGATGACCCCTCCGGACCATGCGTAGAGGGTGCCCACGGAGTCGATGGTCGCCGAACTTGCCACCGAAGACGACGAGCGGTTCCAGATCCTCACCCAGTCACCCAGGTTCGACCCCAGCACCACGTACTGCCCGTGCACCGCGAGGGACGTGACAACGGCGCCCCCGAGCGAGAGGGACGGGACGGAGAGCTCGGTGAGGGTGCCTGACGCACCGATCGAGTAGCGCTTCACGCTGCTCCCGGCGACGATTAACTCGTTGTTCGCGGTGTCGAGAATCGCCGCACTGGCTGCGGGCATGGATGAAGCCACCGAAGAAGCCACGATCGACGTGTCGGACACGGTGAGTTCGTAGACGTTCGTCCCACTGCCCCTTGGCACGGCGAGGATTCGTTCGTGGACCGGGTCCTGGAACAGCCACATACCCGAGCCGGCAGGCAAGGTCCCGGTTGCCACGAGTCTGGTGGACACATCCACGGCCACGAGGTTCCTGTTCAACGCACCCGCCCACAGGAGCCCCCTGTGCTCGTCGGTGACCATCGGGGCACGAACTGCAACCGGCAGGCCGGCGTCGGTTTCCGACCAGGTCCCGCTCACGTTCACCGCGGTGGAGGGCGACGCTGTCGTCCCGGCAGACGGAGTGCCCGGCCCCGTTCCGTTCGTGGCGACGACAGTGACGGTGTAGGAGGTGCCGTTGGTGAGGCCCCCCACCTTCACGAGGTGCCGGACAGCCCCCGCGGGCACGTTGGATGAGACCACCGTCGCGCTTCCCGAACCGGGGGTTGCGGTGACCTCGAGCGAGAAGACTGCACCGCCGGTTGCCGACGGCAGGGTGATTTCCACGTTCAGCCATTCGTTGCCGGACCCGATGCGGCGGATGGTGGGTTGGCCCGGTGTCCCGTCGTCGACCGGCGTGACGCTGGTGCTGCTGGTCGGCCCGCGTCCCCGTGAGTTCAGGTAGGTGGCTGTGACCGTCACTGCCTGGCCGTTGGTGAGGCCGTACTTGACGTACTGGGTGGTGGTCCGGGGGAGCGTGACGGTCCCGCCACTGGAGAACGAGAGTTGCACCGCTGCCACGCCGGCACCCGGTGAGGTCCACGACACCGTGGCGGCGCCGTTGCGGGGCGTGGCGGAGAGACCGGAGGGGGCGGACGGGAGCACATCTCCCGCGTACAGCGGTGACTGCAGGATGCTGCGTGAGTCCACCGTGACTGTGTTGCTCACGATGATCGCGGTGACGTCCGCGGCCGAGAGTGCCGTGTTCGACGACCAGAGCCGTGCGACCGCGCCCGCGACGTGCGGCGCGGCCATAGACGTTCCCGACATCGTCGTGGTTGCGGTGTCGCTCGTCCGGTACGCGGAGAGCACACCGACGCCGGGGGCCCAGATGTCGAGGCATGAGCCCCAGTTCGAGAACGGTGCCTTCAGGTCGGAACTGTCCGTGGCGCCCACCGTGATCGCCAGCGGCGCGCGGGCGGGCGAGGACCGGCACGCATCAGCGTTGCTGTTGCCGGCGGCCGCCACCACAACGATCCCGTCGGCGACCGCCGAGGCAACGGCAGCGTCCAGCGGGTCGTAGGAGTCGCCGCCGAGGCTCATGTTCATGACGGCTGGCGTGCCTGCCTGGTGGTGGGTGATCGCCCAGTCGATTCCCTGGATGATCACCGAGTAGCTGCCGCTGCCGGAACACGTGAGCACGCGGATGGGGACGATGCTCGCGTTCTTCGCCACGCCGTGGGCGGCGCCCGCCACGGTTCCCGCCACGTGGGTGCCGTGCCCGTGGCAGTCGGAGTCACCGTTGCCCGGGTCACCCGTTCCGTTCCACCCCGACGTCACCCTGCCGCCGAAGTCCGAGTGGGTTCCCCTCGTGCCGGTGTCCACGACGTATGCAGTCACGCCGGTGCCGTCCGAGTCGTAGGAGTACTTGCTGTCGAGCGGCAGGGATGCCTGGTCGATACGGTCGAGTCCCCACGGCGGGTTCGACTGGTCGGTGTCGACGGTGACCGTCATGTCGTTCCAGATCTGTGCGACACCGCCGTTCCGCGCAACCTCCTGCAGGTCGTCGGGATCGTCGGGGTCCGTCCTCACGAGGACGGTCCTGATGCTGTCCGCGGTGAGCACTTCCGCATCCACACCGGCGTCCTGGAGTTCCTCGGCGACCGTCGATGCGCCGCGTCCCCGCGCGACCCTCACGATGTACTGGCCCGGGATGATGTCACTCTCGGCGGAAGTCGACGGTGCGGAGACGTCCGTCCGCTGTGCTGCGGGCGTGCTGGCCGTGGCGCCCATCCTGTCGACGGTCACCTGGCCGCCGGCCGTGTCGTGCTGGCCGAGCCGCACGGCAGTGCCCGAACGACTGACGAGCGAATCAATGTCCGGCTCGTCCGCGGGGGCATCGGCATTGACCGGCACGGCTGTGCCCGGCGTGTCGGTGACGGGACCGGCTGAAACTCCCCGGACCGGGGCCGAGACGAGCAGGGTTGATGCCAACACGGCAACTCCGGCACGCCGGACGGCTGAATGCGACAGAGCCCGACCCACTGAGCAGATTCTACGGACGGATGCGAACACGGCATCACTGCTCGGCAAGTGTCCGGCGCCGGCGGGGCGGGCGTGCCGCAGACGGGCCCGGTTTGTCCCCGGATTGCTAGCGGGACTCGGTGAACTGAAGTGCGGCGTCGGTGCCGAGGCTGGGGAGCGACCAGATCAGGTCGCGCAGCAGGATGGTCTCGTTCACGTTCAGGGAGAGACGGCCGAGAGCGGTGTGGATCCGCTCAACGGCGGCGACGTAGCCCTCGGGGTGGTGGATGTGCCGGCCCGACACAAGCTCGTCGCGGTACACCGAGGCGACCTCGACGAGCCCGGCACGAAGTTCGTCGGTGCGGTGCCGGCGCGACTCGCGCTTGTGCCGCTCCTCCAGGGCCTTCCTTCCGCCGCGCTTCACGCCCATGGCGGCCATGTTCGCCTCGAACTCCGCCACCTCCTGCTCGTGCCGGCGCTCGAGCGGTTCGGCCGCCTCGTCGATGAGACCGAGGATCTCCTCGACGATCGCGATGACCGTGGCCCCGGACCCGTCGACCCGTCGCGGGATGGACGCGAACGACTCGCGGCGACGCACGAGCTGTGTGTCGGTGGAGAGAAGGCGGGCCCGGTCGAGACTGCCGTGCGCCGCGGCCGCGGCGGTCTCGGCGGCGGTGCGGCCGGTGCCGGACGCGACGAGCGCATCGACGATGGTGGCGGTGTCGAGAAGACCGAAGTGCACGGTGAGACAGCGCGAGGCGACCGTGACGAGAACATCGACCATCTGGTCGGCGAGGAGGATGAGGTGGACACCCTCGGCGGGTTCCTCGATGGTCTTCAGCAGGCGAACCGCCGCGGAGGGCGCCATGAGGTTGACCTCGTGCATGATGATCACCTTGTGTCGGCCCTCGACCGCCGTGGTGTTGGCCATCTGCACAACGTCGTCTGCCTGGCCCGCGAGGATCGAAGCACCGTCACGGCGCACCTCGTGAACGTCGGCATGCATTCCCCGCATGACCAGGTCGTTGGTGCGGTCAGCGGGATCGTCCGTGCCGGAAAGGAGGACCGCGGCGAAGGCGCGGGCGGCGACCTCCTTGCCGCACCCCTCGGGCCCGAGCAGGAGATAGGCGTGGAGCGGGCTGGCGGCGGAACGCCGCAGAAGGTCGACCGCCGGTGCCTGGCCGGCGACAGCCGACCACACCGATGCTGACCCCTGGACCATTGCCGAAGATTACAGAGAGAGTCTGTCGCGGACGCGCGCGCGGATGTCGGCCTCGACGTCGTCCTTCGGGGCGGTTCCGTCGACCACGACGAACCGGTCCGGGTCGGCGGCGATCAACTGGTGGAAGCCGTCGTTGATGCGGGCGAAGAACTCGGCGCCCTCGCGCTCGAAGCGGTCGAGGTTCCGCTTGGCGAGACGCTGGTTGAGGATGTCCGTGGGCACGTCGATGAACACCACGAGATCGGGAAGGCGCCCGTCGAGAGCCCAGGTGCTGATCGCGAGCAGGTCCGGCGTGCCGAGGCGCCGGCCGTGGCCCTGGTAGGCGAGCGTGGAGTAGATGCTGCGGTCGCTGACCACGTGCTGCCCGCGGGCGAGCGCGGGCTTGATGACCTCGGCCATGTGCTGGGCCCGGTCGGCCGCCATGAGGAGGGCCTCCGTGCGCGGGTCCATGTCTGTGTTGTCGGTGTCGGCGAGGATGCCGCGCAGCAACCCGCCGATGCGCGTGCCGCCGGGCTCGCGGGTGATGACGGCGCCGAGGTGCTCGCCGAGGCGCTTCGTGTGGGTGCTCTTGCCGCAGCCCTCCAGGCCCTCCAGCGCGATGTAACGGGCGGTCACTCGCCGTCCGGTCTGTCGTGGGGCGGCTTCTTCGGTGCCGCCTTCTTCTTCGCGGGGGATTTCTTGGCAGCAGACTTCCTTGACGCGGGCTTCTTGGTCACGGATTTCTTCGGTGCGGCCTTCTTCGCCGTGCCGCCCGCGCGGGAACCGGGCTTCTTCTTGGGACCGCCGTTCTCGGCGATGTAGTCGCGGCGCAGCTGCAGCAGTTCGTAGGCGCGCTCGTTGGTCATGGCCTCCATGCGGTCGCCCTTGCCGAGGCCCGCGTTGGTCTCGCCGTCGGTGACGTAGTCGCCGAAGCGTCCCTCCTTGCCGACGACCGGCTTGCCGCTGACGGGGTCGTGGCCGAACTCCCGGAGCGGCGGCTTGGCCGCCGCGCGGCCGCGGCCGAACACGCGCGGCTGGGCCAGGAGCGCGAGCGCCTCGTCGATGGTGACGGTGAGCAGCTGCTCCTCGTTCTGCAGCGAGCGGCTCTCCTTGCCCTTGCTGATGTACGGGCCGTACCTGCCGTTCTGTGCGGTGACGGGTTCGCCGTCGGCGGGGTCGTTGCCGACGGTGCGCGGCAGCGAGAGCAGGTCAATCGCGTCCTGCAGGGTGATGCGCTCGATGTTCATCGTCTTGAAGAGCGAGGTCATCTTCGGCTTCTCGAGACCGGCAGGGGGCTCGTCCATGGTTCCCCACTGCACGTAGGGGCCGAAGCGCCCCGACTTGGCGAACACGGGGTGGCCGTTCCACTCGCCGATGGGGGTGTCACCCTTCGGTGCGTTCAGCAGGGCAACGGCAACCTCGACGGTGAGTTCGTCGGGTGCGAGCGTGTCGGGGACGCCGGCGGTGTTCTCGCCGCAGCGCACGAACGGGCCGTACTGACCGGGCTTCACCACGATGGTCTCGCCGGTGTCGGGGTGCGTGCCCACGCTGAAGGTGTTGACCTTCGCGGCGTCGATCGAATCGAGCCGCGCCGCAACGATGCCCTTGAGGCCCTCGTTGCTGTCGTCGCCGAAATAGAAGTGGTGCAGCCAGGACTCCTTCTGCTGCTCGCCGCGCGAGATGGAGTCGAGGTCCTCGTCGACCTTGGCGGTGAAGTCGTAGTCGACGAGCCTGGCGAAGTTGTCGCGCAGCAGCGTGATCACCGCGAACGCGACCCACGTGGGCACCAGCGACGTGCCCTTCTTCCAGATGTAGCCACGGTCGAGGAGCGTGGTGAAGATGGACGCCCACGTGGACGGACGGCCGATGCCCTTCTCCTCGAGCACCTTCACGAGGGACGCCTCGGTGTAGCGCGCGGGCGGGGTGGTGTTGTGCGACGCGGACTCGTAGCCGCGCACCGGCACCGACTGGCCCTCGGAGAGCGCAGGGAGGAGCGCGCTGTCCTCGTCCTCGTTGTTCTCGCCCTCGTCGACCGATTCCTCGTACGCGGCGCGGTAACCCTGGAACGTGATGGTTGTTCCGCTCGCGGTGAACTCGCACTCCGAGCGCTGCGCATCAGCGGCTGTCGCGCCCAACCTGACGGTCACGGTTGTGCCGGTGGCATCGGGCATCTGCGAGGCGAGCGTGCGCTGGTAGATGAGGCGGTAGAGGCTGAGCTCCTGGCCGTTCAGTTCGCCCTGAAGTTGCTGGGGCGTGCGCAGCGGCAGGGCGGGACGGATGGCCTCGTGTGCTTCCTGTGCGTTCTTCGACTTGTTCGGGAAGGTGCGCTTCGTCGGCGTGACGTGGTCGTTGCCGTACTCCTTCACGATGTGGGCCCGGATCTCGGAGACTGCCTCGTCGCTGAGCACCACGCTGTCGGTCCTCATGTAGGTGATGTAGCCGCGCTCGTACAGCGACTGGGCGGTGCTCATGACTGCCCGGCTGGAGAGGCGCAGCTTGCGGCCGGCCTCCTGCTGGAGCGTGCTGGTGGTGAACGGTGCCTTCGGTGAGGAGCGGTACGGCTTGGGGTCGACCTTCAGGACCGTGAGGTCCACGCCCGCGAGACCCGCGACGAGTTCGTCTGCACGGCCGGCGTCCAGCACGAAGACGTCGGTGCGGGCGGCACCCGTCTGGTCGAAGTCGCGCCCGGTGGCCACGCGGGTGCCCGAGAGTGACACGAGCCGGGCGGTGAACGCGGGGGACGTGCCGGTGTGGGCCTGCAGGGAGAAGTAGTCGGCGGCCACGAACGTGCGGCGCTCCTCCTCCCTCTCCACGATGAGCCGCAGGGCGGGGCTCTGCACGCGGCCGGCCGAGAGGCCGCGGTTGACGCGCCGCCACAGCACGGGGGACACCTCGTAGCCGAACAGTCGGTCGAGGATGCGGCGGGTCTCGGCGGCGTCGACCAGGCCGTAGTCGATGCCGCGGGGGTTGGCCACGGCCTCCTTGATGGCCGAAGCGTTGATCTCGTGGAACACCATGCGGTGCACCGGCACCCGCGGCTTCAGGTACTCGAGGAGGTGCCAGCTGATCGCCTCGCCCTCGCGGTCCTCGTCCGTCGCGAGGTAGAGGGCGTCGGCGTTCTTCAGGGCGGCGCGCAGGTCCTTCACCACGTTCCGGCCCCTGACGGTGAGCTCGTACTCGGGCTTGAAACCGTTGTCCACGTCCACTGCGAGGCCCTTGCTGGGCAGGTCGGCGACGTGGCCGACGGAGGCCCTGACGTCGAAATCGGACCCCAGGTACCGGGCGATCGTCTTGGCCTTGGCGGGCGATTCGACGATGACGAGGGACTTGGCCATGGGGGCACAGGGTATGGGTGGTCGTGGCGCCGTTTCCTACCTTCGTCGGGAAATCCTTGTGCCGCAAGGCTTTGCGGGCAGCACCCGCAGAAAGGGCCGGCTCGGTCAGTTGATGACGTGGGTGTGGTGCTTGCCCTCGACGTGGATGCGGGGCAGCACCTTGTCGAGCCACCGCGGGATCCACCAGTTCCGGTCCCCGAGCAGTTCCATGGTGGCGGGCACGAGGACCATGCGGACGATGGTGGCGTCGATGAACACGGCCACCGCCATGCCCATGCCGAAGAGCTTCAGCTGGCGGTCGGGGGCAAGCACGAAGGCGGCGAACACGCACACCATGATGAGGGCTGCTGCCGTGATGACGCGCGCCGTCGCCGCGACGCCGTCGGCCACCGCCTTGGCGTTGTCGCCCGTCGCGTCGAACTCCTCCTTCATGCGCGAGAGGAGGAACACCTCGTAGTCCATGGACAGGCCGAACACGATGGCGAAGAGGAACATCGGCGCCCAGGCCTCCACGGGACCGGGCTTCCCGACGCCGAACAGGTCGGCCATCCAGCCCCACTGGAACACCGCCACGATGACCCCGTACGCGGAGCCCACCGACAACAGGTTCATGAGCACCGCCTTCAGGGGCACGAGGACGCTGCGGAACACGGCCATGAGCAGAACGAACGACAGCACGAGCACGATGGCGATCAGCGAGAAGAGCCGTTTGGTGAGGTAGTCGGAGAAGTCGATGCCGGTCGCCGTGAAGCCGCCGACATAGGCGTCGGCACCTGTCGCGGGGATGACCTCCTCGCGCAGCCGGTGCACGAGGTCACTCGTTGCCTCGTCCTGGGGCGAGGTGGTCGGGTAGGCGATGACCATGCCGACCTCCTTGCTGGGGAGGGGGACGGGCACGGCGGCCGCGATGCCGTCGGCAGACGAGATCGCACCCGCGAACGACTTCATCGCGGCGGGGTCGGCCGGCGTGGACCCGCCGACGGCGATGTAGAGCGGTCCGTTGAAACCCGGTCCGAAACCCTCGCTGATGAGGTCGTACGCGCGGCGGACGTCGGTGTCCTCCTTCGCGTTGCCGTAGTCGCTGAAACCGAGCCGCAGCGAGAACATGGGCATGGACATCGCGCCGAGCACGATCACAGAGGCGAGGAGCGACCTCCACGGGTGGCGCTGCACAACGCGGCTCCACCGCCACCACACCGTGTGCTGGTGGTTGTTCTGGGCCCGGTGCGGGATGGGGCGGCGCAGGGACGGGACGAACACCCGGGCAACCTGGACGGCCGCGCCGATGATCACGCCGCCGAGCAGCACCGCCGCGTTGTGGGCAAAGATGGCGACCATTCCGGCAACCACCACCGTGCACAGGGTGATGACGGCGGCGTATGTGGTGTTGTCGATCCGCGTCCCGAGCATCGCGAGGAGTGCCGGGAGCAGGGTGATGGCCGCGACGATCATGATGGCCACACCGATGGCCATCGCGACGGCGAACCCGCTGACGAACGCGAGCCCGATTGACATGAGGCCGAGGAGGGCGATTATCACGGTGATGCCGGCGAAGAGGACCGCGCGGCCCGAGGTGTCGATTGCCTCCACCACGGACTCCTCGACCGACAGCCCGTCGTGCAGTGCCTCGCGGAACCTGGTGACGATGAAGAGCGCGTAGTCGATGCCCACCCCGAGACCGATCATTGCGACCATGGAGGTGGCCTCGTTGGGCATGGACATGAGGTTGCTCACGACTGCGACGATCCCCGATGCGATGAGCAGGCCGAGCAGCGCGATGCCGATGGGCAGACCCATGGCGACGACCGAGCCGAAGGCGATGACGAGAATGATGACCGCGGCCAGCAGGCCGAGGGCCTCGCTCTCGGGAAGCTCGAACTCCTCGAACGCCACTCCGCCGTACGCGACGGTGGGCACGGCGGCGCGGAGGTCCGTCGTGGCCTCCTTGATGGAGTCGCCCATCTCCACCATCGAGTCGCGCTCGCCGCGCGCGGAGTTGACCTGGATGAACGCGATGGTGCGGTCCCTGCTGACCTGGTTGGCGAACTCGTACGGGCCCTGCACGCTCACGCCCGGCAGTGCGGAGAGGTTCTTGACCGCCCCGGAGAGGGCGGTCTTGACCGCGGGGTCGTCGATGCCCGCGCCGGCCTTCACGACGACCTGGGAGGTGATTCCGCCCTCGCCCGGGCTGACCTTCGCGAGCATTTCCTGGGCGATGCTGGCCTCGCTGTCGGGCTGGCTGAACTCCGTGCGGAAGTCGTTGCCGATGGCCCCGCTCGCCACGGTGATGAGCACGGCGACGGGCAACCAGATGCCGAGCACCATGAACCTGCGGTGACGGACTGCGAACGTGGCGAGGCGACGGAGCATCAGGAAAGGCTACGAGTCGGGGCGCGCGCGGTCCTGCCCACGGGTACCGTTTCGGGCGGATGGAAGCACATGTCACACGCACCGGCGCCGGGGATGACGGCGTCCCGGGGGACGGTGCGGCCACGGGACGCGTGACGCGCCTCGACCGCGGGTGGAGCACCGTGCTCCTCGACTCCGGGCCGACGGTCCGCGTCCGAAACATCGGCATGGAGGTGGCCGTCGGCGACCGCGTGCGTGTCGATGCCGCGGTGGAGCGCGTGGAGCACGTGTTCGAGAGGTCGAGTGCGTTGATCCGCCGCAACAGTTTCGAGGGAGCCCGCGGCCTGCGCCAGGTGGTGGCCGCCAACATCGACACGGTGTTCCTGCTCCACGCCGTCACGGCACCGCCGAACGAACGGCGTCTCGAGCGTGAGCTGGTGCTGGCCTTCGACAGCGGGGCCAGACCGGTGATCGTGCTGACAAAGCTGGACGCGGTGGATGCCGGTTACGTCGCCGAGGTGCGCGCCGCGCTCGCGCAGGTCTCGCTCGACGTGCCGATCATGACGGTGAGCAGCCGCACCGGCGAGGGTATCGACGGTGTGCGGGCACTCTGCGGCGAGGGGCAGACAGTCGCTTTCATCGGGGCGAGCGGGGTCGGCAAGTCGACGCTCGTGAACGCGCTCGTCGGTGCCGAGGTGCAGCGCACCGGAGAAGTGCGCGACGACGACCAGCGCGGCCGTCACACCACAGTCGCCGCAGAACTAGTCCCGCTGCCCGACGGCGGGTGGTTGCTCGACACGCCCGGTCTCCGCGCGGTCACGCTGTGGACCAGCGGCCACGGGATCGAGCGAGCGTTCCGTGACGTGTTCGACCTCGCGGACGGCTGCCGGTTCCGCGACTGCAAGCACCTTGATGAACCCGGGTGCGCCGTCAACGCGGCAATCGACGACGGCCGGCTGGACCGCGTGCGGCTCGACTCGATGCGGCGGCTGGTGGCCGAGGAACTCGCGCTCGAGGAGGAGCAGCGCGAGCGCGAGAAGGCCTTCGACAGGCGCGGCGCCAGACGCTCTCCCGGTCACCGCGGCGGCTGAGCCGTCCGTTCCGCGACCGCGGCGGGGTTCAGCGGAAGCGGATGCCGACGACCGCACCGCCGCCGGCGTTGTCGCGCACGAACACCTCGGCGTCGTTGTCTTCCGCGCACTGCGCCACGATCGCGAGACCCAGACCTGAACCGGGCATGGATCGCGTGTGCACCGCGCGGTAGAAGCGGTCGAACACGTGGGGTTTGTCAGCATCCGGGATGCCCGGGCCGTTGTCGCGCACCTCCACCGACTGGTCGGCAACCCACACCTGCACCTCGCCGCTGCCCGCCGAGAACTTGACCGCGTTGTCCACCAGGTTCGACACGGCCCGCTCCAGCTGGTGCGGCCTGGCGACAACAATGGTGCCGCCACCTGTGTGGAGGGTGACGGGGATGCCCGTGCGCCGCTGCGCCCGCGACACGACCTCGCCGGCGACGTCGACGAGGTTCACCGGTATTGCCTCTTCCGTGGCGCGGTGGTCGGTGGCGAGTGAACTGAGTTCGCTGCTGAGCGCCGTGAGTTCGTCGATCTCGGCGCGCATGTCCGCGAGTATCTCGGTGCGCCGCGCATCGTCCAGTCCCGGGCGCTCGAGCAGTTCGGTGTTGGCGCGCAGGCTGGTGAGCGGGGTGCGCAGCTCGTGGCTGGCGTCCTGCACCAGCTGGCGCTGGCGCGACAGGCTGCGCCGCAGTGCCGCGACCATGGTGTTGAAGCTGCCGGCGAGCGCGCCGACCTCACCGGCGCCCGCGGTGGGGATGTCATGCGAGAGGTCCTGCGTGGCAGCGATGGTCTCCGCGGTGCCGGCCAGGCTCTCGATTGGCCGTGAGATGCGGCGGGCGAACCACCACCCGACCAGCGCGGCGATGATGACCTGGATGGTGGCGAGCACGGGGAACCACCTGCGCATGCCCTCGCGGGCGTTGATGACGACCTGCATGTCCTTCGCCAGCTGCAGCCACGACCCGTCGCTGAGCCGCACGGTGAGCGTGCGGAAACGCTTGCCGTCGAGCACCGTGCTGGAGCGGTGCACCTTCTGCTCGCCGACACGCAGCGCCTTGTCTTTGCCGTCCATCGGCAGGGTCGGGTACTCGCGGCGCTTGATGACCTGCCCGTCGGGAAGCATGACCTGTGTGATCGCGTCGACCTCCGTCTGGAGGATGGCGTCGTTGACGGGACCGCGACCGAACGCGTCGCCCCAGTCGAACCGCGGGTTCGCGACGATAGCGAGGATGCGGGTGGCGCGCTGGTTCAGTGAGGTGTCCACCTGCCGTTCCAGCTGGTTGGAGGCGATGGTGTACGCACCGAGGCTCATGCTGGCGGTGACCACCAGCACGAGCGCGCTGGTGAGGATGGCGAAGCGCGTTCGGAGGTTCATGATTCCTTCACCGTGTAGCCGACACCGCGCACCGTGAACACCACGCGCGACTCGCCGTTCTCCTCCGTCTTGCGCCGCAGGTAGCCGATGTAGACGTCGAGGGATTTCGACGATGTCTCGAAGTCGTAACCCCAGATGTCCTCGTAGATCTGCTCCCGGGTGAAAACCTGGCCTGGCTTCTGCATCAGCATCTCGAGCAGGTCGAACTCGGTCTTGGTGAGGTTGACGACGCGGTCGCCGCGTGTCACCTCGCGCGTCATCGGGTTCAGCACCAGGTCACCCACGCGCATCACCGCGGCGATTGACGCGGTGGAGCCGCGGCGCAGCAGCGCCCGGCACCGTGCGAGGAGCTCGTCGACGGCGAACGGCTTCACCAGGTAGTCGTCGGCACCGGCATCCAGACCGGCCACCCGGTCACCCACCTCGTGCCTCGCGGTGAGGAGGAGGATGGGGATGCTGATGCCGCGGTGGCGCGCCTCGCGGCACACGGACAGTCCGTCCGCGAACGGCATCATCACGTCCATCACGGCGAGATCGGGTGTGTGGCGGGTGAGGACCTCGAGCGCGGCGGCTCCGTCGTTGACCGTGGTGACGGCGTACTTCTCGAGCTCCAGTACCCGTTCCACGGCCTTGCGCACGGAGGGGTCATCCTCTGCGACCAGCACTCTGGGGGTGTCCATGGGGTCACGGTACCCCTTGTGGCACAAGGATTTCCGAGCCATGGGGGGATTCTTCCCAACCTCTTACCTGGCTCGTGTTCACTTCTTACCTACGAGGCCGAAAGTGGTTCCAGCCGGGAGACACCCGGTGACAGACCACAGCAAAGGAACCCCACCATGAAGACCCACTCCCGTTTCACGAGGATCGCGATCGCAAGCGGCCTCATCGTCGCATCCGGTGCCGCCGTGCTCGGCATCACAGGATTCGCCAGCGCCGAGCTCGCCGGCAACAACGACCAGGCGGCAGTCGTCGCACCGGCGGCCGGCAGCGCCGACGACACCGACGTCGCCAACGCGCAGTCCATCGAGGGTGTCGCCCCCGCACACGACGGTGGGCCCCGCGCCTCCGTCTCCGCCGCGAACGTCGCGAAGGTGCTCGGCCTCACCGAGGAAGAGCTCCGCACCGAGCTGCAGACCAAGTCGTTCGTCACCATCGCCGGGGAGAAGAAAGTCGACATCGCCAAGGTGAAGGAGGCCCTCACCGCGGACGCGAAGGCACATCTCGACGCAGAGGTTGCCTCCGGTGAGCACACCCAGGCCGAGGCAGACGCCAGGTTGGCGGCGTTCACGGCCAATCTGGATGCGTTCGTGAACGCTGTCCGCCCGGAGAAGGGAATGGGTGGCCGTCACGGCGGCGCACCGTTCGCGACCGAGGGTCTGGCCAAGGTGTACGGCATCTCGGTGACCGAGCTCCAGACGGAGCTGCAGACGAAGTCGCTCGCCGCGCTCGCGACGGAGAAGAAGGTTGACATCGC
>Ga0075471_10000537_pt1 | contig 22748 bp, 24 predicted proteins | sample DEB19_08_DNA_2_FD_74787 | JGI IMG/M metagenome (GOLD analysis project Ga0075471, IMG submission 74787) | Aqueous microbial communities from the Delaware River and Bay under freshwater to marine salinity gradient to study organic matter... | ecosystem: Environmental > Aquatic > Marine > Coastal ... | reverse complement strand
CCCCGGTAGCCCAGAGCATCCAGCCGCATCACCAGCTCGGCCACCTGCTGGCTATGCACGCCCTCACCTGGAAACACACGGAAATGGCGCGCGGTGTTGATGCGTTCCTCAACCGATCGAATGTCCTGCCACATGAAGTCAGCCAGCTGCACCAGAAAGATTTTTTGCGGATCGAGCATGTCCAACTCATCCAGGGCGGTCTTGGTGGCAAAGGCATGAAAGGAATCGATGCCAATGCCCAGATTGGGGGCGTCGGCACGGCACACCACATCCCAGGCGGTGGTGAATTCATTGATGGTTCGCCCCCAGGACAAACCTTCATAGGCAATCCTGATGCCTTTGGGCACGGCCAGCATGGCCAACTTGCGCAGGTCTCGCGCCAGCTCGTCCTGCGATTCGCTGGCATGCACGCTGGTGGACGAGCACACCAGCAGCAGCTTTGCACCAATGCCCTGGCACATCTCGAGCATGGCCTTGGCCATGTCGATCTTGTAATCATGCAGGTGACCAGTCAGGCCCTCGAAATCTCGTAGCACCTGAAAACCGGTGACCCGCAGGCCGCTGTTACGCACCAGCGCCATGGCCGCATCAACCCCTTCAGCATGCCCGGTGAGGTCTCGGGCATTGATCATGATCTGAGTAAACCCGGCGTCCTTCACCGCCTGCAGTTTTGCTGGCAAGGTGCCTGCCAATGAAATGGTATCCATGCCAAAGTCTGCAAAATGGCCCTGACGATGGGGAGCCAGGGCGCTCATCATTGGCGCTCCTCATGGACCAACTCGAACGCCACGTTGCCCAGCCAGTTGGTGGTCAGCGCGCCACGCTCGTTGTGCGTCTGGCTGGCATGGTCTACAAACTTCACTCCGCGTTCGCGTAGGGCTTTGACCGTCGCGGGCACATCCGGTGTTCCCAGGCCAATACGCTGCAGGGTTTCATCACTTTCCAGATCGACGATGCCGGGCTCAGGTTCGATCAGCTGCAGGTAAAAGCTGCGACACGGGCTGCGCAGGATGCGTCCCTTGGTCATGACCCCAAAGTGCTGATCTGGGGCAACTGCCTCAAAACCAAAAAGCTCGCCATAAAACTCGATCCAGTCCTCCATGCGGTCGGTACCGATGTACTGCACCACGCCAAACCAGCGCAGTCCCGCGATTGCCGGCGGATGATGCTCCACAGTGGGAATAGGGACAAAGTCGACGTCGTAAATCGAGAATTCTTCAAAGCGGTCAACAAAGTAGATTCGGCTCGAACCAACACCATGGATCGCCGGGATGTTGAGTTCCATCACCTCCACATGGGTGGGTACCGCCCAGGCGCCGCGGTTCAGCACATATTGGTAGGCCGCCGCCGCATCTCGTACCCGTAGCGCGATGGCAGCGATCACCGGCTTTTCGTCCGGGGTCAGACTGCTGGGCCGGTCACTAATATGCGCATTGATGATGATGTTCATCTCGCCTTGACGGTAGAGCAGCACCTCGCGCGATCGATGCCGGGCCACGGGTCGAAAGCCCATCATCTCCAAGGCCTGGCCCAAAGCCTGGGGGCGACTGGTGGCGTATTCGATGAACTCGATGCCCGCCAGTCCAAGTGGGTTGGCGCTGTCGGTCAAGGCTTCGCGGTGGTCAGTGGTCGTGCTCATCTTGTGTTTCCCTCAATGAAATCGTATGGGTTCAATCTCTCACGTCGGTGTTGCTCTCAATCGATAGGGTGTGCCTTACAGTTGTTCACTAGGCTAGGCTCACCCCCTGTTGGCTGGCGGCGCAGCGAGAAATGGCTTCAACCACCCGCTGATTCTGCAGCCCGTCGTAGGCGCTGACCAGGGGCGATGCATGGCCCTGGATGATGCGTACAAAATGAGCCATCTGCAGCACCAGGGGGTCTTGCCGCTCCAGGGTCAGCCGGCTCTCCTCAAAAGGCAGCATCCAGGAACTCTGCTGCGTATTGGCATAGGTCTTGATCCGCATGCTGGGTAGCGACAGGCTGCCCAAGGTGCCTGTGAGGATGTAGCAGTCTTCGTCGTCATAGCTGGGGTAGGCCTTGTTTTCGCGGCTGGTCTGCTCCCAACTGCGCGCGCTGGCGGCTGTATCCGAGAGCATGAAGGTGCCCAGCACTCCGCTTTCAAAACGCAGGCCGACTGCTACCGTGTCTTCCACCGCAAACCCGCGCACTGCATGGGAGGCCATAGCCTGAACAGCTTGTACCTCGCCGCACAGCATGCGCAGGTTGTGCACATCGTGGATCAGGTTGATCTGGATCGGCCCGCCGCCGGGCTGGGTGCGCCAGGGTCCTTGCGCAAAATACTCTTCAGGCTTGAAGAACAGGGCACTTCCCATGACGGCAACCAACCGGCCCAGCGAACCACCAGCCACCACGTCCCTGGCTCTGGCCATGATTGGGCTGTGCGCGCGGTGATGCCCCACCAGCAACTTCGCCCCACGCCGGGTGACCGCCTCAAGCAAATGCCGAGCCTCCTCGACCGTGGTGGCCATAGGCTTTTCCAGCAAGACAGGCAACCCGGCCTCGATACATTGCAGGGCCTGCGGGACGTGCAAGGCGTTTGGGCTGGCCAGCACCACTGCATCAGCCATTTTCTTTTGCAACAACTCCTCCAGTGAGGCCAGCAGCGGCACCCTGGCCTGCTCGGCCACCGGCCGGGCCTGGGGCGCCGGATCAACCACCGCCACCAACTGCAGTTGCGATTGATCCTGAATCACACGCATATGCTCGCGACCAATCAGGCCTGCGCCCACCACGGCAATACGGATCATGCCCATCCGGTTTCCTGAAGTGTGCTGGTCGGACTCATTCGAAAGCGGCCGTGCTGGTGGTGTGAGCGCCCCCAAGAAACAGGCGTTCCATATGCGGGTCGCTCAGGATTTGCTGCGCGGGCTGGTGCAAGACCAGTCGCCCCGACTCCAGGGCAATCGCCTCGTCGGAATACTCAAGCGCACGCTTGACGTTTTGCTCGACCATTAGCACGGTTGTGCCCTGACTGGCCAGACGGCGCAGCAGCTTGAACACATCGAGTGTCACCAGGGGCGACAAACCGATCGAGGGCTCATCAATCAGGAGCACGCTGGGTCGCAGCAACAGAGCTCGCCCAATTTCCAGCTGCTTTTGCTCGCCACCGGACAGCGACGCTGCTCGCGAATGGATTCTCTCTTTGACCCGGGGAAAAAATTCCAGCACCTCAGGTATGCGCTGATGGGTGGTCTTCATGCCCAAGGTAATACCCCCAAGCTCCAGGTTTTCGTAAACCGTCAACTGACCGAACAGGTTGCGGCCTTGCGGCACAAAGGCAATCCCACGGGCCAGCAAGTCCTTGGAGCTCGAGCCCCGGATGTCCTGCCCGTTGAGCAGGATGCGGCCCTGTCGCGGGCTAAGCAGTCCGAACAAGGTCTTGAGCACCGTGGATTTGCCGGCGCCGTTGGGACCGATCAACAGGGTAATGGCACCGCGACGGGCCTTGAATGACAGGTTGTTCAGGATCATGAAGTCCTTGTAGCCCGCCACCACATCGTCAAATTCAATGCAAATATCGTTGGTCATGTCAGTTCCCAAGATAGGCATCGAGGACCTGCTTGTTGTTACGTATCTCTTGCGGCGTTCCAATGGCCATCACCTGGCCCTCCACCATCACCATGATGCGATGACACAGGTTCATCACAAAGTCCATGTTGTGTTCAATCACCACAAAACTGCCGCGTCTGGACTGGTTGAGTTCTTGCAACAAGGTGCTGATTCCCCCTACCAGCGAAGGGTTGACCCCGGCGCACGGCTCATCCAGTAGTACCAGGTCGGGCTCGCTCATGAAGGCCATGGCAATGTCCACCAGTTTTTGTTGGCCATAGCTCAGTTCGCCCGCTTTCTTGTCGGCCACGTGGCGGATATGGAACTGGTCAATCAGGGCATCGGCCTTGTCGCCCAGCCCGGAATCGGAGGGAGCAAACATGCGGGTGAACAGATTGCCCTGATGTTCCTGGGCCGCCACCAGCAGGTTGTCACGTACCGTCATCTTGCCAAACACCTGCAGGGTCTGAAAGGTGCGCCCCACGCCGCGATGGTTGAGTTCCATCGGCCCCAAGCGGGTGACATCCTCCCCATTGAGCTCGATGGTTCCGGCGTCTGGCGTGATTTGGCCCAGCATGCTGTTGAACAGGGTGGTCTTGCCAGAGCCGTTGGGACCGATCACGCCAAAGATCTCACCGGGGCGCACTTCAAAGCTGACACCGCCCACCGCCTGAATGGCACCATAGGCCTTTTTCAAACCGGTGACCTTGAGCACCGGAGCCGCTGCAGGGCGCTCATGATGATGGGTGTGGGTCATGCCTTGACTCCTGGTGCAGCGCCCAGACCGGCAGCTGTGGCGGCTCGCTCAGCCGATTCGGCGCGGGCCAGGCGGCGGGCACGAAGCCGCTCCGGCAGGGACAACAGCCCGTCAGGCAACCAGACCATCAGCAGGACGATGGCGCCTCCAAAGACCAGCAGATACCAGGCCTGCGCAAAACGCAGCCACTCGGGCAGGATGACACCCACCAGCGAACCCAGCACCGGGCCAAAGAAATAACCCGGCCCACCCACCACCACCATCAGGTACATCATGATGGACTGGCCCACAGTGAACAGGGCCGGATCGATGAAACCGACCTGCGAGGCATACAGCCCGCCGGCAACGCCAGCAAAAGCCGCACCAATCGCAAAGCTCATCAGGGTGTAGCCACGGGTATCGATGCCCAGGCTTTCTGCGCGGATCGGGTTGTCACGCAAGGCAGTGAATGCCTTGCCCCAGGGCGACCGCAGCAAGGCCCACAAGAGGGCTGCCAGCACCACGGTGAACACCAGTACCAGGTAGTAGTAGGCCAGGTTGCCTTCCAGGCTGAGGCTGCCCAGACTGGGCCGGGCAATGTTGTTGATGCCAAAGGTACCGCCGGTCAGCCACTCCTCGTTGCGCATGACCAGCCACAAGGCCGTGTTGAAGCCCAGCGTGGCAAAGGCCAGGTAGATGGTCTGCACCCTGAGCGCCGGAAAACCCAGAATCAGTCCCACCACAAAGCACAACAAGGCGGCCACCGGCAAGCCCAGCCAAAAACTGATGCCCATCTTGAGAAAGATGGCCACGGTGTAGGCGCCCAGACCGAAAAAGGCGGCGTGTCCGAGCGACTTCTGGCCGGCATAACCGACAGTGAGATTCAGGCCCATGGTGGCGATGATGAACACGAGCCAGGTGGTGAAGAGGTGAATACCGTAGTTCTTCAGAAAACCGGGCACCAGTAGCAGGGCCAGCAAGGCAAGCGCCATCAGCAGATGAATTTTTTTCATACTTTGCGCTCCACCTTGAGCCCAAGCAGGCCTTGCGGCTTGAACAAGATCACCACCAGAAAAATGATAAGCGCCACCGCCTCCTTGTAGGCGTTTGAAACATAGGCCGCAGTCAGGTTTTCACACACACCCACGATCAACCCGCCCAGCAAGGCACCCCGTGAGTTGTTGAAGCCCCCGATGATGGCGGCGAAAAACGCCTTGGTGCCCAGCGACTCACCCATATCAAACTTGGCCAGGTAGGTGGGCGTAACCAGCAGCGCTGCGGCAACCGCCAACAAGGCATTGATGGCGAAGGTGTAGAGGATCATGCGGGGCACATTGATGCCCAGCACCGTGGCGCTCTCGGTATTCTGAGCCACCGCCTGCATGGCACGCCCGGTGACGGTTTTGGCCAGAAATGCCTGTGTTGCCAACACCAGGGTCAGGGCAAAGACAAAGGTCCCCAGATCGGCTGCAGAAATCGTTACCCCAGCCAGGTTAAAGATATGGTCAGGAAAAACTTGTGGAAAGGGTTGCGGCTCGGCGCTGTAGCCAGCACGCACGCCATTGCGAAGCGCAATGGACAGGCCAATGGTGGCCACCACGATCGGCATCATGCCGTATTTGAACAAGGGATCCACCACCCCGCGCTTGAACATCCACCCCAGAACCAGCAGGGACATCAGGCAGCTCAGCACAAAGCTGATCGACAGGGGCAGGCCATGGTGAAGCATGATCACCATCATGAAGGCCGGCAACATAACAAACTCGCCCTGGGCAAAATTGATCGTGCCTGAGGCCTGCCACAGCAGGGTGAAGCCCAGCGCCGCCAGCGCATAGATACTGCCGGTGGCCAGCCCACTGAAAAACAGCTGCAGAAAATCAATCATCGGAACCTCACCATCCAAAAAGTCGTTGCGGGGCATCCCACATCATCTGCCGACATTGCTGCGGCGTGAACCAGCGTTGTGCCAGCATCAGCAGGGTGCCGTAATCCAGCCGAGAGGGCGCACGCAGAAAGGGCCAATCCGAAGCCCAGACACAACGCTCAGGCCCAAAGGCATCGAGCAAGGCCATAACATGCGCTTGGGTATCCTCAAAAGGAAACCCGAGTTTTGAAAATTTGGCAAAGCCCGAAAGCTTGATCACCGAGCACCCATCCGTGGCCAGTTCCAGCAGCGCCTGTACCCCTGAGGCCTGGGGCCCGTCAGCCAGTTCCGGTCGCCCGCAGTGGTCAATCAGGGTCCGCACACCCGTGTGCCTGATTCTGGGCAGCCAGTGCACCAGTTGATCAGCGCTGACCTGAAATTGCGCCCAAAGGCCCAGGGATTGCAGGCGCTCCAGCAGGGGATCGATAGCGTCATACGCCTCATTTCCGAGCAAAGAGGGGTTGAATGCAATCCCCACAATGCCCTGCTGCTGCAGTGCCTGCAACTCTTGCCGACCGGCCTGGTTATCGACCACAGCCACTCCCTTGAAACGTCCCTGCCCCCGGGCAATCGCGTCCAGCAGACAACGGTTGTCAGTGCCGTACCCGGAGTTGGGTCCCACCAGCAAGGCATGGCGGACCCCGTAGGCCTGCATCACCTGAGTGAAGTAATCGGCAGTGCCAATTTCCTGACCTTGCGGCTTGTAGGCCACCTGGGTCGGATAGGCAAAGCGCTGTGGGTCCAGAACATGACAATGGCAGTCGATCTTGGCCAGTTCGATCAGGTTCACTGCCGTATCCTGCGGACCTAGAAGGTGGCCATCACAGCGCGCAACAAAGCTGGCGTGATTTCTGGCATCACCCCAAACCAGGCAGAAAACGCGGGTCTGGCCTGGTTGAGCAGCATGCCCAGACCATTGACCGTCACATGACCCCGTTGTCTGGCCGCCGCCAGCAAGGGGGTTTCCAGCGGGATGTAAATGGCATCGGACACCCAGGCTTGTTTGGGTAGCGCATCAAGCTGCACATCCAGGGCCGCCTGCCCATGCATGCCCTGGGTGGTGGTGTTGACCACCAGATGCACGCCGGCCATGGCCTGGTTGCGCTCACTCCAGTTGACCACCTTGATGCGGGAATCGCCCAGAGCACGCGCCAGTTCCTGCGCCACCTCGGTGGTGCGGTTTGAGAGGCGCACCTCTGGCGCCCCCTCGTCGAGCAAGCTGACCACGATGGCGCGCGCCGCCCCTCCCGCACCCAGCACCAGCACCGGTCCCCGGTCGGCACGCCAGGCCGGGTCTTTATCACGCAGGCTCTGGGTATAGCCAATGCCATCGTTGTTCATGCCACGCAGTCGCCCGTCGGGCATGACCACAATGGTGTTGATGGCCGCAATCCGCTGCGCAGCCGGATGAAGTTCATCCACCAGCCGCATGGCGCTGACCTTGTGGGGCACCGTCACGTTGCAACCGGCAAAGCCCAGGGCGGGCAAGCCGCGGATCGCGTCTTGCAGCCGATCGGGCTGAACCGGCAGCTGTACATAGGCGCCTTTAAGCCCGTAGTGCGCGATCCAGTGGTTGTGAATGGCCGGTGAGCGGGTATGGGCCACCGGCCACCCCATCACACCCGCCAGGACATACTTGCTATCAGACATGGGGGCCAGACCTGCAATCGTGAGCGCTTATTTCTTATTCAGGGGTGGCAGGGTTTCGGCCACCACAGTCTTGCCGCCCCGGATCTCGGTCATGAAGCTTTCGCGGTCAAGGTCACCTTTGGCATCAAAACAGACATCGAGCAGCACGCCTGGATGCTGCTTGGCCGAGAAGCAACTGTTGTGGATGGCAGCGGCCACCGCCTTGCGATCGAGCTTGCCAACTTTTTCAATGGCAGCCTTCAACACATAGACACCGGAATAGCCCTTAACACCGTTGTGGTCGGACATCGAGTTGTAGATGGCACGGTAACGCTTGCCAAAGTCCTGCAACTGTGGGGCCTCGACCGTCAGGCCGACGTGAGCGACCGCGCCATTGGCAGCTTCACCGGCCAGCTCAGCCACCTTGGCACTGGTCAGCACGGTTTCACCAATGACCGGCTTGTTCCAGCCCTGCTTGCGCAGTTCGCGCAGCAGGCGGGCCGATTCTTCCTCATTGGTGTAGGAGAACAAGGCGTCAGCACCCGACTGCTTGGCCTGGATCACCGCGGCGGAGAAGTCCACCTGACCCTGATCGGTTGAAATCTCGGCCACGATCTGGGTTGGTGAGCCTTGCAGCAGTTTCTTGATGGTGGCCTGACCCCCTTTGCCAAAGTCATTGTTGACAAAGATCACCGCCAGTTTTTTCGACTTGGCATTGATGTAACGTGCCAGCTTGGGAAAGGCGATGTTCTGACCAAAGGAGGTACGGAATACGAACGGATTACCCTGCTCGGTGATTGAGGCAGCTTCACCCCCCGTGAAGTTGGGCACGCCTGCGCGCCGGCTCTCGCTCATGGACACCATGATGGAGCCTGAATACACCGGGCCAAAGATGGCAAACACATCGTTGTCCACAGCCTTTTGCGTCAGGCCTTTGGCCACACCGGGATTGGTCTGGGTGTCTTCGGTGGTGTAGGCAATTTTCTTGCCCAGAATGCCGCCTTTGTCATTGATCTCCTTGATCGCCATTTCGACACCGTTCTTGAACATGGTGCCGGAGGTCGTACCTGGGCCCGACAGTTCAAGGATGTTGGCAATCTTGATGGCATCCTGCGCTTGGGCCAAATTGACGCCAAGCACCAGGGCACAGGCCGAGGCAATTTTCAATACGCTGCGTTTTTGCATTCCCTATCTCCGGTAAAAAATTAAGAAGGTCCAGTCGTCAACGAGAAACATGACTTGCCGATCGCAGACTGGCTGATGCGATTTTGCGAATTGTGCGTTTGCTGGCAAAACAGTCCATCCGTTATGATCATTGACGTTCGTTAATCGCACCGACTTGTTCGATCATCGATCAAAATATGGGTTAACCCTTACATTAGCGAATCTTCAAATGAGTGTGGTCAATACACCTGCCGACCTATCAGCGCATCCAGAGAAGCGAGCAAACTAAGGCAATCGATCCACGGGACTGGATTGCTGGGTTGGAAAAGGGGCTGGCCATGATTGCCAGCTTCGATGAGGCCCATACTCGCCTGACCGCCAGCCAGGCCGGGGCGCGTTGCGGCATGACGCGCACTGCTGCCAGGCGTTATCTGCTGACCCTGCAACATCTGGGCTATGTGGCCAGCGACGGCAAATATTTCTGGCTCACTCCTAAGGTCATGCGATTGGGCCAGCTCTACATGGAGTCGGCCCGCCTGCCGCGAATTGTGCAACCTGCACTGCAGCGCCTTGCCGTGGGCACGCAGGAGATCTCCTACGTCAGCGTGCTCGACGGCGACGAGATTGTCTATGTCGCCCGCAACGGCACCAACCGCTCCATGAACACCAGCTTTGTGCTGGGGGCGCGGGTACCCGCCCCGGTCACCGCCGCCGGGCTTTTGCTGCTGGCCCTGCAGGGCCAAGCCGCCAATGAGCGCTGGCTGGCTCAGGGTAACTTGAAGACGTTCACCTCGCACACCCTGACCGACAAGAACCAGCTGCGCGCCATGTTTGCCATGGTACGTACCCAGGACTGGGCGCTGTCCGAACAGCAACTTGATCTGTCCTACCGGGGGGTGGCAGTTCCCTTGCGTGACCACAAGGGCGAGGTAGTGGCTGCGCTGAGTGTGAGCATGCCAATGCAGTTTGAATCCTCGCCGTCTGCCGTTGAAAGGGTGTTGCCGCTGCTGAAGGAAACCGCCCAAAGCTTGCGCCACCTACTGTGAACACTGTTTACTGATCACGTACTTATGGGGGGCTGATCCTTGGTGCAGTCGCCATCACACGCCCAACAAATTCTCTTCAACCTGTGGCGTCAAGTCTGGCTTTGCCGCAGGTCACTTCGGTTATGCTGCATCTGGCCATATCTACTGAGATACTGAGATTTACGGAGACAAACCATGAAAATTTTGCTGAAGCTGTGCCTGGCCCTTTGCGCCACCGCCTTTTCTCTTGGCGCCCTGGCGCAATCGTCATTTCCTAACAAAACCATTCGGATCATCGTTCCTTTCCCCCCGGGGGGCGGCAATGATGTGATTGCCCGTGTCATCGCACAAAAGCTGGGTGAGAAGTACAACCAGCAGGTCGTTGTTGACAACCGTGCAGGTGCCAATGGCATTGTCGGATTGCAGGCGCTCATGCAGTCCGCACCCGATGGCTATACCGTTGCAGTCGCTGCGGCGGGTCCAATGGCCGTCAATCCGAGCCTCTATGACAAACTGCCCTACGACCCGATCAAGGACTTTACCCCTATCACCAACTTGGTGAACTTTCCCTTGCTGCTGGTCACACACCCGTCCGTGCCGGCAAAAACGACTGAACAATTGGTCGCGCTGGCCAAGGCAAAGCCCAAACAGCTGTTCTTCGCCTCACCCGGTAATGGCAACTCGGGCCATCTCGCAGGTGAGTTGCTGAACAACATGGCCAAGGTTCAAATCGTGCATGTCCCCTACAAAGGCCAGGGTCCGGCCATTTCAGATTTGCTGGCCGGACAGGTTCAGATGCTCTACAGCAGCATTCCATCCGTTTTACCGCAGGTGCGTAATGGTCAGCTCAACGCCATTGCAGTGGGTAGTGCGCGACGGATCCCATCCCTGCCAGACATACCCACCATCTCCGAATCAGGCGTACCCGGCTATGAGGCTTACTCCTGGGTCGGCCTGGTTGCCCCTGCCAAAACTCCGCGTGACATCATCCAGAAACTCAATGCTGACATCACGGAGATCCTCCGCCAAAAAGATGTGGCAGAGAAATTGGTCGGCCAGGGTGCATTGCCAGTTGGCGACACACCGGAACAATTCGGACAGTACATCAAAACCGAGATTGAAAAATGGGGTGCCGTGGTTCGTTCGGCCCATATCAAGATTGACTGATCCACACCAACACACACAAAAAATCATGGCAACTAGAGCAAGCAAAAATCCAAAGGGCAGATCGCGCGCTTTTGCCGCTGGCCTAGCCATGCGCAGCAAAGTACTGGGCCAAGACTATGTTGAGCGATCTTTTGACTCTGCGGATGATCTCAACTTGCCCTTTCAGGAGCTGGCCACCGAATTTGCCTGGGGCAGCGTCTGGACCCGCCCTGGCTTGTCCTTGCGCGACCGCAGTCTGATGACCTTGTCGATGTGCATTGCGCTGAACCGACCCGCCGAATTGAAAATCCATCTGCGCGGCGCGGTACGCAATGGCGTCACCCGTGAAGAAATCAGAGAGCTTTTATTGCACTCATTTCTTTACTGTGGTGGCCCAGCGGCACTGGACGCCTACCGGGTCGTGCGGGAAGAGTGGGCCAAAATTCTGAAAAACGAAGAAACTCAGAAAACAAGCAGCCCCAAAAACAATCGCCGTAAGGCGAAGCCGACCCTCTCCTGAACCTCGTCGCCAAACCAGCGTGTTGGCAAACGGGCTGCCAACTGACGGGCTGCCATCAAACCGGCTCGTTGATCACCTTGCGGCCGGCGGCAATCCGGCCATCGCTGCCAACACCTCGGCCGTGGAGGCGGTGTCGCTGGCGCCCAGTCCTTGCGCCATGGCGGCTGTGTAAATCGAGGCGCTGGCAGAGAACAACGGGGTGGGGCAATCCACTGACTTGGCCATCTGCCCGATCACTTCCATATCCTTCTGCCAGACCTCAATCTTCATGGTCGGCGGGGTGTAGGCCTGTTTGACCATCATGTCCATGCGCAGGCGCATGACACCTGTGCCCAGCACCGGGCTGTTGCCAAACAGTTCCAGCACCTGCACCGGGTCCAACCCCATCTTGCGCGCCAGGGTCACCGATTCAGCGTAGGCCACGTTGTAGATCGCCACCAGGTGGTTGGCGGCAAATTTCATTCGGGTGCCGTTGCCGTAGGCGCCCAGATACGGAATCTGATCGGTGAACACCTGCAGGATCGGTCTGGCCCGGTCATACGCTTTGCGCTGCCCGCTGGCGTAGATGGTCCAGGCGCGTTCCTTGATGCGCACCGCGGTGCCGCTGATCGGGCAATCCAGCACCACGCGCCCAGCCTTTTTGAGGTGTCGTTCGGCCTGCAGTTTGTCCTCCAGCGTCAGGGTACTGGTCTCCAGCACCACCTGCGGTAGCCCACCTGGTCGGCGCGGCGCGGCGCAGATGGCGTGCGTCACCTCCGACAGTGCCCTGGCCGAGGCCACCGAAATGATCAGCAGTTCTGCCTGTTGCGCCACTTTCGTAATGTTGGCCAACACCTTGCCCCCGCAGGCCTTGAGCCGGGCCCGGGCGCTGGCTTCAATGTCATAGCCACACACCGGGTAGCCTTGTTTGCGCAGCTCCTCGGCCATGGTCCCGCCCATGATGCCCAGGCCGATCACACCCACCAGGGGTTTTACGGGTGTGGCACGGGATGCGCGTCGCGCCAAAGCTTGGGGTCGGGTCGTGGTCATGTTGATTCAGGGTTTAAACAATGCAATGCCTTGCGGCTGGTCTGAAGGCAGATTCTCGCCCATTCGGCAGCACTGCAGTCCTGCTCGCTTACCGCATTACCCAACAAGGTGCCCCGATTATTTCAGCGTTGATATGGCCGCTGGCCTGGCGAGGATGAGGGGAGTGGGAAACTGGAACAAGGGCACAAAGGGACCAGGGAATAAGGAAAAGCGACGCGCTTTCCGAAATGGGCTTCTATTGCAGCTGTGTATGATTTGTGGAGATTCGGCCCATTAGACCCTCTCAGGCACAGCATGCCAACACAACTCGATGGCGCGACCCGCGTGCATTTCATCGTGGGCGACCCGATCGCTCAGGTCAAGTCACCTGCGGGGGTCAGCCAGGCCTTTGCCGCTCGCGGGCACAACGCCATCGTGGTGCCCGCGCACGTCCGCCCGCAGGATCTGCGCAGCTGGTTCGAGGGGATTTCGCTGGCCCACAACGTGGACGGCATCATCGTCACCGTCCCGCACAAATTTGCCTGCTACGCATTGTGTGACACCACCTCGGAGCGGGCCGGCTTTCTGCAAAGCGTCAACACCCTACGCCGCGACGCACAGGGTCGCTGGCACGGTGACATGTTTGATGGCCTGGGCTATGTGCAGGCCCTGCGGGACAAAGGGTGTGAACCCAGCGGCAAGCGGGCCTTGCTGGTCGGCGCCGGTGGGGCAGGTTCGGCCATTGCCCACGCCCTGATCACGGCCGGGGTCAGCCAGCTGGCCATCCATGATGCCAATCCGCAGCGCGCCAACCTGCTCATGCAGCGACTCAGCGGCCTCGAACGGGGTCAGGTTGTGGTCGGCAGCAACAATGCCCGCGGCTATGACATTGCGATCAACGCCACACCCATGGGCATGCGGCCTGGGGACGCACAACCCATCGACTCGCAAACTTTCAGTGCTCAGCAGTTCATCGGCTGCGTCATCACGGTACCGGCCGTTCCCCCCATGATCCAGGCGGCCCGGTCCCTGGGCTGCAACACCCTCACGGGTGCAGACATGTTCGAGCAGGTGCGTGCGCTGATGGTTGAGTTTCTGCTGGCTCAATAAGCGGTCGATGCTGCGGTAAGTGCCAGACCCAAGGCTGGCCGCTCAGGCCGACACGCCGGCCGCGTAGGCCTGGCTGGCCTGCGCGCTTACATAGCGCGCCACAAAGGCACCCACCGTGCTGGCCGGCAGGGGCAGCCACATGACATGGCCGCTACCCGGCGCCACCGTGACAGATTGCCCGTCGGCGTTTTCCATCTGTTCGAGCGCATGGTCAAAGTTGTGGCCGGGCTGAATGATCTCCAGCCGGTCGCCCACCGCAAACTTGTTTTTCACATGTACCTCGGCCAGTCCGCGGTTCGCATCAAAGGCCACCACATCGCCCACATACTGGCTGCGGCCGGATTCGGAATAGCCGCGCAGGTAGTTCTGGGTCTCCTGCGGCTGGTGGCGCTGGTAAAAACCGGAGGTGTAGCCACGGTTGGCCAAGCCTTCGAGTTGCCCCAGCAGTGCAGGATCGAGTGAACGCCCCGCAGCCGCGTCATCGATCGCCTGACGGTAGCTCTGCACGGTGCGGGCCACGTAATAAGGGCTTTTGGTCCGCCCCTCGATCTTCAGCGAGTCGACCCCGATCTCGACCAGGCGCTCGATATGCTCAATTGCCCTCAGATCCTTGGAGTTCATCACATAGGTGCCGTGCTCGTCTTCTTCGATCGGCATGAACTCGCCGGGCCGGTTGCTCTCTTCCAACAGATAGGAAATCGACGTCCGTGCTTCGGAAGACAGCGTCTGGCCGCCACCACTGTCACACCCGGGACTGTCACACCCGCCACCGGCCGCACGCACAGGCGACAGCACATCGCCGCTGGCATCGACCTGGGCGGTGTGGGTTTTGTAATCCCAGCGGCAGGCATTGGTGCAAGTGCCCTGATTGGCGTCACGGTGGTTGAAATAGCCAGACAAGAGGCAGCGCCCCGAGTAGGCAATGCACAGGGCACCATGGACAAACACTTCCAGCTCGCTGTCGGGGCATTCCTGGCGAATTTCTGCCACCTGATCCAGCGACAGTTCGCGCGACAAGATGATGCGCTTGACGCCCACGCCATTCCAGAACTTGACCGAGGCCGAGTTGACGGTATTGGCCTGGACCGAAAGGTGGATCGCCATCTCAGGCCAGTGCTCACGCACCAGCATGATCAGACCCGGGTCTGACATGATCATGGCGTCTGGCTGCAGTGCGATCACTGGCGCCATGTTGTTGACATAGTTGCGCACCTTATTGCCGTGCGGAAAGATGTTGGAAACCAGAAAGAACTTGCGTCCGAGAATATGGGCGCGGTCAATGCCCCGCTTGAGCAGGTCCAGGTTGCCAAATTCGTTGTTGCGCACCCGCAGCGAGTAGCGTGGCTGACCGGCGTAGATTGCATCGGCCCCGAAGGCAAAGGCCGTCTCCAGCATGGCCAGCGAGCCAGCCGGCGCCAGCAGTTCTGGCGGCTTTCTGGGGCTCACTTCTTGTCACCCAGTTGCGCCAGGCCGGCAATGGCCAGGGCATAACCCTGAACGCCGAAGCCGGCCATCACCGCCTTGGCGGCCGGCGAGATGTAGGAATGATGCCGGAAGCTCTCGCGCGCGTGAACATTGCTGATATGCAACTCGATCAGGGTGACCCCGGTGCCTTTGATGGCGTCATGCAGGGCTACGCTGGTGTGGGTGTAGGCGCCCGCGTTGAGGACCACACCCGCGAGTTTTCCCTGAGCCTGCAGCCGCCCGGCTTCATGCAGGGCATCGATCAGGTCGCCCTCATGATTGCTCTGACGGAAATCCAGGCTGAACCCGTTGGCCTTGGCAGCGAGCTGACAAAGCTTCTTGACATCATCCAGCGTTTTTGAGCCATAGACGGCGGGTTCGCGGGTTCCCAACAGGTTGAGGTTGGGACCGTTGAGTACGTAGACCTTTTTCATCAGGAGTTTCCCTAGGTTGGGTGATTTTTACTACCGCTGATTGTGCCACCGAGATAACATGATGCGATAAAGAGACCTAACAAGCTAAAACGTCATCTGACATGACCACGCACCGCTTCCAAGGGTCCACTAGGTTGAAGCAAGTGGGGAAGTCCTTGCGGGAAATTGCCCGATGAAAACCTGGCGGATCCTTTCCGACAATCTGATTGGCGCACTTGAGGTGGCATCGGCCTGGGCCGATGGCCCCAGGGTGCCGGTATTTCTGGATGCCCCGCTTGATGCCGGTCAACCGGTGCAGGCCTTGTCGACCAGTTCACGCAGCCTGCCCGAGCCTGAGATGGAGCAACGGCTGTCCCAAGCCCTGAACTGGTTCACCGGAGCCGAAGGCGCCTTCAAGAAAATTGACACCCTGCTGCGGGGCAATTCGATTGCAGAACTGGCCTGGCTGATGCACCAGGGAAAATTTGCCGGTGCGGTACTTGCCACGGCTGATCCGGGTAACGGCCGTTTTACCGCGCAGGGCGTCAGCTGGATTGCTTCGGCCAACCAGCCCTATGGCCCACGCACGTACGAAAACGTGGAGTCCCTCACAGCGGTGCTCAACCGGGCCGGCCTGAACATTCACATTCCGGCGCAAATTGGTCAGAGTCTGGACAAACCTGGCAATGTGGTGGTGCCCAGCCTGCTGACCCATGACGACTTGAACCGGCTGGCTGACCTGGCGGCCCAACCGCAAGCCTCGCAATGGCTTTGGTGTGGTGGGACCGGTCTTGCCAAGGCCCTGGCCCGTCAGCACTTTCCTTCATTGAAAACCCTAGCCAGACCAGTAGCCAGCCTGAATGGGCGAGCCTTGCTGCTGACAACCAGTCAGCACCCGATGTTTCGGGAGCAGTTGCAGGAATTAGCCCTGAAATCTCACCCGCTTGACATCGTGGACCTGTCCGATAACGTCCAGGGCTTGCGCCAACAAATACATGACAAGCTTGGCTTGCGCATTCGCGCTCTGGTCGCACACCGCAAGCCGCCCTCGCTCTTGTTGGTGATTGGTGGCTTCAACCTGCTGGCGCTCTGCCTGGCCACCGGAGCCCGTTCCTTGACGCCCCAGCATGAACCCCACCCCGGCTGGGGCAGCGCGCAACTCAATGCTGGAATTTGGGACGGGCTGACCTGCCACTACCATTCCGGCAGCTTTACCCCGGCCGACAATCTGAGCGCCCTGTTTGAAAACCTGCTGCCCGCCAGCAGCGTCTCTGCCGAGGCTTACAAGTAAGCCCGCCCACTGCAGCCCAAACCGGCCCTCAGGAGTGTCCGGGCTGAAGTGCCTGCTGCAAAACTGCCTTTTTCTGAACCTGCCAGGCGCAGGCGGTGGCTACCGCACTGCTGGCCAGGGCCAGCCAGAACACACTGGACAGGCCAAACCGTTCACTCAGGGCCCCACCCAACAGCCCCGCCACCACGCCAGGTACCCCATAGGCCAGCACGGTATAGAGCGCCTGACCGCGACCACGCAGATTGCCAGGAAAGTACTCGGACAGCGAGGCAATGCACATTGAATGATGAGCCGCAAAAGTCAGGGCGTGCAGCATCTGGGCCAGCATCAATAACCACAGCAACTGTGCCCCCATCGCGGTCATGCCCATACGAAGCACCATCACCCCTGCGCACAGCACCAGCCAGGCCGGCGGCGACAGCAGCGGCAGCCAGCGGCTCTGGGTGAAGAAAAAGGCCACTTCCACCAGCACCGACACGGCCCACAACACACCGATCATGGTCTTGCTGTAACCCAGCGAATTCAGATAGAGCGAGAAAAAGATGTAGATCATCATGTGGGCCAGCACATGAAAGAACAGCGAGGTAAAAAACCAGCGCACCACCGGTCGTCGCAACACCGGCCAGACCGGCTGACGTTTCTCGTGGGCAGCCACCTGCTCGCGCAGATCGGGCAAGGCCCAGGCGCTGGCCACCACCGCCAGCAGGGTGATCACGGTCCAACTGGGGAAATCATGCATACCAAAGCGCTCGAACCAGGCGCCGGCGGCAAACACCGTCACCAAAAATCCGAGTGAGCCCCAGAGTCGCACCCGCCCGTAGCGGCCAGCATCAAAGCTGCCCGCACGACTGACCAGATGCGCCATGGCCGCCTCGCTCATCGGCATCATGGCGCTGGTATGCATGAACATCAGCGCCAGCACCGTGGCCAGCCAGCCGACACCCCAATCCACCCACAGGCCACATGAGATCACCAGGGCAGCGCTCGCGCCAAAACGCAGCAGCCTGACCCGCTCGCCGGTGTGGTCGCTCAACCAGCCCCAGCCGTAGGGCGCAAACAGGCGCGTGGCCGACTGCAGCGAGCTCAGCAGGCTGATGGTCAGCAGCGACAAGCCCTGGTCATGCAGCCACAGCGGCAGGTAGGGATTGAAAAAACCAATGTGGGCAAAATAACTGGCTGACAGGGCTGCAAAGGGCAGCAGCTGACGCCGCTGGGCTCTCATGGGCCTGCACCGCTTATTTTTCGCTCCACAATACCCCACCAGTGGCCCAGTCGGTTTTCTTCAGCTCATAGATCAGCACATCAACCCCCTCGGGCTTGCCGCCCAGGGTCTTGCAGGCGACCTCGGTGATCGCCTTGACGAATTCTTTTTTCTGTTCGGGCGTGCGGCCCTCGAACATCTCGACACGTATGGTTGGCATTGCATTACTCCTTCTTCAGTTCAGTTTTTGTAAGACCCATCCTGCTTGTCCAGCCGGCGCAGCAGCGCCGGCCACTCGGCATCACCGTCACGTTCGCTACCGTCTCCCACCCATTGCCGGTACGTGCGGGCCGCAATTTCAGCTGGCGGCACGATGACATGCCCGCCAGTGGCGGCCATGGCCTGTAACTGGGCCCGCGCAGCGCGCTCCAGGTGGTACATCAGCATCCAGGCCTCGGCCACACTGCGGCCCACGGTCAGGGTGCCATGGTTTTGCAGGATCAGACCGTCGAGCTGGCCCAGATGGTTGACCAGACGCGCGCCCTCCGCCTCCCCCAGCGCCAGGCCCTCGTAGGTATGGCGACCGAGCCGCTCAAACAATCGCATGGCCGGCTGGGTGGCGGGCAGCAGACCCGCCGGCACCATGGACAAGGCCATGCCCCACTCGGTGTGCAGGTGCAGCACACACCCCACATCGGGTCGGGCTGCATGGACAGCCCCATGGATGGCAAAACCGGTTGGGTTGACTGAAAAGGGCACATCATCCAGCTTCTCGCCACGGCTATTGACCTTGACCAGATTGGACGCGCAGACTTCTTCGAACAGGTAGCCATAGGGATTGATCAGGTAGGCGCCAGGCTCATCAGGTACCGAGACCGAGATATGGGTAAAGATGATGTCGTCCCAGCCTCGCTGTGCCGACAGTCGGTATGCCGCCGCCAGATCCAGCCGGGCGTTCCACTCGGCATCTGAAACACGCCGAAACGTCATGACTCAGCGGTTCTGGATTGAGCCAGGAATCGGCGCCTGCAGCAGCGTCACATCGCCGCACTGGGCGCGCTGCTGCAGGGCATGCTCCATGACCACCAGCGCCAGCATGGCCTCGGCAATGGGGGTGGCGCGAATGCCGACACAGGGGTCATGTCGCCCTTTGGTGATGACTTCGGTGCTGTGCCCTTCGACATCGATCGATTCGCGCGGAATCAGGATCGAGCTGGTGGGCTTGATCGCGATCGAGACCTCCAGATCCTGCCCGGTGCTGATGCCCCCCAGCACGCCACCGGCCTTGTTGCCGCGAAACCCTTGCGGGGTCAGGCTGTCGCCATGGGTGCTGCCCTTGTCGGTGACTGCGTCAAAACCGGCGCCAATTTCCACGCCCTTGACCGCATTGATGCCCATCATGGCCCAGGCGATGTCGGCATCAAGCTTGTCAAACAGAGGCTGCCCCAGGCCAACCGGCATCCCCCTGGCGATGACCCGCAGCCGCGCACCACAGGAGTCGCCCGACTTGCGCAAGGCCTCCATATAACGCTCCAGGGCCGACACATCGGCCACCGGGGCAAAGAACGGGTTGTTGGGTACGTGGGACCAGGATTCGAAGGGAATCGGGATCTCGCCAATCTGGGTCATGCAGCCAAGAAATTCGGTGCCATGCTTTTCCCGCAGCCATTTCTTGGCCACCGCACCTGCGGCCACCATGGGCGCGGTCAGGCGCGCCGAGGAGCGACCGCCACCCCGCGGATCGCGCAGGCCGTACTTGTGCCAGTAGGTGTAGTCGGCATGGCCGGGCCGGAAAGTTTGCACGATATTGCTGTAATCCTTGCTGCGCTGGTCGGTGTTACGGATCAGCAGGCAGATCGGGGTCCCGGTGGTGAGGCCCTGGTAGACACCGGAGATGATTTCAACCGCGTCAGGTTCATTGCGCTGGGTCACAAACTTGGAGGTGCCGGGCCGGCGCCGATCCAGATCGGGCTGGATATCGGCCTCGCTCAAGGCCATGCCGGGCGGGCAGCCATCGATCACGCAGCCAATGGCCGGGCCATGAGACTCACCAAAGTTGGTGACCGCAAAGAGATGTCCGAAGGTGTTGCCGCTCATGCGCCGATTATCCCATTCGTCGATGAAGGCTTTTGTGCAGCCGCTTCAGGGTTCTCTCTTACACCACCACCGGCTCGGGCTCCAGCAAAATGCCAAAGCGTTCATAGACACTGGTCTGGATCGCCTTGGCCAGCGTCATGACCTCGCCGCCGGTGGCGCCACTCTCGCCGCGTCCCAAGTTGATCAGCACCAGCGCCTGCTTGTCATAGACCCCGGCCATGCCAATGCTTTTGCCCTTCCAGCCGCAGGCATCGATCAGCCAGCCTGCAGCGAGCTTGACCGTGCCATCATCCAGGACGTAATGCACGATGCCCGGGTCCCGCGCGATGATGTCTGCGCATTGTTCCGGGCTGACCGTAGGGTTCTTGAAAAAGCTGCCGGCGTTGCCGATTTCGGCAGGGTCAGGCAACTTGGCCCGCCGGATGGCGCAGACCCAGTCAAAAATCTGCTGGGCCGAGGGTTGAGTCGAGCCGGTCTCCTGCACCTTGCGCTGCAGATCCAGGTAACCCAGTTCAGGCTCCCAGGGTTTGGGCAGACGCAGACGCACGCGGGTGATCAAGGCCCGCCCCGCCAGCCCCATCGCCTGCTGGCTTGATGGCAGATGCTTGAAGACTGAATCGCGGTAACGGAAACCGCACTGGGAAGCGTCCAGGGTAAATATCTGTCCGCTGTTCAGATCAATCGCCTCCAGGGACTCAAAACGATCCTGCAACTCCACGCCATAGGCGCCTATGTTCTGCACTGGCGCCGCCCCCACCGTGCCCGGAATCAGCGCCATGTTTTCCAGGCCTGGCCAGCCCTGCGCCAGCGTCCAGCGCACCAGCTCATGCCAGGATTCGCCCGCCCCAGCCTCCACCACCCAGGCACGATCGGTTTCGCTCACCAGCCGTCGGCCCATGATCTCCACCTTGAGGACCAGCGGCCTGACATCGCCAGTCAGCACAATATTGGTGCCGCCACCCAGCACAAACCTGGCTTGCCCGCTCAGGGCCGGGTCCAGCGCGGCTGCGCGGGCATCGTCTTCGGTGCGCACACGGACCAGGGTATGCGCCTTGGCCACGATGCCAAAACTGTTGCACGACTGCAGCGGAACATTTTTCTCGACTAACATTGACACCATTCTCTCATTGCCTGCGCGGGCAACAACAGCATCCGCTCTGAAGGAAACACAACATGCCCTCATTTGACACAGTATGTGAAGCCGACATGGTGAAAGTGAAAAACGGGGTGGATAACGCCGCCAAGGAAATCGGCACCCGTTTTGACTTCAAGGGCACCTCGGCCAGCATTGACATCCGTGACAAGGAAATCACCGTCATCGGCGATGCCGACTTCCAGATCGAACAGATCATCGACGTGCTGCGCAACAAGCTGACCAAGCAGTCGGTCGATGTGCGCTTTCTGGACATTGGTGAGCTGCAAAAGATGGGGGGTGACAAGGTGAAGAAGCTGATCCAGGTGCGCAATGGCATCGAGTCCGAGCTGGGCAAAAAAATTCAGCGCATGGTCAAGGACAGCAAGCTCAAGGTGCAGGCCTCGATCCAGGAGGACAAGCTGCGCGTCAGCGGCGCCAAGCGCGATGACCTGCAGGCGGCCATGGCGCTGATCCGCAAGGACATTACGGATGTCCCGCTGTCATTCAATAATTTTCGCGATTAAGGGCTGGGGCTAGGACTTTTTCTGGCCAATCCGGGTTTCGGTGCCATTGATCAGGCGCCCGATATTCTGGGCGTGACGGTAGATCAACAGCAGGCTCATCACGCCCGTTGCCAACAGCACCGGACCGGCCATCACCCAGGCCACGCCGCCCCCAAAGAGGTAGTAGGCTGGCGCGAACAGGGCCGAAACCAGGGCCGCCAGCGAGGAGTAACGGGAAAAATAAGCCACGATCACCCAGGTCATCAGGGTGGCCAGACCCAGCCACACCTCGAACCCAAGCAACACGCCCAACGCGGTGGCCACCCCCTTGCCGCCCTGAAACTTGAAGAATACCGGGTACAGATGCCCGGCAAAAGCCCCCATGCCCGCAAGCGCCAGCGTGCCCTCTTCCAGCCCATAAGGCTTACCGTACCAGCCCACCAGCGCCACCGGCAGCCAGCCCTTGACGGCGTCGAGCAGCAAGGTCAGTACAGCCGCCTTTTTCGAGCCCGATCGCAACACATTGGTGGCCCCCGGGTTCTTGCTGCCGTAGGTGCGCGGGTCATTAAGACCCAGCACCCGGCTGACGATGACTGCAAAGGACAGCGAACCGATCAGATAGGCCAGCAGGCCGACCAACAATGGCATGACAGTATTCAAATCAAGTTCTCCAGACCTGCGACTTGTCGCAGGTTACTGTGGGCGCGCTCGATCAGACGATCTTGATGCTGAGCCCGGGCAGCTTGTCGATATGAATGTCGATCACATCGCCGCGCACCACCGGGCCCACCTTGTCCGGTGTGCCCGAGTAA
>Ga0075471_10000536_pt1 | contig 22753 bp, 17 predicted proteins | sample DEB19_08_DNA_2_FD_74787 | JGI IMG/M metagenome (GOLD analysis project Ga0075471, IMG submission 74787) | Aqueous microbial communities from the Delaware River and Bay under freshwater to marine salinity gradient to study organic matter... | ecosystem: Environmental > Aquatic > Marine > Coastal ... | reverse complement strand
TCCGTGATGTCCAACAGCAGTTTCCGGGCGGCGCGCAGGCCGTGTTCCACGTCCTGGGTTCCGTCGAGATGGGGGTCGTTGATCAAGCCCTTCCAGCCGATGGTGGTGCGCGGCTTCTCAAAATAGACGCGCATCACGATCTCCATGCGGTCAGCCAATTCCTTGCGCAAGGCGCTCAATCGCGCGGCATATTCCAGCGCCCCCTTGACGTCATGGATGGAGCAAGGCCCCACCACCACGAGCAGGCGCGGGTCTTCTTGGCGCAAGATGCGGGTGATCCGCTCGCGGCTGGACGACACCAGTTCATTGCTCGCGGCAGAGGACGGCAACTCCCCTTTCAATGCGCGCGGCGCGACAAGGCGAACGATTTCCCGAACCCGCAAATCCTGTGTCTGAAACATGGGACGCGCAGAATAAGCCAACAGCGCGGGGCAACGGAAGCGGGAAAATGGCCGTCATGCCGGCCAATTGACTCTCGACATCAGCACCCAAACTTTGGATTTTTGACCCGTTGTCGTAACCGGAGTTGACCCATGAAAACCATCTTTGACCTGCACCCCAAGCTGTTTGTCGGCGTCGTTCACTTGAAGCCGCTGCCCGGATCCCCCCGATTTCATGGGACCATCGACAATATCATCAATAACGCCATCGTGGACGCGACCGCCTATGACCGGGGCGGTGCTCACGCGCTGTTCATCGAGAATTTTGGGGATGCCCCTTTTGCCAAAGGCCATGTCGGACCCGAGACCGTTGCTACGATGGCCGTAGTGGCCCGAGCGGTCCGGGAACACACCAAGCTGCCGTTTGGTTTCAACGTCCTCCGCAACGACGCCAAGTCAGCCCTTGCCCTGTGTGCCGCAACCGGCGGCAGCTTCATCCGCGTGAACGTGCATTCCGGCGCGATGATCACCGATCAGGGCATCATCGAGGGCGACGCCCACAGCACGGTCCGTTACCGGCAGCAGATCTGTCCCCACGTGCAGATTTTAGCCGATGTTCATGTGAAGCACGCCGAGCCCCTGGGCGAAGCGGGTCTGGGCGATACGGCCCGCGAAACCGTGGAGCGCGGCTTGGCCGACGCGGTCATCATTTCCGGCATCGGCACCGGCTTTGCCACTGACTTTGGCGATGTGGAACTCGCACGGCGCGCTTTGCCGAAGGGTAAGATCCTCATCGGTAGCGGCGTCAACACCCACAATGCCGCCGAGTTCATGAACATTGCCGACGGTTTCATCGTGGGCAGCTCGCTCAAGTTCAACGGCAAACTCGCCTCCCACGTGGACCAAAAGCGGGTCGCCGCGCTCGCCAAGATTGTCGGCCAGTGAGACTGGCTTAGGCTGCCATGGCCAGCGGGTGGGTGAAGTGCGCCAGTAACTGCTTTAGTTGCGCAAGGTGCCCCTTCAGGGCCAGCTTATATTCGGTCCGGTCCGTGTGAAGGATCTCGATCTCCAGATCGAGGACACGCCGTTCGAGCACCTGCACAAGTAGCAACCGCTCTTCTGCTGTGATCTCGATATTCATGATTCCGCCTTTCTCTCGGGAGCTCGGCCTTCCGCTTCCATCGCCAGCGGAAGAGTCATTTGCTCCGTCTTACCCAAGCTACGCCAATTTTTCGCTAAGCCAAATGAGCTTACCACTTGCGGCTGGATGAATCTGGCGCGATAACGGGCAGAGCATGCTTCTTCAAGTCTCCAAGTTGACCAAGTCCTACCCGGCTCCAGCCGGTGGCAGCCTCACGGTGCTGGCGAATGTCTCGCTGGAAGTGGCTGCCGGCGAATCTGTTGCCGTCGTGGGCCCATCTGGCTCCGGCAAAAGCACCCTGCTGCAAATCATCGGCACACTCGACCTGCCCACCCAAGGCAAGGTGCTGCTGGAGGGACAAGACTTAACTCAGCTTGATCAGGTGGCGCTGGCCAACGTGCGCAACATCCGAATCGGCTTCGTCTTTCAATCTCACTATCTGCTGCCGCACTGCACCGTCTGGGAAAACGTCCTCGTCCCGACGCTGGCTGCATCCCCTCCGGCTCCCCTCCTGGGAGGGGCAGGGGGTGGGCTGGCTGAATCCGTCGAATCCCGCGCCGAACGCCTGCTCAAGCGGGTTGGCCTCGCTGAGCGTCTGCACCATTTCCCCGGACAACTCTCCGGCGGCGAGCGCCAACGGGTGGCCGTGGTTCGCGCCTTGATCAATCGCCCCAAATTACTGTTGGCGGACGAACCCACCGGCGCGCTGGATCATGCCAGCGCAGTCAACCTGGGCCAGTTGCTCGTCGAGTTGAACCGTGAGGAAGGTGTGACGCTGATCGTTGTGACTCACTCGCGTGAGCTTGCGCAGACGATGGGCCGCGTGCTCGAAATCAAAGACGGCCAATTGCGATGAAGCTTCGGACGTTAACGACGCGTAGCCTGCGGTTTCACTGGCGCTCGCATCTTGGGGTGGTGATGGGTGCCGCCATCGGCAGCGCGGCGCTCATCGGCGCACTCATAGTTGGGGATTCCGTGAAGGGTAGCTTGCGTGAACGGGCGTTGGATCGGGTGGGCAAGGTAAGGTTCGCGTTGGCGTCCGGGGACCGTCTGTTTGAAGACACCATGGCATTGCGTCTTGATGGGAGGGTGCTAGATCGCAATTCAAGTCCAGTTCCAATCGCCGCTGCGCTCATGCTCAATGGTTCTGCAAACAAGGCAGATGGCTCCGCTCGAGCCCATGGCGTTACCGCGATGGGGATTGAGCCCAAAAGTTGGAGATCGCTTGCCCTCGATGCCCGCCCGCTTTTTGGATTTCTGCCCGGGCAGGCATTGCTGAGTGAACAAGTTGCACAGCAGTTGAAGCTGAAGCTGGGGGAGAGCTTCTTGCTCCGCTTGCCCAAAACATCGGGTCTCTCCCAAGACGCCGTCATGGTAAATCGGGAGGAAACCATGATTACGCTCCGGCTCGAGTATGCTGGGCCTGCTCCGCGTGAGCTGCTGGGTGATTTTGCGCTGCACGCCGGGCAGGGTGGGGCGCAAAACATTCTGGTGCCAATAGAGGACCTGCAGCATGCCGTGGGAGCCGACAGGCAGGCGAATATTCTACTGGTTGCAGGAAACAAATCCAAGGACGACCCCTATCGCTACGATTCATATCTTAAGGTCACGTTGGAGTCCGCATTCAGTGAAAAGTGGCGCCTGTCTGATCTGCAGGCTGAGTTGGATGTTCCGGAGCTCGGTGAGGTGGAACTGCGGTCCCGGCGGGTGTTCCTCGATGAACCGCTGACTCTTTCCGCGCTCGCCGCTGACACCAACTCCCAGCCCATCCTGACCTACCTCGCCAATCTCATCACCGACGGCACGCACGCCGCCCCTTACTCCATGGTCACGGCGGCTGGCGCGCCTTGGACTCCTCCAGGGCTGCGCGACGACGAAATCGTCATCAACCAGTGGCTGGCGGAGGATCTTCAGGCCAAGCCCGGCGATGGACTGACGCTGGTTTACTACGATCCTGAGTCGGGTGCACGGCTGACGGAACGCACGAATACCTTTCGCGTCCACAGCGTCGTGCCGATGAAAATACCATGGGCGGATCGCACCCTGATGCCGCAATTCCCGGGCATCGAAAAGGCCGAGACCACCGCCGAATGGGGCACCGCTTTCCCCTTGGTTCACAAGATTCGACCCCAAGATGACGACTACTGGACCGATTATCGGGGCACACCAAAGGCATTCATCACACTGGCCGCCGGTCAAACGATGTGGTCGAACCGCTTTGGCAACCTCACAGCTGTTCGATTCCCGGTGCCGACGAATCAAGTAGGAGACGGGGCGACGAGTCTCCAATCTGACTCTGCTCAATCAGAACCTCCTCACGTTGCCTCCTACAAAGAAAGTTTAGAAAAGAAAATCCTCGCCACACTCAAGCCGGAGGAATTGGGGCTCCGCTTCGAGCCGGTGCGCGAGCAGGCTCTGAAGGCAGCGGAACAATCCCAGGACTTTGCAGGCTTATTCATTGGCTTCAGCTTGTTCGTGATTGTTGCGGCTCTGCTGTTGATGGCGCTTCTATTCCAGTTCGGCCTGGAGCAGCGGGCGGGGGAGATTGGCACACTGCTCGCGCTTGGGCTGCCCCCCAATCAGGTACGGAGAATGTTTCTGCGCGAAGGGATTGTGTTGGCATTCATTGGTGGCGTGCTGGGAACAGCCGCGGGCATTGCTTATGCCAAAGCCATGCTGCTGGGACTCGTCACGGTCTGGCGGGACGCGGTCGGCACGAGCACGCTGAAATTCTTCGTGACGCCTCAGACTTTGCTCATGGGATTGTTCGCCTCGGCCTTGGTTGCGGCGTTCACACTGTGGCTGGCTCTGCGCAAGCAGGTGAAACGACCTGCTCGGGAATTGCTGGGCGGAGGGCTGGAGGACTCGGGGCCTGAAGGCGATCAGTCAGGGGGCGAAAAAAAGTGGATGAGCCTATCGATCGGTGCTGGGGTGGTTGCCCTAGGATTGGTCGGCTGGACGCTCGCTAAAGGTGACACTGCCAACGCGGGCGCGTTCTTCGGGGCAGGCGCTTTGGTGCTGATTGCCAGCTTAAGTGTTCTGACTGCCCGCCTGTCGCAGCGTTCAAAGTCATCGTCCATCCTCCATCCTCTATCATCGCGGGCGTTGGCGTTGCGCGGTCTCAGCCGCCGCCGCTCGCGGAGCGTGGCCACGGTGGCCATGCTGGCGAGCGGGACATTCTTGATCGTTTCGATTGGTGTGTTTCGGCTGGATGCGAATCGCGACGCAACGCTGCGAAGTTCCGGCACGGGAGGCTTTGCTTTGATCGGCGAAAGCACCATGCCCGTTGTGGCTGATTTTAACACGAAGGCAGGCAGGGAAAGCTTCGCGCTGAACGAATCCGACTTTGAGAATGTGGACGTCGTTCACTTTCGTGTTCGACAGGGTGATGAGGCGAGTTGCCTGAACCTAAATCGAGCGCAGAAACCAAGGTTGTTGGGGGTAAATCCAGACTTGCTGCAAGGGCGCTTCACGATTGCGAAGGGAGAGGGATGGCCTGCGCTCGGTTCCGTGCTCCACGCTTCGCACTCTGCGTTGGAAATCCCTGCCATCGGCGACGCCAATTCCATCCAGTGGGCCATGGGCAAGAAGATCGGTGATGCCATTGACTATGTGGACGAGCGCGGCCAGCCCTTCAAAATTCGGATAGTCGGTGCGGTGGCGAATTCCATCCTTCAAGGTCAGCTCATCATTGATGAAGCAGAGTTCTTAAAACGCTTTCCCGGCGAGAGCGGCTGCAAGTATTTCCTCATTGATGCGCCGACCAATCGCATCGCAGATCTCTCGGCCAAGTTGTCGCGCGCTCTGCAGGACGTCGGGCTGGAAGTCACGCCAGCACCTCTGCGCATGGCGCAGTTCAATGCCGTGCAAAACACCTATCTGGCCACTTTTCAAGTGCTGGGCGGGTTGGGGCTGCTGCTGGGCAGCGCGGGACTCGGAATCGTGGTGTTGCGCAATGTGCTTGAGCGACGTGGCGAGTTGGCTGTTCTCATTGCCGTGGGCTGGCGGTCGGCTGCCGTGCGCAAGCTGGTCCTGCTCGAGCACGCCGCGCTGCTTGTGTTCGGTCTGATGGTAGGGCTGGTCGCCGCTGCAGTGGCGGTGTTGCCGAGTGCAGTGTCCGCTGGGTGTCAACTGCCGGTGCTCTCCCTCACTGTCACACTGCTGCTCGTGTTGGCCAATGGACTGATATTCACCTGGCTGGCCACGCGCTTCGCGCTCCGTGGCAAATTGTTGAACGCACTGCGCAACGAGTAGCGCTGGACTTGCCTGCGGTGCTATCGGCTACGCGTTGACGTGGATGACTTTCGCCGGCGGGAACCCGTTGAAGAACGTGGCGGAAGCGTTGCTGTAAGCGCCGATCTTCTCCGAGTAAACCAAGTCTTCAATCTCCAAGTTGGGCAGCAGCTCGGATTGGGAGATGACATCCAACCCATCGCAGGTCTGTCCAAATACCGCGCAGACCTCCTTCTTGCCGGACTTGAACGCTTTCAGCGGATACTGGCAGTGGTCGAAGATGATGCCGCTGTAGGTGTGATACACGCTGTCGTCGATATAGTAGCAGCGCTTGCCTTCGCGAATCGCCTTGCCGGTGATGCGGGCGATCGCGGTCGCCGCTGACGCCACGAGGAAACGGCCCGGCTCGGCAATGATCTGGATGTTCTTGTCGAACAGGCGGTCGATCTCAGCGTTGATGACGCGGGCCAGTTCGCCGAAGGGCTTCACGTGTTGATTGTAGGGCGCGGGAAAACCGCCGCCGATGTCGACGATCTTGATTTCGTGCCCGCCACGTTCCTGGGTTTCCTTGATGACCGCCGCCGCCATGTTCAGCGCCTGCACAAAATTCTGGAAGTTTGTGCATTGGCTGCCGACATGGAAGCTGATGCCTTCCACGATTAATCCCATCTTGAACGCTGCGAGAATCAGGTCCACGGCTTCGCCGGGCGAGCAGCCGAACTTGTTCGACAGCTCGCATTGCGAACCGGTGTTGGCGACGGCAAGCCGAACGACGACGCCCGCGTGTGGGGCATACTTCTTGATCTTCTCCAGCTCAGCCAAGTTGTCGAATGTTACGAGCGGTTTGTATTTATCCAGCTCCAGGAGGGTCTCCTTGGGTTTGACCGGATTGGCGTAAATGATCTTGTCCCAGATGAAATCCTGCCGCGCCTTGGCCGGAAGTTTCTTGATGTTCTCGTAAACCAGCATGAACTCCGGCAACGACGCCACATCGAAGCTTGCCCCCGCCTGGTAGAGCGTGCGGATGATGGTCGGCTCGGCATTGGCTTTCACCGCGAAATAGCACTGCACCTTGGGCAGATGACGGCGGAACTCGTTGTAGTTCCGGCGAATCTGGTCGTGGTCAATGATCACGAGCGGCGTGCCGTGTTTCTTCGCGAGCGACTGGAGTTCGGTCTTGTTCATGGCAAAACGAAATTGCAGGTGCGGCTTTAAGGCGATTAGGGAACCGGCACAAGTTATTTTTGATTAAACCCATCGAGGGCGCGTCTGTCTCAAGCAAAAAGGGCCGGAGATCGCTCTCCGGCCCGTGCGCCAGTAAATCACCAGTCGAAATTCGTCGATCAATACACCGGGTCGCTGCCGTCGAGCATCTTGACCTTGTTGTGCTTGAAGTATTCCTTCTTGAGCAACGCCATGGTCTTGTCGCGTTGATCGTAGAGGCGCTTGAGCTTGCGGGGCTTGTGCTTGGCCAGCGCGTAATGCGTGAGCAACGGCATCGCGATCGTGGTGTCGGTGTAGCAAACCACCGCATCGGGCAGCTTGGTCGGATCGACCTTGCCCCAGCTGACGGCTTCGCCAGGCGTTGCGCCAGAGAGACCGCCCGTGTCTGGACGCGCGTCCGTGACTTGGATGAAATAATCCTGGCCAACCTCGTTGATGCGGAGCACTTCCTGGATCTGCGGCTCGGTCTGGAGCATGAAATTCTTCGGACTGCCGCCGCCCCAGAGCAGCACGCCGGTCTTGCCGCCCGCCCGCTTGGCTGCGAGCACGAACGACGTGGTTTCGTTCACGTCGATGGACGGGTTCACGCGCAGCTTGTTGCCGCGCAGTTCCACGCCGGCGAAGTTCATGCCGATGGTGGAGTCGCCGGGTGAACTGGTGTAGCACGGCACTCCGGCGCGATATGCCGCGGCGAGAACGGAGACGTCCTTCAGCTTGTGCTTGCGTTCATACTCGGCGCAATACTTGCCGAGCTTGTAGTGCAGTTCCGCCGTGCCCATTTCCTTCTGGAATTCGGGCTGAATCAACATGTCGCGGAGCAATTCGTCCGTGGCCATCAAGCCGTCGGAGTAGGGAATCACGACGTCGTAGATGCGGACGAGATCGTTGTTGCGCAGGTCCACGTCATCGAACCGGAAGCTGCCGGTGTGGACCGGATAATTCAGGGCGAAATGCATGTCGTGATAAAGATTCGCACCGGTGGACACGATCCAGTCCACGAAGCCTGCTTTGATGAGCGGGATCACGCTGGAGCAACCGAGACCTGCGGGCGTGAGCGCGCCGGTCAACGTCATGCCGATGGTGACGTCCTTGCCGAGCATCTTGTCCGTGAACAGCTGGCAGGCCTCCTTGAGGCGAGCGGAGTTGTAGGCGAGGAAGCATTCATCGATGATGTAAGTCAGCTTCTCCTTGCCGTTGAGGTTCTTCGGCTGGATGCGCTTGCCCGACATGTATTTCTTTTTGCTGGGGCAATGCTGTTCCTTCATCCATGCCGGCATGTCGGCGACTTCTTCGCGGTTGGGAATGTGAGCTCGTTCAGTTCTGGCCATAAATAGATCAGGGTTTGTGTCGAAAACGACGTGCGGCAACGATACGCAAGCAGGCCGCCTTGCCAATGCTTATTTGCTCACAGAATGGATTAACCACGGATGAACACAGATTTCGAAAGCCGCTACGCGAATTTTGCGTCTAAGCTATTCACGTTCTCTGCGTTCTATTGCGCCCAATCCGTCACCCGGCCACCATTTTCCGAGGCGCGGCTGTGTCGTAGACCAGCCGCAGCAGTTTGGCCAGTGCTGCGACTGGCTTTCAGCACGGTTGCGCTCCAGTTCTTGCTGAGGCTTTGGCTGCAAATTCTTATCCGTGTGAATCCGTGGTTGAAACTTCGGTTAGAGCAACTTCATCTGCTCGCCGCCCGGGCGGCGAAAATTCGCCGTGGAAAGGGCGTGTCCGCGTTCGCTCAAGCCGTGCCGGCGCAGCGAGACTTCGAACAGCTGGCGTAATTGCTCCGCCCAGATGCCTTCGCCGGTCATGCGCGAGCCGAACCGGGCGTCGTTCAGTCGCCCGCCGCGCAGCGAACGCACCCGGTTCAACACCTTCTCCTTGCGATCGGGAAAATGCCGTGCGAGCCAGTCGGCAAAGAGGTCTCTCACGGCAAAGGGCAAACGCAGCGGCACCAATCCCGCATACTGCGCTCCAGCACCGGCGGCCGCCTCGATGATCTTGGGCAGCTCGTGATCCGTCAGCCCCGGGATCATCGGGGCAGCCATCACTCCCACGGGCACCCCGGCTTCACGAAGTTTGCGGATCGCTTCCAGCCGGAGCTTGGGCAGTGCGGCTCGGGGTTCAAGCTTCGGCGTCAGGTCGGCGTCCAAGGTCGTGACGGAAACGTAAACGGCCGCACAGTTGTAGCGGGCCAGCTCAGCCAGCAGATCGAGATCGCGCGTGACCAAGTAGTTCTTGGTCACAATGCCGACAGGATTGCGAAATTCAGCAAAGACCTCCAGACAGCGCCGCGTCAGTTGCAATCGGCGTTCGGCGGGCTGGTAACAATCCGTGACGCCGCTCATCGCGATGGTCTGCGGCTTCCACTTCGGTGAAGAGAACTCGCGCCGCAACATCCCGGGTGCTTGATATTTCACCACGATCTTCGTCTCGAAATCCAGTCCGGGTGAGAAGCCGAGGTATTCATGCGTGGGCCGGGCGTAGCAGTAGGCGCAACCATGCTCGCAGCCCCGATAGACATTGATGCTCGCATCGAACGGAATATCCGGGCTGTCGTTGTAGTTGATCAGCGTCGCGCTGGCGTCCGGGATGAACTGGGTGCGCGGCGCTGGATCTTCGCTGGGATCGTAATCCTCAAAGCGCTCGCCGGACGTGGACGCAAAGCGATTGGCCGGATTGTCCGGCACTCCGCGTCCGCGAAACTTGTCCGCTGGTTCAGGCACGCAGGCAGTTTAATGTTTGGTGAAGAAATTGCGAATCACGCCTTCCAAGGGGAGGGCGTTTCCTCGATGCCCGTCCAAGCTGTTGAACGCAGAGACGCAGAGGCATGAGCGAGAACCATATCAGGTGACAAAAAGATGCTGGCGGATTCGCCCCTTGGGTGGCGCAACGTCGAGAGTCTTTGGGTCCAGGGTTTCATATTATTAACTTCTACCACTTGCTTGCTGATCTCCGCGTCTCTGCGTCTCCGCGGTTAACATTGATTTCCAGTTTTCAAATCGTAGCGGGTCACTATCCTGCGCGGACCGATATGGCGAAGATTGAATTGATCACGAACTGCACCCCAGCCGAGTTGGGTTACTCGATGCCCGCCGAGTGGGCTCCGCACGCTGCGACTTGGCTGGGCTGGCCGCACAATGAATCCGACTGGCCCAACAAGATCGACACCATCCGGTGGGTCTATGGGGAGATGGTTCGCAAGATCACGCAGGGGGAAGTCGTGCGCCTGTTGGTGCGCAGCAAGGCCGAGGCGAAGTTCGCCGCCAGCTATCTCAAGCGCGCCCGCTGTGATTTGCAGAAGGTGCAGTTCGTGGTGCATCCCACCAATCGCGGCTGGACGCGGGACAGCGGCCCCATCCACGTAACCCGGAAAGCAGAGCGAGGAGCGCGTAAACCGAAGCCCCAAGCTCCCTATCTCGATTCCGACAAGGCCATCGTTCATTTCCATTTCAATGCGTGGGCCAAATACAGCAACTGGCAGTTCGACACCAAGGTTCCCGAAACGGCGGCGGCGTTGCTCAAGCGTCCGTTGTTCGATGCGCAGTTTGAGGGGAAGAAATTTGTCATCGAGGGTGGTGGAATTGAAGTGAATGGTCGCGGCACATTGCTCACCACGGAGGAGTGTTACCAACACAAGACCATTCAGGTGCGCAATCCGGGCATGACCAAGGCGCAATACGACGAGCAGTTCAAAAAGTATCTCGGCGTGACGAATGTGCTATGGCTGGTCGCGGGCCCGGTGGGCGACGACACGCACGGTCATATTGACGACATCTGCCGCTTCACGGGCCCCAAGACGCTGGTGCTAATCAAGGAGACCAACAAGCAGGACCCGAACTACAAGCCGCTGGCCGAGAACTGGGAGCGCATCAAGAATCTGCGGTTGGAAGACGGATCGAAGCCCGAGGTGGTCGCGTTGCCGATGCCCGCGCCGCTTTACTACAAAAACTGGCGGTTGCCCGCGAGCTACGCGAATTTCTACATCGCCAATTCCTGCGTCATTGTGCCGACATTCAACGACCCCAACGACCGCCTCGCGCTGGGCATCCTGGGGGACCTCTTCAAGGACCGCCCGGTCATCGGCATCCATGCGGTGGACTTGGTGCTGGGCTTTGGCTCCCTGCACTGCCTCACCCAGCAGGAGCCGGCGTGAATTTCATTTGACCGGCAGGCGTCTGAGGACATGCTGCCCAGACGTTTGCCATGAAATCCGACTTCCTAGCCCTCCTGGCGGCATCCGGTTCTTTAAGCTTGCAGCCCGCCGTCCTCGCTGCTGACTGGCCGCTGTATCGCGGACCCAGCGGCAATGGCCAGTCACCGGAAACCGTGTCGGCCAATCCCTGGCCCGCGGGTGGTCTGCGGCAGGTCTGGAAAGCTCCCGCGGAAACGGGCTTCAGCTCTTTAATCGTTGCCGCAGGCAAGGCCTTCACGATTGTCGGTCGGCAAATGGATGGCGTTCCGCGTGAGGTGTGCGTTGCCTTGGACGCCAACGACGGCAAGGAACTTTGGGCCACGCCGTTTGGCGTTGCGCGCTACGATGGTGGCGGCAACTCGGGCGAAGAGGGCAATAAAGGGGGCGACGGTCCCCGTTCCACACCCACCTACAGCGAGGGTCGTATCTACCTTTATGGCGGGGCCATGAACCTGGTCTGCCTGGAGGCGGAGTCCGGAAAGAATATTTGGGCCAAGGACGTTCTGCGCGAGTTCGGCGGTAAGAATATCAAGTGGCAGAGTGCCGCCTCCCCGTTGGTCGACGGCGATCTCGTTTTCGTTGCTTGTGGCGGCGCGGGACAATCCCTGCTGGCGTTGAACAAGAAGACGGGTGCGGTCGTGTGGAAGGTGGGCGACGACGGCGTGACGCACGCCACGCCAGTGGTCGCCAACATACACGGAGTGCGGCAGGTGATATTTCGGACGCAAAAGGGTTTGGTGGCTTTGAACGTCACGAACGGAAGCGAACTGTGGCGGCAGGAGCATCCGTTTCGCATCTCGGCGGGCGCGTCGCCGGTGGTGGATGGCGACGTTGTGTTTTGTTCCTCCGGCTACGGCGCGGGTGCGGCAGCCATCAAAGTGAAGAAGTCGGGAAGCACGTTTGAAACGGAGGTGCTTTGGCGGAAGCCGAACCAGTTGATGAGCCATTGGTCCACTCCGGTTGCGAAAGATGGGTTCGTCTACGGGCTGTTCGGCCACGCATCGTATGGCAAGGCACCGCTGGCGTGCGTGGAGCTGGCGACGGGCGAGGAGAAATGGTCGCAGGCGGGTTTCGGTCCCGGCGGCGTCATCCTCGCAGGAGGTCAACTCATCGTGCTGGCGGACGACGGCGAGCTGGTAAAAGCAAAAGCCAGTCCGGGCAGCTACACTGAACTGGGCCGCTTCGACGCATTGGATGGCAAATGCTGGTCTACGCCGGCGCTCAGCGGCGGAAAACTTTTCGTGCGCAGCACCACTGAACGGGCTTGTTACACGGTGTTAGAATAGACGTTGCTACGGCTTCGGCCCGAGTTTCTTTTCGGCTGCCCCATCGAAGGCGTAGTAGTCGCAGGTCATTTCCTCTCCGGCGGCGATGTGGCGCAGGGCAACCGTGAATGCTGGCCTGGCGACGCCGGGCGGTGCCCCGGTGTTGGGGTCTGCGGCGTGGTTCATGAAAATCGTCAGGTCGCCGTTGAGCATCCAGCTGTCGCTCGCTGAATCCAAATAAGCGAAGTGACGTACATGGGCTTGCGCGGGTTTGGGCAAAGCGGCGAAGTGCCCTGGGGTGAATGCCCGATCAAATTCCGGCTCAAAGCGCCAGATGGGCGTTCCCAGAGGGATGGACTCGACTGCAAAAATGCCCAGGCCGTGCAGCGGGCTGGGTCTGGCGGACGCTTTTACCAACAACATGCCCCCAAGGTGCAGCAGGTTGCCGAAAACGTCTATCCTCCATCGCTCCCAGCGAGTCCTGCCGCTTGCCCTGTGGGAGCTGACTTGTCACAGTAACGCCATATGCGGGAAGTCTTCCGTAACTGGACCGAACACATCGAAACCTTCGTCCTCGAAGTCATCTTTGAGGAACGGGGTGGTTTTGCGGCGTCCATTACCCGCACGGGATTGCTCTGGCTTTCCAAATTGTTCACGGCCATCGTCAAACTGCGCTGGTTCCTCTACGACAAGCGCATCATCCGGGATTACACCCTGGGCATCCAGGTGATCACGGTCGGCAATCTCACCGTCGGCGGCACGGGCAAGACGCCGGTGGTGGAGAAGTTTGCACGCGAGTTGCAGGACGCTGGGCGCAAGGTGGCCATCCTCTCGCGCGGCTATCGCTCCAAGCCGCCGCCGTTGCACAAACGTATTGTCAACAAGCTGCTGTTCCGTACTGAGAGCGTCCCGCCGCGCATCGTCTCCGATGGGAAATCGCTCCTGCTGGATTCCGAGACTGCGGGTGACGAGCCCTATATGTTGGCGTCCAATCTCAAGGATGTCGTCGTGCTGGTGGACAAGGATCGCGTGAAGGCGGGGCGGTTTGCGATTGAGCGCTTCGGCTGCGACACCCTCCTGCTCGACGATGGATATCAGTATTGGAAATTGGCTGGACGACGGCGCGACATTGTCTTGATTGACCGCCAGCAACCTTTTGGCAACGAATACATGCTGCCCCGCGGCACGCTTCGCGAGCCTGAGGAACATCTTTCGCGCGCTGACACCATCTTCATCACCAAGAGCGACGGTAATACCGCGGAGTTACGCGCGCGCATCGCCCGGCTGAACCCGGACGCGGGCATCATCGAGTGCGTGCATCACCCAATGTATCTTGAAGATCTGTTCACCGGTCGGCAGATCGACCTCGACCATCTCAAGGGCCGGCGGGTGGCGTCGTTGAGCGGGATTGCGCAGCCGGAGAGCTTTGAGCAGAGCCTGGTCAAACAAGGCGCGGATCTCGTCTATTCGAAGCGCTTCGCGGATCACCATCGTTTCAGCCAGCAGGAGGTGTTGAACGCGATCAACCGCAGCAAGAAGCGCCAGGCGGAAGTGGTCATCACCACGCAAAAGGACGCGGTGCGCTTCCCCAAAATCGATCGTCGCGATTTGCCGATTTACTTCATGCGTGTGGAGATCCGCATCCTCAGGGGTGCGGATGACTTCCGCGACTGTGTGCGCCGCATTTGCTTCCGCTGAATGGACCCGCTGCTCTACCTGATTGGACGTGCCCTGATCAGCTTGATTCAGGCCCTGCCGCTGCGCCTGGTGGCGCGCTTGGGGCGCGCCGGGGGGGCGCTGGCCTACTCCCTGGATGGACGCCACCGCAAGGTGTCTCTGAAGAATCTGGCGCGGAGCTTCCCTGGCAAATCGCGCGCGCAAGTCCGGGACTTGGCCAAGGAAAACTTCCGGCGCATCGGTGAAAGCTACACGTGCGGCATCAAGACGGCTGGCATGACCTTCGAGGAGCTCAAGCCGCACGTGGAGTTTGTGGTCCCGCCGGAATTCAGGCCCGCTCCGGGCGTCAAGCCCCGCAGTCTGGTCGTCGCCCTTGGGCACTTCGGCAACTTCGAACTCTTCGCGCGTTTTGGACAGTTTTGTCCGGGCTACGTCTGTGCCACCACATATCGCGGGCTGCGCCAAGCTGCGCTGAACCGGCTGCTACAGACCCTCCGCGAGCAGTCCGGATGCCTGTTTTTCGAGCGTCGCTTTGACGCTGAAAAGCTCAAGGCGTTGATGAATCGGCCCGGCGTCATTCTCGGCTTGTTGTGTGATCAGAACGGTGGCCGAAAAGGGCTCCAATTCCCCTTGATGGGGCATTTTGCGGCGACGAGTCCAGCGGTGGCCTTGTTTGCGTTGCGCTATCATTGCCCGCTTTATACCGGGATTTGTTACCGCATGGGTCTGGCGAAGTGGCGCATCGAGGCGGGTGCGGAGATTCCCACGCACGAGAACGGCGTCGTGCGCACCACCGAGGCTATCATGCGCGACGTGAATGCGGCCTTCGAGATGGCCATTCATCGTGACCCGGCGAATTGGTTCTGGGTTCATAATCGCTGGAAACACGGGGTTGAACCGGCAGGCTAAGGCGGCTGCAAGTTGAACGTTACCGATTGTGACCCGCGTACGCAGCCAACCTTCAGCTTGCAACTCTCCCTGACACGCCCTTGCCACCTTGGCCCGCGTCCCAGATAATGCGCCCGTGCAACCGACCCTGGCACAACTGACGGACAAGCTCGTGGATTCTTACACGAAGCTCGGCGGGATCAATCACGTGGACGGCAAGAACCTGCCCTCGAAGTGCGCGGTCGCCGTCATCACGGAACAATTGCTCTGCCTGCTGTTCCCGGGCTTCTTTGAGGAGCAGTTGCAACATTCCTCTGAACTCAAGGCCAACACGGAAAAGTTGCTTGGTTCCGTGCGTGTTGCCTTGGAGGCCGAAATGACCAAGGCGTTGGAATACAATCCGCCTTCGGGTCTGGCCAAGAAAGACGCGCACGCTGTCGCGCAATCACTGTCCGCCAAGTTTCTCGGTTGCCTGCCTGCCGTGCGGGAGATGCTGCAAACGGACATTGAAGCGGCGTTCAACGGGGATCCGGCGGCCTTGGGTCGCGAGGAAGTGATTGTGGCTTACCCGTTCGTCGAATGCATCGCGGTGCAGCGCATGGGGCATGAACTCTATAAGCAACATGTGCCGCTGATTCCGCGCATCATGACCGAGTGGGCGCACAGCCGCACCGGCATGGACCTGCATCCCGGCGCAAAGATTGGAACGCATTTCTTCGTGGACCATTGCACCGGCACGGTGATCGGTGAAACCACCGAGATCGGGAACCATGTGAAGATGTACCAAGGTGTAGGCTTGGTGGCGCGCTCGCTGGCGGCAGGGCAGCAGTTGCGCGGCAAAAAGCGTCATCCCACGCTGGAGGATCACGTGACCATCTACGCCGGAGCCACGATAGTCGGCGGGGAAACCGTGGTCGGCGCACACAGCACGATTGGTGCGAGCGTGTTCCTTACCCACAGCGTGCCGCCGCACTCGCTCGTCGTTCAGGAAGATCCCAACGTGAAAATCCTGAACAAGAAAGAGCGCTCGGGCGATCCGTTGGATTTCCAGATTTGACCTAAAGCCGACTTTCCAGCCGGCGAGATCTCGATTTCCGCGGGTAATCGGGCCGGCTGAAAAGCCGGCGCCGCGTAACTACACACAGGAGATGCGCAGCAGTTCCTTCACGCGCTTCTCGATGTCTGCGCGGCTGGTCTTCGTGGTGCGGGTGAGGCCGAAGCCTTCACAGCAGAAAGAGGCGGTCACGCTGCCGTAGATCATGGCGCGGCGCAGATTGGTTTCAATCGGCCCCTTGGAACCTGCAAGGTAACCCATCAAGCCGCCTACGAATGAATCGCCTGCGCCGGTGGGGTCCACGACTTTCTTCAACGGATACGCGGGTGCAATGAACAGGCCGCTCGGGCCGGATAGGATCGAGCCGTGTTCGCCCTTCTTGATGATGACGTATTTGGGTCCGAGCTTGTGGAGCTTGGGCAGGGCGGCGACAACGTTGTCCTCCTTCACCAGCTGCTGCGCCTCACTGTCATTGAGCACGAAAAGGTCAACGCGCTTGAGCAATCGCAGCAAGTCAGGCATCGCGATGTTCAGCCAGAGGTCCATGGTGTCGGCGGCCACGAACTTGGGCTTTTTCATCTGGTCCAGCACGTGGTGCTGCAGCGCGGGGGCAATGTTCGCCAACAGGACGAAAGGGGTGGTGCGATACGCCTCGGGCAGTTCGGGTGAGAACGTTTCAAACACCCCCAGCTCGGTGGCGAGGGTGCGGCGGCGGTTCATGTTGATCTCGTATTCGCCTGACCAGTGAAAAGTCTTGCCGGGTTTCACCTGCAGGCCGGCGAGGTCGAGTCCGTGTTGCTGGTAGAGCGCGGTGTATTTGCGAGGGAAGTCATCGCCGACGACTCCCACGAGATTTACATCGGTGAAGAAGCTCGCCGCCACGCCCGCGTGGCTGGCGGAACCGCCCAGCAGCTTGGGGTTGAAGGCCTTCGGGGTCTTGATGGAATCCAGTGCCGTCGAACCAACAATCAATACGCTCATGTCTGATGTTCCAATTCGGTTTGCAAAGGCGTGAAGCTAGGTGAATGCATTGAGGCTGAAAAGCGAAACATTCGACCGAGGGCAAACAATTTGAGGATGGGGGAATGCGTCGATGATGACAGGTTGGAGCCTGTGCTGGTTCTCGGGCAAGAGAGAGAGCAACGCTGCGAAGGTGCCCAACAGACGCCGCAAAGGTTTTTCATGCCACTTTGTTCCCGGGTCAACCAAAATTGCAGGCTGTGGGGACTATCCGGCGTTGTCAGTGGTGGATGGTAGGCGAAGGAAGTTCGTGAAATAGCGCATGAGTGCTTGTGCTACAGCTTGCGCTGTCCAACCTTGTTGCTTTCGGAAATTGCCGGGTGGTGCTGACAGATATTGGCCGATCCTCCTCCTGAATAATTGTCTGTTGCTTGGCAGACCGCCTGACATGCCATTATGATGCAATTGTTAGGGCGATTCCGGCTGGGTGAGAGTGAGTTGCACCGCTTCGTCTGTCCGTCAATGCCACACATGAAAATCTCAAAAACATTCCGTTGGTTCGAATCGTCGGGTGGTCGGATTTGTCTTCAGGCTGGCACCAGTGTCCCGTTGGCTGTGCTGCTGGCGGCCGTATCGGCAGCAGCCATCACTTATTGGGTTGTTCATCGCGCTCCAGCCCCCCTTGAAGGCGAGGGGCAGGCGGTTGAGATCAACCTCTCCGATATCTCGCGGGATGTTTTGAAATCTTTAAGAGGTCCGGTTGATCTTCATTTTTACGCCCTGTTCTCCGCAACCAACGCATCGCCGGAGCAACTGGCTTTGGTGCAGCAGATCAGGCAGACAATGGAGGAATTCGAGCGCGAGGCTGATGGTCGTTTGCGTGTGTCTGAAGTCACCGAGTGGAGCGAGGCAAGTGCCTCGCAAGCCTCCGCCGAGGGCGTTCGCGTGCAGAATCTTTCACAGGGCAACCCCTTCTACCTCGGCATCGCCGTATCCCAGTCGGATCGGCATGATGCGCTCGCACAATTGAGCTCTGCATGGCTACCTGCTTTGGAGTTTGATCTCGCCCGGGCCATTGCCCGGGTCGCCAGCGAGCCTGCGCCGGTGCGAACAGGTGATGAGGCGGCGCAGGCCGAGGCGGCCGTCACCGCAGTTAATCGTCTCATACCGGACCCGGCTAGTGTTCCCTTTGACGCTGGCAGGAGTCTGCTGCGCGACGCATCACTGAAAGAGTTTGAGGCTGGCGTCGCCAGGATGCGGGAGGAAATTGCCAAGATCGAGCAGCGGCTTCGTGCAGCCGATTCAACCGGTTCCGATGCGGATCGCAAAGCCGCACTCGATGAACTGCATCAGGTGAAGGCCCGTCACGAGGCAGCACTCCGTGAGGTCGCGCGCCGCTCACAGGCGCAGATTGAGGCTTGGTCCCGCTTGAAGGGGCAGTAACACCCCACTCGACGGTTAGCTGAGGCAAACTTCCGCCAGCCATTTTTCCGGCGCAGACCTCCCTGCTCGAGGCAATGTCGCTCTTCCCAGGGTTGCAGGTTGAACTCAAATCGCGTATTCGCGCATTCCCGGTGAACGTTCGCCGACCTCCGAGATCACTGGCTTTTCAGTGATTGAGTGCGCGACTGCCGGGCCGGCAATAATTTTCCTCCTCCGCCGGGAGCCCGCGCCTCAAGCGGCAGTGAAGACGGTGTCGCAGTCAAGACGCCGCCGACTTTGGGGGGTGCGATTCAGCCTGGCCCGCATCGCATCCAATGGAAAGTGTCGCGGGGTCGGTGGGGGCGGTTCCTCCGTTCACGCGTCATTTAGCCAGCCAACCAGCATCGCTCAGAGTGTCACCGGCTGGATGAGCTAAAAACCCCTTCCCGCGTTCGCGGGAGGGGGTCTGAGTTTTGATTCAGAAAACTTCAGGGCGCCTGCACGACACGGAAGAAGTTCTGCGCACCGCCGTTGCGGGTGGACACGGGCATCGAGATGTTGTTGCCCGTGCCGTTGGTGATGCTGCCCATGTTCATCCAGGTGCCGGTGAGTTCGGAGACCTTTTGCACCTGATACTTCAGGCCGACTTGCGAGGCGAACTCGACTTCGGCCGCGTTGTAGATTTGAACGATGAAGCCGGGGATGTCGCTGGCATTCATCGGGTCGCTGCCCGCTTGGAGTTCAGCATAATCACTCACTCCATCGCCGTCGCTGTCCACGACAAGCGGATTGGTGCCGGCGGCGAGTTCGAGCGCGTTCTTCACGCCATCGTTGTCGTTGTCGTCATTACCGTCGTAGATCAACGAACCGAACTTAGCGATTTCCCATGTGTCCGAGACCCCGTCATGGTCGGCGTCGTCCGTCAGGTCGGCGATGGAGGCCTTGAGCAGACCGACGGCGTAACTGAGGTTGTGGACACCGTAGCTGCCGTCATCCTTGACGAATTTGTGGTTGAAAGCGGCCCGCAACTGCGACTTGGTGTAGGAAGCCGTGACGGTCACGGTCGGCGACCCGATGGGCGGGAGCAACATGCCCAACTGGTCGAGCAGACCCTTGACTTCCGTTTGCACGCCTTCAGTCACGCCGTCGCCGTCGTAGTCCTGGCGCTTGAAGTCGAAGGATTCAATCGGGCCGTGGCAACCGGTGCAGAGGCCGGTCAGGTGAATGTCGTCTGCTGGATCCGCTGTGGGACCATCCCAAGCAGGAAGGAAGGTGTGGCCACCGACATTTCCGAAGTAAGGCGCGCTGGCGGAAACTTCCTGCAAGTGACAGCCCACGCACGTTTCGGGAACGACGGAGCCATGCGCGCTGCTGGCGATTTCCTTGCCATAGGTCACAGCATTGGCACCCGCGATCATGTCACCTTGTACGCCATAGTGCGGACCGAAGTTGCCGCTGCCGGTAGTGGTTTCAACGTACGTGACGGCATCGCGGCGCCCGATATGGCAACTGATGCACAACTGGCCTTTGCCGCCGTTCGTGATGGTGGTAATGTTGTCTGCCAGCGTCACCGGGCCGACTTTGCGGAGCATGGAGGGGTTATTCGTCGGCCCATGCGGATCATGGCAGACCGCGCAGGTGAGGGCCTCGTAATCGGTGCGTTGAGGTTTTCCGTCCACCATGTCCACGAAGCCCAGACCGGAGTGGCAGCGCACACAGGACGAGCGGCTTTCACCAGTCGGATAGCGCGTGGCGATGGCGTGGCGCGAGTTGTTCCACTCTTGGGCTTTCAAGTGATACGGCTCGGAGTCATGGCACTGAGCACAGTCGCCTGCGCTCATGCTGACGGAAATCTTTTTGATGTCACCGAGCGAGTATGCATGTTCGCTGCCGGGGCCATGGCAGTTTTCACATTGCACGTTGGACTTCTCGCGCAAGCTCTGCGGCATGGCGGCGAAGTTGCCGTTGGTCAACTCTCCGGGAAATGTCCAGCCGGTCAGCGCTTGAATGTCATCGAAGCCGCCGTTGGTTGCACCGGCGAAGGTGTCGTAGCCGACGGAGTGGCACTTGATGCAGTTCTGGCTGAAGTGCGTGGTGCTGATGCCGTCAATCGCATTGGAGAACGCTCCTGCGTGCGCGGTTAATGACCACGGCCCCATTGTGTCTGGCAAAAACCCGCCGCTATGACACAGCTGGCAGAAGTTGTTGCCCATGTAGGTGCCGCCGGAAACCGCCTGCGTCAACATCAGGCCGCCGCCGTTGATCAGCACTTGCGCGGTGATCAGATAGTTACCGGTCAGATCAGGGCGCAGGAGCATCCGGTCGCCCACAATCTTCAGGGCCCCGCGATCACCCGGGCTGTAAATGGGCATGTTCGTCGGTAGTGGGCTCGCCTGCAATGCGGCAGCAGAACCCAGTGGCTTGGTGGCGAGATTCCAATTAACACCCGTGACACCGGCCAAGTTCTGCTGCACCTCGACTTCGAGGTAAACAGGTTGGCCCACCCCCACAGTATACAAGCCACCCGAGGGCTGCGTGGCGGTGGGTAGGGCGTAGTCCTTGATCTCTTGCGGGGTGAGTGGGCGCGCGGCGATCTTGTTGCCTTGGGCGTGGACCACGATGGTTTCGAGCGAAGCCAGCAGCGCAAGGGCTGCCAGCAGCAGTGATGTGCTTCTGGTGTTTTTGTTCATATGCGTGGTGCGTTTGTGGCATTGCCTCCGGTGTGTGGTGAGTCTCCTGCGAAATGCCGGTTGGAACTACCCGGTGCTTGCCAAAGGCTCATCATCATTTGTCCTGCTATTTCAATCTATTCGATGCAGGGTTCTAATTACCCTAAGGGTCGGATGCTTCATCTCTATTCCAGCGGAATTCTTCCCCGCCTCATGCGGCGCAGGTCGCCAGCTCTAAAGGGGGGGTCAACTTGGGCTGTGATTTAGGCGGACGGCTCGCTTGTTGCCCATCCAAGCGGTGGGCTGCCTCGGTGGCTCGCAGGGCAATGATTCCCTGACAGCGATCCAGTTCATGGGCGCGCAACTGAGCGTTCTCACGCACGATGCCCTGCAAATGATCAATGTTGTAAAGGTAAACGCCCTCCAGCATCTGGACTGACGCCTCGATGTCGCGCGGCACGGCGATGTCCACGAGGAGCAAGGGACGTCCCCCACGGGCTTTCACAACCGCTGCCATGTCATCGCGTTTGATAATGGCGCGACGTGCCCCGGTCGAGCTGACCACAATGTCGGCCTGCTGCATGGCGTTGAACAATTGCTCGAAGGGCAGGGGTTCGCCGCCGATTTCAGCCGCGAGCGAGCGGGCCTTTTCGAGGGATCGATTCGCCACCAGCACAGATTTCGAGCCTTTCTTGGCCAAATGACGCACGCAGGCTTCGCCCATTTTTCCCGCGCCCACAATTATCACGCTGCGGTTGCTGAAATCGTTGTCGAAGATCCGCTCAGCCAGTTCCACGGCCACGCTGCCCACCGAAGTGGCCCCGCGTCCGATGGCGGTTTGGGTCCGGATCTGTTTGCCGACTTGGAAAGCTGTTTGGAACAAGCGATTGGTCACGGGACCCGTGAGTTTGGCATCCTGCGCGGTTTGGTAAGCCTGCTTGAGTTGGCCGGTGATTTCCGTTTCACCCAGCACCATAGAATCGAGTCCGCTGGCGACGGAGAACAGGTGTTCCATCGCGGCGTTGCCTTCCAGTTCGTAAAGATGGTTTCTGACGTCTGTGCCGTCCTTGGACAAGAGCCGGAACAAATTGGCGCCGTGAGTCCAGGGCGAGTCAGTGACGGCGTAGATTTCGACGCGGTTGCAGGTGGAGAGCAGGACCACTTCGCGCAGGCCACCGGTGATCTTCAGGCGGCAGCCGCAGCAACGCGCCCGCGTCGGAAGGACGGCGACTCTCTCGCGCACGTCCACGGTGGCGGTTTTGTAACTCAAGCCTGCGGCAAAAAACTTCATGCGAAACGGCGTGGATTCCAGCTTACGCCCGAGCTCGAGTCGGGCTTTTCCTGCCTTCATCCGATGGTCAGTCTAACCCGGAGGGCGCAGAAGGCTTATCACCCTTTGCCAATCGATGAACGTATTTTGACCTGCCAAACCAAGGGACGGGGAGCTATTCGAACGGTGTGAGTTGCAAGTTTCGGGTTCCGGTCCCCGGGGGAAGGAGCTTGCACGGGGGCTCCCGCTAGCCGACATACCTGTTCTAGCGCGCGATTGCAGTATTCTCCGTTGCGGTAGCGTTTGCCAGTTCGCTAGCCGAGGATGTGAAGCCAACCTTCGCCCGCGCTCGGCGGTTTCGTGGACGGGACGCAG
>Ga0075471_10000535_pt1 | contig 22800 bp, 21 predicted proteins | sample DEB19_08_DNA_2_FD_74787 | JGI IMG/M metagenome (GOLD analysis project Ga0075471, IMG submission 74787) | Aqueous microbial communities from the Delaware River and Bay under freshwater to marine salinity gradient to study organic matter... | ecosystem: Environmental > Aquatic > Marine > Coastal ... | reverse complement strand
GGGTCGGCGCGACGCAGTCGTGCGAGCAGCAGTGCCAGTCGTGCCTTGTCGAGCGGTGAGCCGACCGGAGCCACAGCCGAATCGATCACTCTCGTGGGCATCCGCAGCGGATCTCCCACGCGGTGGAAGCGCTTGCCCAGCCACACCATGGCACCGGCATCGAAGGCGCGCAGGTCCAGTGCGGGAACGTCGAGCAGACGGTGCAACTCGGGATACGCAGTGAGCGCCACCTGAAAACCCCGGTCGAGACGGAAGCCGTCAACGGTGTCGGTTCGTACCCGTCCGCCCACGCCGTCGGATGACTCGAGCACCGTGCACGAGTATCCGCTGCGCTGGATCGCACGTGCTGCGGTGAGGCCTGCCAGGCCTGCACCAACCACCACCACGTCGGCGTGTTCGGGCACCATGGCTGTCACGCCCATGACGTTACGCAGACGCGGTCTGCATCACACCGCCGGTGCGGCCTCTTGGTGGGGTTCGGGTATCGTGCCGCTCATGTCGAGTCCCGAACCGTGGGTGGTGGACGCCGCTTGGGACGATCCTTCGCCGTTCGTACCCGATCTTGCGGTGAACGACCCCGGGTTCGCATCGGCGGCGGGCCGCTACGGCCGCATGTTGCCGCCCGAGGTGCAAGACGCCCTGGTGGATTTCGCCGACGAGTCGCCGACAGCGGGTGCCCTGTTGTTGCGCAACGTACCGATCGGTGCGGCGATCCCACCCACGCCCACGACGTCGATCGATACGCCGCCGGGCAAGGATCGCTGCAGTGAGTTCATGATGCTGGCCGTTGCCCGTCGGCTGGGCCAACCCGTGGGGTATCTGCCCGAGTCCGAGGGCTCGGTGGTGCAGAACATCTGCCCCATCGCGTCCACCGAGGACCGTCAGGTGGCCACATCGTCCAAGGTCGATCTCGTGTTGCACACCGAGGGCTCGTACATCAGCCACAAGCCCCGCTATGTCGCACTGCTCTGTCTGCGCGGCAACCCGCAGGCAGCAACCACATTGGCGACGGTGAGCGACATCGTCGAGTATCTCGAACAGCGGTATCCGCACGTCATCCCGGTGCTCTGGGAGCCGCGGTTCCGGCTGTTGGTGGACGAGACATATTTCGAGGGTGACGAGAGCCCGATGTCGTCGCCGGTCCGTGTGCTCCGGGGAGACCCCGCCAAGCCGATTCTCGTCTTCGACGCAGACTTGATGCGCGGCGACGACGCAGAGGCCCAGGCTGCACTCGACGCGGTCGCAGAGGCGGCGGCTGCGGTCCGACGGGGGATCGTGTTGACCCCCGGTGATCTCCTCGTGGTGGACAATCACCGGGCGGCACACGGTCGGTCGTCGTTCGCCCCTCGCTACGACGGCACCGATCGCTGGCTGCAACGGTGCTTCGTGGTTGCCGACATCACCATCAGCGATGGCGAGCGCACCGGACGCGTGATCACGACCCCGTTCGGGCTTTGACGAGCCTCGGTCGGCCGATCCGAACGGAGACCCCCGGCGACCACAGCGCCACCGGCTCGCCCGTTGGTCTCGGCAGTCCGGCGGCTTCGACGAGCGACTCATCGAGATCACTCACGATGGCGCGGTGCAGCGGCCAGGGTTCGTGATCGACCTCGGCCCATATCGGACGCGATGCCCATGTGGATCCGAGCGCCCACCGTGCGGTCACGAAGTGCTCGAGGTCCGAGATGTCGTCCGGTGTGATGCGATCGCCGATCTGCAATGCCAGGCGCGAGAACGCGGTGCGATCGGGCCACCGCCGCGATGAGCGGTACTCGATGCGATCGCTGTCGTGTTCGATGGACATCGCACCCCAGCAGTAGGGGAGGTTGTACGTGGTGCGGGCAACCAGTGTTGGGGCGAGTCGGGTGATGTCGAGGCTCATGAACCACACACCGCGTCGGCCATCGGGCCCCACGATGTAGGTGCGGATGTTCGTCTCGGGGAACGACGAGAACCGACCCAGCGGGGGAAGCCCCATGATGCGGATGCGTTCCATCCAGAACGGGATGAGACCCACCCACGCAGCCCCGTCGAAGGTGTCGATCCGGAACGGTTCGGGAACGAGTCGTTGTACGAGTTCGGGGTCGAAGGGCCAGTGCAACGACGCAAGACGTTGCCACCCCTGCGTCATCACGGGACGCCGCACCGGATGGGGGCATGCTGCCGTGACCGGCTCGACCATGGTGGTCATCGCGAGATGGACGATGTTTCCGAGCGTTGGGCCACGCGTCGACCCTGTCGGTACACGATGCGGTCACGGGGCGCATCGGCGAGCGCTCCGCGCACGCTGGGTGCAGCGATGGCCACGAGGTCCGCAGGGTCACCCACTCGCATCTCGACGCGGGGCAGTCCGAGTACCTCCCGACCGGCGTTGCCCACCAGATCCATGGCTGCATCGGGCAGTTGGTGTGCAGCCATCACGAGGAGTGCTGCGGTCTCGAGCGCATCACTGCGTCCCATCGGGTTGAACGGATCCTGCACATTGTCGGCACCCGCAGCAACGAGTACGCCTGCCTCTCGGAGCACGTTGATGGGTGCGATGCCGCGCGGCATGGCGACGTCGTGATGCCAACCCTGGAGGAAGAGATTCGTCTGGGGGAGGGGAATCACCGAGATGCGTGCCTCGGCCACCTGGCGTGCGATCACCTGCTGTGTCTCGAGCGGTACCACCGACAGGCTTACGCAGTGGCTGGCCGAGACCGGATGGGCGAACCCGGTGTTCATCACCGAACGCGCCAGCAACTGCAGCGACAGCATGTGGGGATCGAGTGTTTCGTCGATGTGCAGGTCGAGTCCCGCGCCGGCGTCGGCGGCCACCGCAAGGGCATTGTCGATGAGTCCCTGCGGATCGGGGTCGAGGTGGGGACACCCGCCCACGAGATCCACGCCCAACTCCATTGCCTCGATGAGCGACGCGCGGTTCTCGGCGCCATCGGCTCCGGTCATGGGCGACGACGTGAGCGCAACGATCTGGATGTCCATGAGGCCGGCGAACTCGGTGATTGCCTCTTTCACGGCGCGCACGTGCATCACGCCCACGCCGCCGCCCACGTTCACGTGCGTGCGGACTGCGGTGGTGCCGTTCAGCAGGAGGCGTTCGAGCGCGGCGCGAGCGCGCAGCACCATGTCTTCGTAGGTGAATTGACCCCGTTGTGCTGCCGCGATCCATGCTTCGATGGCGCCGTCGAGGTCGCCGCGCGGGTTGGGGACGGCATCGGCGGTGAGCGCTTTGTCGATGTGTGCGTGGGGTTCCACCATGCCGGGGATCACGAGTCGTCCGCCGAGGTCGTCGCCGGCGGCGGTGCCCGGAGCCGAGCCGGCAGCGCCGACAGCGGTGATCCGCCCGGCATCGACCGAGATGTCGACCCGCCGACCGTCGGGAAGCAGGGCGTTGCGCAGAACGTGGGTCATGGCCCCCAGTGTGGCGCGCGTGGGAAAGTTCCGTCCGTGTCCGACGTCGGTATCCGCCCCGCCAGAGGGATCTGGCTCTATCCCGCTGCCGGCGCGGACGCGCTCGTCGAGGCTGTGCGCGCGGCCGATGCTGCAGGTCTGGACGAGGTCTGGGTGGCCGACGAGGGCGTTGCCCGCGATCCGTGGGTGGTGCTTGCGGCGGCCGCCCGCGAAACCTCGAGGGTTCGACTCGGCGTCGGCATCACCACGCCGATGCTGCGGCACCCCGGTTCGCTCGGCTCGGCCGCGGCCACACTCGACGAGTTGAGCGGTGGACGAGCCGTGCTCGGGCTCGGTGTCGGTGGTACCGAGTCGCTCGGCCCGTTCGGTCTGCACGCCGACAAGCCAGTGGCACTGGTTCGTGATGCGATCCGCACTGCGCGGGCCGTGGTGGAGCGTCGACGCGATGCCGGGTACGAGCCACCCGTGCACGGTGCGCCCGCCCGGCAGGTTCCCATCCATGTGGGCGCCAAGGGCGAGCAACTGAACCGTTTGGCGAGCCGTGAGGCCGATGGTGTCTTCCTCTCGGGCTTCGCGCTCGATGCACTCGATGCCCCAGTCGCCTGGGCTCGTTCCGTTCGTCCGGTGCACGTGGGGCTGTTCGCCTCGGTGCGTTTCCGGTCCGATGCCCGGGCCGATCCGACGTCGCTCATCGGTGCACCGGACTCCGTCGGTGCTGGGCTCGCAGCATTGGTGCAGCGTCACCGACCCGAGACGATCGGGCTTGCACTGGTAGACGGTGATGATCCTGTGCTGATGGTGCAGCGGGCGATCGAGGCCTTCGCTGCGCTCGATGCAGTGTTGGGTTTCAGCAGTCCCGGATGACGTCGAACGTGCGCAGCGTGCAGTCCCGCCACCACGAACCCATCTCGGCGTCCACCGCAGCGAGTTCGTCTGCGGGAATCGAGAACCAACTCTCGTCGTCGGCCCACACGATCATGGCGTGAACCTCGTCGGGGCGTCCGCGCTCGAGCCACAGTTGTTTGCGGACGAAGCCGGGCTGACGCTCGAGGAAGCGGCTCCAGGTCCGCTCCTCCACTTCCATCCACTGAGCCCGATCGGATTCGGACACGCTGAACGTCAAGAACTCGATCACCATGGGACGCAGTATTGCCGCTGCCCGAGCGTCTACCGTCGGTGCATGACTCCCGAGACCGCCGCCGTCGACCGAGTGCTTCGATCCACGCGATCCGTGCGCAAGGCGCTCGACCTCACGAGGCCGGTGGACGACCACCTCCTGCTCGAGTGCATCGACCTCGCCGAACAGGCACCCACCGGAGGGAACATCTCGAGCCGCCGGTGGATGGTGGTGCGTGACCCGGCGATCAAGTCGGCGCTGGCGGACATCTATCGAGAGGCGGGTGGCAACGGCATCATCCAACTCGCCGAGCGCCTCCGGGGCACCGGGCACGCGAGTGAACGTGTGATGGATTCGGGCGCATATCTCGCCGAACGACTGCACGAGGTTCCGGCCATCGTCATCGCGTGCATCTGGGGTGTTCACGACAATTCGGGCAAGCCGGGACTGTTCGACTCGGTCCTCCAGGCCGCTTGGAGTTTCTGCCTCGCGGCCCGCGCGCGAGGTTTGGGAACGGCATGGACCACGCTGCATCTCACCAAAGCCGATGCCGTCGCCGAACTGCTCGGCATCCCCGATGGCGTGACACAGGTAGTGCTGCTCCCTGTTGCGCACACCACCAAGCAAGAGTTCCGTGCAGCCGAACGTCGACCGGCGCGTGACATCACCTATGTGGATCACTGGGGTCATGTCGTGCTCGAGACGGGCGGCGATGCAGCGGTGGTGGAGGTGGACATCGATGCACCGGTACGCGCAGTGAACGCTGCGCTGGAGTCGGTGCCGCCTGCATCGATCGGTGCCAGCGTGGACCTGCAGCCCATCGGGCGTCGCGTGCGCCTGCGCGTGATGGCCCCGGTGGCGTCATTGGGATCGACGGTCAGCGAGGCACTCGCTGCCCTCGGCGTCTACGCCGAACGCATCAGGAGTGCTGCGCAGCAGGACCGGTGAAACCGAGTCCCGCTGCCGACGGGCGCGTGACACAACCATCGACGAGCTCCGGCATCGGCATACCGCAGGGGAAGGTTCCGCCCTCGGAGAGCCACGGGATTTCGAGCCAACGAACCGCGGGTGTCGAGAATCCCCAATGGATGTTGGCCAACAGCGAGGGTCCGAGCGAGTAGTTGTGCGGGTACACCGGGAGGCCGAGACGCTCGGCGAACTCGCTCACGCGTCGAGCCGGTGTGATGCCGCCGAACTTCACGATCTCGGGCTGCAGGATGTCGATGGCGTTCGAGGCAGCAAGCCGCTCGAGGCCTGCCACGCTGAACTCGTTCTCGCCTGCGGCGATGGGCATCGGTGCGCGCTCGCGCACTCGGGCAAGCGCGGCATGGTCGGTCTGGGGCGACACCGGTTCCTCGAACCACACGAGATCGGCCTCGGCGAGAGCGGCTGCGGCCCGAAGAGCGCCTTCCTCGTCGAAGCGGGCGCTCGCGTCCACCATCAGCGACACCGCCGGTCCGAGTCGTCGGCGCACCTCGAGGATGAGCGGGACGTCGGCCTCGTGCAGTTTCACGGCGCGTATCCCGGCATCGAGGGCGCGTTGCGCGTCATCGCACACTCGGTTGGCGTCACCGAGCCAGGTGAGGCTCGCATAGACGGGAATGCGATCGTGCTTCGACGGGCCGATCAGATCGGTGACGGGCCGGCCGAGGCGCTTGCCCACGAGGTCCCACAGGGCGAGATCGATGCCGCTCATGGCTGTGGAGACGATTCCTTCGTGCCCGTACTGCAGCGTGGCCCGGTGCATGCGTGTCCACAGCGACTCGATGTCGTCGGGCGCCGCACACGGTTCGCCGGTCACCACGGGAGCCAGAACCGAGTCGATGAATACTGCGATGGGCAGTACCGGCGTGCCCGGGAGCGCGTGGGGTTGGTACGTGCCCCACCATGTCTCGCCGGTTCCGGAGGTGCCGTCGTCGCACTGCACGTGCACGAGTAGCTGTGGGTTGAAGCGATCGGCGAGGATCTCTACCTCGACGCTGCTGATCGTGGAACCCGGCACGGCGTGAGCGTATGCGCGGTTTCTCGCCAGGGCGGAGCCCGCCCAGGTGTTCTACGATCCGATCGGCCGCTCGGTGGCGAATATGGGGGAGTAATGATCGAGGAACGGAATGCTCCGGGCGAGGCCCGTTGTCCGGGTCCGAGCACACCCGACATCCTCCGGGGCGATCGCACGGGTGCACCGCCGATCCTGCTCGACGAGTCGTACCAGTTCCTCGGCGATGAGGACATTCCCTTCGAGAACTACACCTCCTCGGACTACATGGAACTCGAGTACGAGCGCATGTGGTCCCGCACGTGGCAGTGGGCGTGCAGGGAGGAGCACATTCCGAACGTCGGTGATTACCACGTCTACGACATCGGTCATCGTTCGATCATCGTGACTCGGACAGCGACAGGGATCGCGGCCTACAACAACTTCTGCCTGCATCGCGGCACGCAATTACGACCGACGGCCTCGTCCGGTGCCACCAAGCAATTCCGGTGCCCATTTCATGGTTGGACATGGACGCTCGACGGCCAGTTGGACGCGGTGCCGTGCGAGTGGGACTTTCCGCATGTGCGCAGTGAAGATTTCTCGTTGCCCCGAGTGCAGGTCGGACTATGGGGTGGCTTCGTCTTTGTGAACTTCGACCCCGATGCACCTCCGCTCGAGGAGTACCTCGGGGTGCTGCCCGAGCACTTCGCGCGGTGGGATCTCTCGGACCGGTACATCGAACTGCACATCCGCAAGCAGTTGCCGTGCAATTGGAAAGCGGCGGCAGAGGCGTTCCTCGAGGGGTATCACATCTTCGAGACGCATTCGCAGGCCGCGATGGTGGCTGGCGACGCGAATGCTTCCTACGACATCTACGGACCGCATATCAGCCGTTTCGTGCAGACCCAGGCCTTCCCGAGCCCGCACATCCAGCCGAGACCGTCCGACGACGAGGTGCTGGACGCGCTCTTCGCCCGTAAGGCACCTGGTGCGCCGCGCCCGGCGCGTCCCGAGGGGTGGACTGCTCGCGATGTGTACGCCGAATTCGTGCAGGAGACCTACTCCGCCCGCTACGGAAGCGACTTCTCCCACCTCACCATCAGCGAGACCATCGATCCCATCCAATACTTCGTGTTCCCGAACGCATTCTTCTTTCCGGGTCTCGCCATCCCGATGGTGTACCGGTTCCGGCCCAACGGCGACGATCCGCATTCGTGCACATTCGACCTGTTGTTCCTGCGGCCCAAACCCCTGCATGCGCCACCGCCACTGCCCCCGGCACCATTCGACCTCGGCGTCGACGACAGCTATTCGGCGGTGCCAGGGTTTGACGATTCGCTCGCCCGCATCTACGACCAGGACACGTCAAATCTTGCGGCCCAGACACGCGGGTTTCGGGGCAGTCTCAAGCGGGCGCAGACACTGGGGAACTATCAGGAAGTGCGCACCCGTCATCTTCAGCAGACGGTGCGGCGCTACATCGATACGCCACAGTGATGTCGCGCGGCTGCCGCGCACCGGCTGGTGCTGGCGGCGTTCAGATCCGCTCGAGGACCAACACCGGGATCACCCGGGAGGTATTCGCTGCGTACTCCTTGAAGTTGGGCATCTGCTCGGCCTGCGCGTTGAACAGTCGGTCCCGCTCCGCTCCGGTCACCTCGACAGCATTGGCCTCGTAGGTCTCGCCGGGCAGCTCCACGGTCACCCGCGGGTTGGCCTTCATGTTCAGGTACCAGTGCGGGTCCTTCGGCGAACCACCCTTGGAGGCGATGATGACCACGCGGTTGCCGTCGAGGCTGTAGACGAGCGGGCTGGTGCGTCGCTCTCCGGACTTGGCCCCGATGTGGGTGATGAGCACGAGCGGGGAACCCGCAAACATGCCCGACACCTTGCCGTTGTTCGCCCGGAACTCCTCGATGAGTTTGGCGTTGAATGCGTTGATGTCCCGGGCCATGTCGTTGGAGTCGCTCATGGCGCACGACGGTATCGGGCACATGGCCTAAGTTGTCAACCGTGACCACGAGTACCCCTGAGGCAGTTGTACGCCGGTACGCCGATGAGTTGTACCACCGTCGGAATCTCGATGTGATTCCCGAACTGGTTGCGGACCCGACGATCCGTCACGAGCCGGGCGGAGAGACCCACACTTTCTCGCTCGCCGACAGCCTCGCTCGCGCCCGGCACCTGCAATCCGAGTTCGCCTCCATGCGGTTCGACGAGGTGGCGTTCGTGGCGAGCGGTACCGATGTGTGCTGGGTGTATGACGCAGTGCTCGTGCGGCCCGATGGCACCGAGGTGACGATGTGCGGTGCCGAGATCTTCCGTGTGCACGACGGAAAGATCGCCGAGGTCTGGAACCCGAAGCCGGCACCGGGACTGTGGGGCTGATGGCCATGACAACCACCGTCTCCCGCTCGGTCTTCGGTCGCACAGGCCACCTGAGCAGCCGTGTGATCTTCGGGGCCGCCGCGCTGGGCGGCATGCGTCAAGAACGCGCCGATCAACTCCTGGACACGCTGCTCGAGTTCGGGGTCAACCACATCGATACCGCCGCCTCCTACGGCGATGCGGAGCTTCGCATTGCGCCTTGGATGGCCGCTCACCGCTCCCGTTTCTTCCTTGCCACCAAGACCGGCGAACGAACCGGGGATGCAGCGCGGGCGTCGCTCGAGCGCTCGCTGGAGCGGATGGGCGTCGACTGCATCGACCTGATCCAGTTGCACAACCTCGTGGAGGACGATGAGTGGGAGACCGCCCACGGTCCACGCGGTGCGGTGGCAGCGCTCGCCAAGGCGCGCGACGAAGGCTTGGTGCGTTTCGTCGGTGTCACGGGGCACGGTACGAGGATCCCGGCGATGCACCTGCGCAGCCTCGAGCGTTTCGACTTCGACACGGTGCTGTTCCCCTACAACTTCATGATGCTCCGCAGTGATGAGTACCGGTCTGCGGTGGATGCACTCCTCGCTCGGTGTGCCGAGCGCCACGTCGCTGTGCAGACCATCAAGTCCGTTGCGCGTCGTCGCTGGCCCGAGGACAGCACCGAGTCACGATTCTCGTGGTACCAAGCGCTACCACCGGGTGACTCCCTGCAGCGCGCCGTGAACTTCGTGCTCGGGCGATCCCAGTTGTTCCTGAACACCTCGAGCGATGGCCGGCTCCTGCGCCCCACGCTCGAGGCGGCCTGCGCCCACGGCTCGGTACCCGATGACGACGCCATGCTGGCTGATGTCGAGGCGCACGACATGTCGCCGATCTTCGACGGAGCCGATCTGGAGCGCATCTAGCGAGACCGGACGCTTCGGCCCGATGGGCTAGAGCGAACGGAAGAACTCGATGAGTTCGGTTGCCACGGCGCGCGGCTGCTCGGCCGGGCCGAAGTGTCCACCTCGTTCCATCAAGGTCCAGCGCTGGAGATTCGAGTACTTGGCCGCAACCGACCGGGGCAGCAGTACGAGTTCTTTCGGGAAGATCGCGAATCCTGTCGGCGCTTCCACGATCGGGATGCGGTCGTGCAACGGCGGCCAACCACCGTTGAAGTGTTCGAAGTAGATGCGCAGCGACGGGCCGATCGCCCCGGTGAGCCAGTACAACGACGCAAGCGTGATGAGTTCGTCTCGGCTGAAGACCGACTCGACGTCGCCGTCGCAGTCGCTCCACGCGCGCCGGCGCTCCCAGATCCATGCGGCCGTTCCGACGGGTGAGTCGGCGAGCGCGTAGGCCAGGGTCTGTGGATCGTGAGTATGCACGGTGATGTGACTCCGGATGAGCCAGTCCACCTCGGCTGTTCGCTGCACCATCCATTCCTCATCGGGGGCGAACGCGTCCGGCGTGAGTTCGCGGCGATTCACGCCGGGGATGACCGGCAGGCTCATGTACACGCCGGTGAGGTGCTGTGCGTGCGCATGGCCCAACTCCGACGTGACGATGGCGCCCCAGTCGCCGCCGTAGGCGCCGAAGGTGTCGTACCCGAGGCAGTCACGCATCAGCCGAACCCACAACTCGGCAACACGGCGCACGTTCACGCCATGCGTCTGCAGTGGGTTCGAGAATGCAAAGCCGGGGAGCGACGGAATCACGACGTCGAAGGAGTCCTCGGGCCGACCACCGACCGATGTCGGATTCGTGAGCGGTTCGATGAGGCCACGCAGATCCCAGAATGACCACGGCCAACCATGGGTGAGCACGATGGGGCGCGGATTGGGTCCCTTGCCACGGATGTGCAGGAAATGGATCGGGATGCCGTCGATGTCCACCCGAAAGTTCGGGTACGAGTTCATGGCCGCCTCGTGCACCCGCCAGTCGTATTCGTTCGCCCATGTGTGCACCATGCTCTGCAGCCACGTTCGGTCCACCCCGTACTTCCATCCGTCGCCCGGAATCTCGGGGGCCAGACGAGTGGCGAGCAGTCGTCGTCGGAGATCGTCGAGGTCGGACTGCGGGATGTCGATGGTGAACGGTGTGGGGCGAGCCATGCCGATTGCGTAGCACGATCCGGGGCCCTGCGACAGCGCCGGATATCGTTCGCCCGATGAGCACCGATGTGACCACCGAGTCGGCCTCCCAACTCGATCCGGCCGAGCAACGCGCGATCGATGCCGCCATCGACGCACTGCTCGCCGAGGCCGATCCGCGCACACTGGATCCGATCGAGTTCCGGCGACGCCGCTACGACCACGGACTCGCTTGGGTGTACTTCGCTCAGGGCTTCGGCGGTCTGGGGGCCTCGCCGCAGGCGCAGGCCTATGTGGAGCGCCGCATGCGTGCGGCCGGCGCAGAGCCCGTGGACTCTGCGCTCTTCTTCTTGAATCTCGCCGGCCCCACCATTCACACGCACGGCACCGATGAGCAAAAGCGCAGGTTCCTCCGTCCGATGTTCTCGGGTGAGGAGAAGTGGTGCCAGCTGTTCAGCGAGCCGGGAGCAGGGAGCGATTTTGCGGGCCTTGCCACTCGTGCGGTGCGTGACGGCGACGAGTGGGTCGTGAACGGGCAGAAGGTCTGGAACACCCTGGCCCACCTCGGCGACTGGGGCATGCTGGTCACGCGTACGGATCCGGACCAGCCCAAGCACAAGGGCATGACCTACTTCGCCGTCGACATGCGCGCCGTCGGAGTCGACGTGCGGCCGTTGCGTCAGATGACCGGCGAGGCCGAGTTCAACGAGGTCTACCTCACCGATGTTCGCGTGCCCGACGCCAATCGGATCGGCGGCGTCGGCGAGGGTTGGCGGGTGTCGCTCACCACGCTCATGAACGAGCGGGTGTCGATCGGCGGTGGCGGTGGTGTGACCCCCAAGCGCGGCTCGGGCCCCATCGGCGAGATCGTCGGCCTGTGGGAACAACTGCCGAGTAGCGATCGCACCAGCGCGCGCCTCGATCGCCTGATGTCGTTGTGGGCGAGGGCCGAGACGCTGCGGCTCACCAACATCCGCGCGAGTCAGGCGCGCCGCGCCGGCAACCCGGGACCCGAGGGATCCACGAGCAAGTTGGCGTTGGCCGAGTTGAACAAGTCGATCTACGAGTTCGGGATGGATCTGCTCGGAGCACACGGGATGGTGGGATTCGATTTCACCTTCCGTCGCCCCGACAGCCTGAACGACGACACCTGGGGCGACCCACGCCATGCGTTCCTGCGCGTTCGAGCGAACTCGATCGAGGGCGGTACCAGCGAGATCCTGCGCAACATCCTCGGCGAGCAGGTGCTCGGTCTGCCGGGTGAGCCCAGGGTGGACAAGGACCTCGCATGGTCCAAGGTGCCGCGCAACTGAGTTGCTCGCCGCCCGGTTCGCCGGGCGAGGTCACTACCGCTTGCGGGTGAGCAGCACCGGCTTGGTGTGATCCATTGCGGGTCGTGGTGCAAGACCGATGGGAACGGTGAGCAACTCGCGCTCGCCGTGGCCACTCACGCACTCGGGATCGGGCCCGTCGAGGGGCAGGCCGGTGAAGAACTTTGCGGCCATGCATCCGCCCTGGCACGAGTCGTAGTTGCCGCAACTCGCGCATGCCCCGGCGCTCTGGGGTTCGCGCAACGAGCGGAACAGCTCGGACTCGCGCCACACGGCGGCAAAGCCGCCGGCGTCACGAACCGATCCGGCCCGGAACTGATCGTGGATCACGAACGGGCACGCGTACACATCGCCGATGGGGTCGATGAGACACACCACGCGTCCTGCTCCGCACATGTTCAGGCCGGGGAGCGACTCGCCGAGCGCGTTGAGGTGGAAGAAGGAGTCGCCGGTGAGGACCGACTCGCCGTGCGCGAGCAACCAGCGATAGATCTGCACCTGTTGGTCGTTCGTGGGGTGCAACTCGTGCCACGAATCAGCACCGCGCCCCGACGGGCGGAGCCGGGTGACTCGGAGTTGCGCCCCGTACGAGTCGGCGAGCGCCTTGAAACCGTCGAGTTGATCCACGTTGTGGCGTGTGACCACGACCGAGATCTTGAATGGCCCGAAACCGGCTTCGGCGAGATGGTCCATCGCCCGTCGTGCAAGGGCGTACGAACCCTCACCGCGGACCGAGTCGTTGGTGGGGGCATCGATGCCATCGAGGCTGATCTGGATGTCGAGATAGTCCATGGCTGCCAGGTGTGCAGCCTTCGCTCGGTCGATGAATGCACCGTTGGTGGAGAACTTCACGCCGATCTGTTGTTCGACGGCGTACTCGACGAGTTCGAAGAAATCACGCCGCACCATCGGTTCGCCGCCGCCGATGTTGATGTAGAAGACCTGGAGCGCACGGAGTTCGTCCAGCACCCGCTTGGCCTCGGCGGTGGACAGCTCACGGGGATCGCGTTGACCCGACGATGACAGGCAGTGCACGCACTGCAGGTTGCAGGCGTAGGTGAGTTCCCACGTGAGACAGATCGGAGCGTCCAGACCCGTCTTCAGTTGGCTCACGAGGGTCTCAGCGCTCACGGATCACCTCGGAGGTCTCGAGGCTCTGGAGTGCCTTCACGAACGAGGGCCAACGACCGGCGGCCACTCCGCAGGCGTCGAGCGCCTCGGCGAGTGTGTCGTGCTGGGCGAGAGCCGACACCACGCGCACCATGTCGGGGTGGCGCAGGAAGATCAGCCGGCGGTTGCCGTAGTGGTAGGCCAGCGCGCCGAAGGGTTCGGGCCGGATCGCCACCTGCGGGTGCAGTTCGAGCCGTCGGGCCAAGGCCACCCCGAGATCGGGGGCCGTCGACACTGCCATGGTGCTCAGTAGACGCCGCACATGCCGTCGATGGAGATCTCTTCGACGAGCAACTCTTCTTCGACGTCGGTCGCCTCGGCGGCGGGGGCCTCGAGCGTGGAGGTGTCCTGATCCATGTGGCGCATCGTACTGGTCCGGCCTTCGGACCGCCATCGACCGCTGGGGTACATTCGGGGAACAGTCTCTCGTTGGGGGTAGGTCATGAAGACACAAGCCGCAGTCCTCTGGGAAATCAACAAGCCCTGGAGTGTCGAGGAGATCGATCTCGATCCTCCCGGTCCGGGTGAGGTGCTCGTGAAGCTCGGCGCCTCGGGCATGTGCCACTCCGACGAGCACCTCGTCACGGGTGACCTCCCGTTCGAACTGCCCATCATCGGCGGCCACGAGGGCGCAGGTGTCGTCCAGGAAGTGGGCGAGGGTGTGTCGTGGTTGTCGCCGGGTGACCACGTGGTGTTCGGCTTCATCCCGTCGTGCGGGCGTTGCGCAAGTTGTTCCACCGGACACCAGAACCTGTGCGACCTCGGCGCGCTGTTGGGCACCGGTCGTCAGATCGCCGACGGCACCTCGCGTCACCACGCCAAGGGCAAGGACCTCGGCACGATGTGTCTGCTCGGCACCTTCGCCAAGCACACCGTGGTGAACGAAGCGTCGTGCATCAAGATCGAGAAGGATGTGCCGCTCACGCGGGCATGCCTGCTCGGGTGCGGCGTGGTGACGGGTTGGGGTTCGGCCGTGTACGCGGCCGATGTGCAGCCCGGCGACACCGTCGCCGTCGTGGGCATCGGCGGTATCGGTGCCAACGCCATCCAAGGGGCCAAGCTTGCGGGTGCGAAGAAGGTCATCGCCATCGATCCGGTCGAGTTCAAGCGTGAGAAGGCGATGGAGTTCGGTGCCACCCACACGTTCTCGTCGATGACCGAGGCACTCGACGGCATTCGCGAGCTCACCTGGGGCACCATGGCGAACAAGGTGATCATGACCATGGGTGTGGGTTCCGGCGCGGTCATGGCAGAGGCGCTTGCGCTCACTGCCAAGCGTGGCCGCGTCACCGTCACCAACATCCACCCGGCGATGGAGATGTCGGCATCGATGAGTCTGCTCGACGTGACGCTGATGGAGAAGCAGATCGTCGGTTCGTTGTTCGGCTCGGGCAACCCGCGCTACGACATCCCGAAGCTGTTGGGCCTCTACCGCGAGGGCCAGTTGGACCTCGACGGCCTCGTGTCGAAGGAGTATCCGCTCGAGGGCATCAACGACGGCTACGACGACATGCGCAACGGCAAGAACATTCGCGGAGTGCTCGTCTTCTGACGTTCCGGGAGTACTCGCCGGCGTCGGCTATGACGGCAGGCGCTTGGTGAGCACCCGAACCAGCGAACGCGCTGCGAGCGGCGACAGCATGCGTCTGGACAGCAGGATGTAAAGCGGTTCGACGCGATCCGGGTCGAGTTTGGTGCGGAACTGCGCGATGCCCTTGAACCGGTACTGACGGTCGAAGAAGTCCACCACCCGCCGTCCGAGTGGTCCGAGGCCGTACTCGTTCGCGGGCTGGTCCTCGGGTCGCCAGAACGGCAGTGGCCCGTTGGTGGCTGTCTTGAAGCCGTCGTCGCGCAAGGCATCGAGTGCCATGGCGATACAACCCTCCAGCGCGCCGCGTGGCGCACTCTCGAGGCGCACCGGATCCTGGAGGTACCAACCCTCGTCGCTCGTGGGTGTGCAGGCCATGAACGCAACGATTGATTCGCTCGCATTTTCGGTGGCTGGTGCGATGCACGCGAAGTAGCGACGAATCTCGGTGAGTTCGGCGTAGGAGGTTCGCTGGAACGAGTCGGTAGAGCGCTGTACACGGGCCTGCTTCCACTTGCGCTCGGTGTCCCCGAGCGCGGCACGCTCAGCGTCGTTGTCGATCGGGAAGACCTCACGCCACGAATAGCCGAGCTTCTTGGCGTGATTGCGTGCCCATCGAAGTTTCTGGCGCCGCCCTCCCTCGATCGACCAGTCGGGAAGATGGTGGAACGTCTCGGAGCCGATCCAGATCGGCTTCATGCCGAGCTGTATGCCCGCCCGACACGTGGCTTCGTTCACGAGTGCTGCGATGAGTGTCTTGCGGCGGATGCGGGCGTAGTACTGCAGCCGGCTGATGATGTCGAGCTCCATACCTGCTGCTGCAACCGGGGAACGCCAGGCGAAGATGCAATGGTGGTCTTCGAGGAAGGCGACGAACCCGGACCGGTCGTCGTTCCACATCACCCACCAGGGGTCGGGGCTGAGCACGTGATACTGGCCGGCCTCGTGTCCTGCTGCGGCCAGCACCTGCTGGACCTCGGCATCACACGCAGTGGCCCGCTCCACCGTGATGTCCGGACGGCCGTCACGCCGCCGACGAGGGTTTCCCATGAGGCCTTCCTTAGCACGATGGCCGGACGGCATCAGAGACCGGGCCTGACGAACGGGGGTCCGACCACATAGTGTGACGGCGTCGTGCGACCGAGGGGAGTCCCATCATGAAGTCACGTGCCGCAATCCTCCATGGCATCGGCCAGGACTGGAAGATCGAGCAGATCGATATCGGTGAGCCCAAGGCCGGTGAGGTCTTGGTGAACTGGAAGTACGCGGGAATGTGTCACTCCGACGAACACTTCGTCACCGGCGACATGGTTCCGCCCGACGAGATGCTCGCCATGATGGGCGGCAAGCCGTTCTTCCCGGTGCTCGGTGGCCACGAGGGCGCCGGCGTCGTGGTGGAAGTGGGCAAGGGCGTCACCAGTGTCAAGGTGGGCGACCACGTGTCGGCGAGTTTCGTGCCGAGTTGTGGTCGCTGCCGTTACTGCTCGACCGGGAAGCAGAACCTGTGCGACAACGGCGCAGGAACGCTCACCAAGGGCATGATCACCGACGGAACCTCGCGCCACCATGTTGGCGGCGAGGAGATCACGGTGATGGCAGGTCTGGGGACCTTTGCCGAGTTCACCTGTGTCTCGGAGAACAGCCTCATCAAGGTGGACAACGATCTGCCGCTCAACGCCGTGTGCCTCGTCTCGTGTGGTGTGGCCACCGGATGGGGGTCGGCCACGAATCGTGCGAACGTCGAGCCGGGCGACACGGTCGTGGTGGTGGGCATCGGCGGAATCGGCATCAACGCGGTGCAGGGTGCCCGTATGGCCGGCGCAAAGCGGGTCATCGCGATCGACCCACTCGAGTTCAAGCGTGAGAAGGCGATGGAACTCGGGGCAACGCACGCCTTCGCGTCGATGGACGAGGCACTCGCCCCGGTGATGGAGATGACCTGGGGTCAGATGGCCGACAAGGTCATCATGACTCCGGGCGTGATGTACGGCGATCTGATGGCGGGGGCCAATGCGCTGTGCGGCAAGGGCGGCACCATGGTGGTCACCGCAGTTGCGCCCATTACGCAGGACTCCGCCTCGGTGAACCTGTTCCAGCTCGCGATGTACAACAAGGAGATCAAGGGAACCATCTTCGGTTCGCTGAATCCCCGTGCCGACATCCCCCGGCTGCTCGGCCTGTACCGGGACGGCCAGCTCAAGCTCGACGAACTCATCACCCGTGAGTACCCGCTCGAGGACATCAACATCGGCTACCAGCACATGCGCGACGGTGTGAACATTCGCGGTCTCATCAAGTACTGATGCGCGAACTGCTCCAACGGCTCGGTGCCGACGTCGTCGGTCGCCGCCGCGAACTCGAACTCGTTGTTGCGGCGCTCGACGCCGATCGACATATTCTGCTCGAAGGGCCGCCTGGTACCGGCAAGTCCACCTTGCTGCGCGCGGTTGCCCGCGAACTCGGCATCGGTTTCGAGTTCGTCGAGGGGAACGCCGAACTCACCCCCGCGCGTCTGGTCGGACACTTCGACCCTGCGCGCGTGCTCACCGAGGGATACAGCCCCGAGGTGTTCGAGGACGGCCCGCTCGTCAGTGCATTGCGTGATGGATCGTTGCTCTACGTCGAGGAGATCAACCGGATTCCCGAGGAGACCCTCAATGTGCTCATCACGGTGATGAGCGAACGCGAGTTGCATGTGCCGCGGCTGGGTCGGGTGGCCGCCTCGCCGGGATTCCGTCTCGTTGCGGCCATGAACCCGTTCGATGCGATCGGCACGGCCCGGATCTCGTCCGCGGTGTACGACAGAGTGTGTCGCCTCGCAGTGGACTACCAATCGTCCGACGAGGAGACCGACATCGTGTCGCGTGCGGTCGCCGACCCTGCGATTCCCGCCGACTGGCTCGCCAAGGTGGTGACCGTCGTGCGCCGTACTCGTTCGCACTCCGATCTGCGCGTGGGTTCCTCGGTGCGCGGTGCCATCGACTGTGCGCTCGTGGCACGCTCACTCGCTGGCCTGCGCGGCCAGCAGGTGGATCATCCGGTGGTGGGGCTCGATGCTGGGCTCATCGCACTCTCGGGGAGGATCCGGGTGCGCGAGGGTTCGGTGCGATCGGCCGAGGACATCGTGCGCGAGATCTGGCTCGACGTCTTCGGCAAACAGGACGACGAGGGTCACGAGGGAAAAGCTGGCGCCCCGACTGGGGCCACGAACTCCCGCTCGTAAAGGAGGGTGCTGCGGCCGAGCAGGCCGTGGCCGACGCTCAGCGGCGCACCACCTCACGGCGTGAACTGTCCCGGCACCAACGCTTCGAGCAGATCTCTCCCGAAGTCGGGGAACTCGACGAGGATGCCTTCGACCAGGCGATGGCCGATGATCCCGATGACACGCTCGCGCTGTTGGCCGATCTGACGTCGGCGACGGACCCGGCACTCCGTTCGCTCGCCCGACGTCTCGCCGGGCGCCTCGTGCTCGACGTGAGCCGTCGCGGCGCGACGCGGCCCCGTGGAGTGGGGAAGGTGGAGCGCCAGCGATACCGACCCGATCGAGGCGATCTCGACCTCGAGGCGAGTCTCGACGCAGTGAGCGAGTCGCGCGCCTCGCGCCGCCCGCCGGACCCCGATGCCCTGTACGTGCGCGGGTGGGCCAAACCGAAGACCGCGCTGTGTCTGTTGGTGGACCGAAGCGGGTCCATGGGCGGCAAGCCGCTTGCTACGTCGGCAGTGGCTGCAGCCGCGGTGGCGTGGAGATCACCCGAGGACTACAGCGTGCTCGCGTTCGGTAACGACGTGGTGGTGGCCAAGAGCCAAGACGTGCCCAAGGCTGGCGAACGTGTGGTGAACGATGTACTCGCACTGCGCGGATTCGGTACCACGGATCTTGCTGGAGCGCTGTTGGCTGCAGGGTTGCAGTTGTCGCGTACGGGTGCCGGCAGAAAGGTGACCATCTTGTTGTCGGACTGTCGAGCCACCGTGGACGGCGATCCTGTCGCTGCTGCCGCAGCACTCGACGAGCTGGTGATCATCGCTCCTGCTGGCGATGCCGATGAGGCTCAGGCCTTTGCGGCCCGCACCGGAGCACGTCTGGTGACGATCGACGGACCGAGCGACATCCCGAACGCGGTCACCACGGCACTCGGCGACTGACCCGCACGGTGGCTCAGCACTTGCCGGTGGACTCCGGAACGATGCTCTTGTTGCCGTACACCTGTGTCTGGCCCTCTGCGTCGGGTGCCTTCGAGAGCGGGATCTGTCCACGGAAGATGCCGAGGATGGTGCGCATCCGAGCGCTCGAGAGCCGTGGATCGACCACGGACTGGCTTGCCTTGTTCGTGATCTGACCCTCCACGATGAAACTGCGCGTGTTGGACGGATCGAAATTCTTGAGCGCGCCGGCAAGTTGCAGCACATCGCGCGGTGTGAGGTCGGCGTCCACCACCACGCGGTCCTGGAAGGAGTTCACGAGCTTGGTGACCAGACCGATGTTGAGCACGCCCTTGGAGCGAACAGCATTCATGACCCGCCGGATGAAGTCCTGTTGGCGCTTGATGCGTCCGATGTCGGAGGTTCCTTCGCTCTTCCATGTGCCGCTGTCGTTCTTGTACTGCAGGTGACGACTGCGTACGTAGGCGAGTGCATGGTCGCCGTTGAACTTGAAGCATCCGGCCTCGGGAACATTGAGACGCGTGTAACGGTCCCGGAGCGGTGTCTTGAACGGGATCCTGATGCCTCCCACTGCATTCACCAGATCCTTGAACACGCAGAAGTCGATGCTCACGTAGTGGTCGATCGGGATCTGGAAGAAACTCTCGATGGTGGCGATCAGGCGAGCGGGGTCGTCCTTGTTGAACGTTGCGTTGATCTTCGACATCCGGTTCGTGCCGGCGACCGGGACCCAGAGGTCACGGGGGAACGACAGCAGGCCCACGCTGCCGGTGTCGGGTTCGACGTGCAACAGCATGATGGTGTCGGGGCGGTTGCCGCCGGCGCCGCCGCCGAGGAAGGTGCCGGCGAACGGCGAGTTCGGGTCGATGCAACTGCGGTTGTCGGAGCCCGTCATGAGGAAGTTCACGGACTTGAGCGAACCGGGCGCCACTGTGGCCACCGGCGCCAAGGTGTTGGTGGGGTTCAGTTCGGCGACCGAACTCTTCACCTCACCGTTCGTGAGGCTCTCCACCACCAGTTTCGTGGGCCCGGTGGCTGCACTCGGGGTGGAGCGGACGTCGACGCGCTTGACCTGCTCGAGATTTCGCTGCACCACCAAGATGGCGAGCGCAGCGATGAGACAGATCGCCGCCAGTGCCACGTTGATACCCAGAACCAACCGCTGGGCGCCGCTGCGACGTTTGGCGCCACCGACTGCGGACCTGCTTGCGGACCCGCGGGGCAACTCGTCTGCGAAATCGTCGCCACTCGCCATCGCTGGATCACCCTAGTGCTGAGTCGGCCGGAAGCGTGATCAGCGGTCGACGGGTGCGAGGGTGACCTCGACGCGCAGGTCGCCCTCGGCGGGTTCGAGGCGGAAGTCGTGCACCGATCCGGCCTCGCACAGATCGGGGATACCGACGCCGAGTGCCTCGAGCAGCGCTGCAGGGGCGTGCACCCGTGTCACTTGCACCTCTGCACGCTGGGACAACTTCGCCTCGGTCTTGCTCCGGCGGATCGCAGCGAGCACGTCGCAGATGGCGTCGAGGGCCGACTGGTCACCCACCTCGGTGGTTCCGGTGGGCCAGGTCTGTGTGTGCACCGACCCGGACTGCCACCAACTCCACGACTCCTCGGTGGCGAAGGGCAGGAACGGTGCGAAGAGGCGTTGGAGGATGCTGAGGGCCTCACGCAGGGCGCCGACGGCCGAACCGTCGCCCTTGTAGGCGCGTCCTTTCACCAGCTCCACGTAGTCGTCACAGAACCACCAGAACACCGACTCGGTTCGCTCGAGTGCTCGCGCATAGTCGAACGACTCGAACGCAGCGGTGGCTTCCGCAGCGACACCGCCCAACCGCCCGAGCATCAGGCGGTCCACCGGCGCTGATGGCGCTGTGGCCACCGATGCATCGAATCCGAGTACGAACTTGGAGACGTTGAGCAGCTTGTTGGCCAACTTGCGGCCGATCTTCATCTGCTCCTCGTTGAAGGCCGTGTCCACGCCCGGCCGCCCCGATGCTGCCCAGTAGCGCACGGCATCGGTGCCGTACTGCTCGAGGAGATGCATGGGCGTCACCACGTTGCCCTTCGACTTGGACATCTTCTTGCGATCCGGGTCGAGGATCCATCCGCTCAGCGCTGCGTTGCGCCACGGCACACAGCCGTGTTCGTGGTGGCTGCGCACCACGGTGGAGAACAGCCACGTGCGGATGATGTCGTGACCCTGAGGGCGCATGTCCATCGGGAACACACGCGCAAAGAGATCTGGGTTGTCCTCCCACTGGCCCGCAACCTGCGGCGTGAGCGACGAGGTTGCCCATGTGTCCATCACATCGGGGTCACCCATGAAGCCGTTCGGTTTCCCGCGCTGAGCCTCGGTGAAACCGTCGGGGCAGTCGGTGGAGGGATCCACCGGCAGACGGTCTTCGCCCGGCACGAGCACTTCGCTGTAGATCGGGTTTGCCTGATCGTCGAGTCGGTACCACAGCGGAAGCGGAACTCCGAAGTAGCGCTGACGGCTGATGAGCCAGTCACCGTTGAGTCCGCCGACCCAGTTGTCGTAGCGGTGCTGCATGAACGAGGGGTGCCATGCCAACTCGTTGCCCCGCGCCAGCAGGCGCGTGCGCAGCTCGGCATCACGACCGCCGTTGCGGATGTACCACTGGCGGGTCGCCACGATCTCGAGCGGACGGAAACCGCGTTCGTAGAACTTCACCGGGTGGGTGATCTGGCGTCGTTCGCCGATCATCTCGCCGGTGGACACCAGTTGCTCCACCACGAGGTTCTGTGCCTGCTTGGGGGCACGTCCGGCGATGACGGCGTACCGCTCGACGCCTGTGGCCGCGGTGATCCACGATGGTGTGTCGGTGGCGAAACAGCCGTCGAAACCGATGAGCGCACGGTTGGGCAGGTTCAGTTCGCGCCACCACGTCACGTCGGTGACGTCGCCGAAGGTGCAGATCATCGCAATGCCGGTGCCCTTCTCGGGATCGGCCAGACGATGTGCGAGCACAGGAACCTCGACGCCGTACAGCGGCGTGGTGACCGTGGTGCCGAACAACGGTTGGTACCGCTCGTCGTCGGGGTGTGCCACCAGCGCAACACAGCAGGCGAGCAGTTCGGGGCGTGTGGTGTCGATGCGGATGTCGCCACCACCATCGGCCCGGTGGAAGGCCAGCGTGTGGTAGTTCCCTGCGATCTCGCGGTCTTCCATCTCGGCCTGTGCCACCGCAGTGCGCTCGTCGATGTCGTACAGCGTGGGGGCATCTTGTTGGTAGGCCTCACCCCGAGCGAGGTTGCGCAGGAATGCACGTTGGCTCACGCGCCGCGCAGTGTCGCCGATGGTGGTGTAGAGCAGCGACCAGTCGACGGACAGACCGAGTCGACGGAAGAGTTCCTCGAAGGCCTGCTCGTCGACGTGGGTGATCTCGCGACACAACTCCACGAAATTGGGTCGCGACACGGGAGTGGCACGGTGATCCTTCGGGACATCGCCCTGGAACGGCGGTCGGTATCCGGGTTCGTAGGGCAGCGATGGATCGCAACGAACGCCGGTCACGTTCTGTACTCGGCGCTCGGTGGCGAGACCGTTGTCGTCCCAGCCGATGGGGTAG
>Ga0075471_10000534_pt1 | contig 22801 bp, 23 predicted proteins | sample DEB19_08_DNA_2_FD_74787 | JGI IMG/M metagenome (GOLD analysis project Ga0075471, IMG submission 74787) | Aqueous microbial communities from the Delaware River and Bay under freshwater to marine salinity gradient to study organic matter... | ecosystem: Environmental > Aquatic > Marine > Coastal ... | reverse complement strand
TCCTCGAGCGACGGCGTGTTCATCGCCACATCGGCCCACACACTGTTGAGCATCCCGCACGCAGGCTGCGGTAGACCGAGATCACGCGCGTCGGCCATCAACGACAGCGAGATCGCACCACCCGCCGAGTCACCGGCCACCGCCACCTTGCCCGGCGCGAATCCACCCGGACCGATGAGGTGCCGATACACCGCAAGTGCATCCTCGTGTGCAGCAGGGAACGCGAAGCGCGGTGCCAGTCGATAATCGGCCGCCACCACCCGACAGCCGAGGCCCAGTGCAAGGCGGGTCGACGCACGCCGCGCCCAGGCAGCGAGCCCACCCGAGTAACCGCCACCGTGGAAGTAGGCCACCACCAGATCCGGGCGGGTGACCCCCGCAACGGGTGCCGTCCACTCGACCGGCACACCACCCAGTTCGTCCCGGGTGAAAGTGACCCCTTCGGGCTCCACGATGAGCGGGGCGAAGAACTGCTCCTGCATCGCAATCTGTTGGGCGAGTTGCTGGGCGAGTTGCTGGGTCGGGTCACTCATGGCCCCACTGTCGCGCACCGCTGACGATCTCCCCAGTGCCACCCGGTGCCACCCGGGGCCACCCGCAGCATCCCCGAGTCCCCGCACACCTGAGCACCCACACCTCCCCGACACCTCCCCCACACCTCCCCCGCACCGTCATCGCCACGGATCCCCGGCGTTCAGTATTCTTGTGACCGCCTGACTACTCAGCGTGGCGTCCGGGTCGGTCGACCGACCCCCATCAGGAGACGAGATGACGAACCTGCACACCCACCTGCACACCCGTACTGCAACCCGCCGGCCCTGGCGACGCACTGCCGCTGCGCTCGCCCTAACGGGCGCAGTAGCCAGTGCTGTGCTGGTGGCGCCCTCGGCCGACGCGATCTCGCCATCGAGCACACCGTCGTGGGCACGGCAGTTCGGCACCATCGAGAGCGACCAAGTGGTCGATGTGGCAGTGAGCCGAACCGGAGTGGTGTATTCCGTCGGCTACACCGCAGGCAGTTTGTCGGGCACCAGCAAGGGGCTCGCCGACATCTGGGTGGCGCGCCACAACACCTCGGGCACGCGCCGCTGGACCCGACAGTTCGGCACGTCGTCCATCGAGTACGCACACGGCATTGCGGTGTCACCACTCGGTGAGATCTTCGTGATCGGCGCCTCCGAAGGCTCGCTCGTGGGCACCAACTCGAACCCCGGCTACACCGATGGGTTCATCGCGAAGTACGACCAGTACGGCCGCCGCAGTTGGATTCGACAGATCGCCTCCAGCAACGGCGGCGACGATGACCCGACCGCGATCTCCATCAACAGCAGTGGCGAGATCTTCGTGGCCGGCACCACCACCGGTGACCTCACCGCACCTGGGGCGAATCAAGGCGGCGCCGACCTCTGGCTCGCGCGCTACGACCGAAACGGCAATCGTGCGTGGATCCAGCAGTACGGAACGAATGCAGATGACCTCACCACCGCGGTCACCGCCGACAGCACCGGCCGCGTGTTCGTGGTGGGCGAGACCGAAGGCAGTTTCCCCAGCACCACACCCAATGCCGGAGCACGTGACTTCTTCATGGTGGGGTTCGACCGCAACGGCACGGGTCAGGGCACCTTCCAGTGGGGCACCGTCGAGCTCGACTCACCCCAAGGTGTAGTCACCGGCCCGAGCGGCGAGGTGTACGTCGCTGGTTTCACCGACGGCACCGTGGCCACACAAACGAGTGCGGGCGGACGCGATGCGGTGCTGTTCCGCATCGACCTCGACCCTGCTCCCGAGATCTCGTGGGCGAAACAACTCGGCACCGACCTCAGCGACGAATGGGCCGACATCGCCGTGCGCGGCACCGCTGTATACGTGGGCGGCCACTCGGTCCGGAGCCTCGCACAGCCCACCGCAGGTGGCTACGACTTCGTGGCAGCCCGCTTCGACACGAATGGTGCGCGCAAGTGGATCGACCAGTTCGGCACGAACGGAAACGACTTCACGGCTGCAGTCGCCGTCTCGAGGTCGGGCGATCTCTACCTCGCTGGCGGAACGGAAGGCACCCTCGCCGCGACGAACGCAGGCAGCAACGACGCAGTCGTGGTTCGCTACAGCGCTGCACGCAACAACTCGTGGGTCACCCAACAAGGCAGCGTGGAAAACGACTACTTCTACGGAGTCACCGTCGCAACCAACGGCGCCGTGTGGGCCACTGGCACCTCAGCCGGTGCCGAGTGGGGCTCACCCGAGGGTGGTCTCGATGTGATCCTTGCCAAGTACGACGGCGCCGGTAACGCGCTCGGAGTGTTCCGCTTCGGTACACCGCAGACCGAGTATGCGCTCGCGGCTGCCGCCGGACCATCGGGAAGCGTGGTGGTAGTGGGCACGACGGGCGGCGATCTCGCCGGCATCAACGGTGGTGTGAGCCTCGGTGACTACGACGGCTTCATCGCCATGTTCGACACCAATGGCGCGCTCTTGTGGAAGCGCCAGGTGGGAAGCATCTACTTCGACACGTTCTCGGCCGTCACGGTGAGTAGCACCGGCGACGTCTACGCGACAGGCACCTTCGGTGGATCGGTCGAGGGACTCACGTGGCTCGGCGAGAGCGATGTGGTCATTGCCAAGTACGACAAGAACGGTGTTCGCAAGTGGCTGCGTCAGACCGGCACACCGGGCGCCGATTACGCGAACGGCATCGGCGTTACGCGCACGGGCGCCGTGTACGTGGCGGGCAACACCGATCACACCTTCGCCACACCGTCCACCGGAACCGTGAGCCTGCCGTTCGTGATGCGTTACACCACGGGAGGAACACGGCGGTGGGCGCGTCAGTACAGCGTCACGGATGGTGCCGGCGATTTCACGGGTCTCGCCGTCACGCCGTACGGAGACGTGTACGTAGCCGGTACTGCGTCGGGCAGCATGCAGGCCGGTGTCGGATTCGCCGGCGTGCGTGATCTCGTCGTTGCACGTATCGACGGCAACGGCAACCGTCGCTGGACCCGCCAGTACGGCACTGCAGGAAGCGACCGCGCGTACGGCATCGCCGTGACTGCACTGGGAACAGTGACGGTCGTCGGTACCACCGAGGGCACCATGGGCGTCAACGAAGGAACGCCGTGGGCAACTCCCGCCGCAGGCGACGATGACATCGTGGTGATGAAGTTCGACCGCAACGGCCGACGCACCACTGTCCGCCAGTGGGGAACGAGCGCCTACGACGAGGCGGCCGCGGTGGCAGTATCGCCACGTGGAACCGCGTACATCGTGGGAAGCACCGCCGGGGTACTCGGCACCTCGAGTGCTGGCGACATGGACGCCATCACCATTCGTTTCAACACCTGAGCCGGCCCGGAGCACCGAGGGGCACCAAAGCCGCCTCACCGTGGCCACAACCAGCCCCGATAGCGTGCCCGTGTGCAGGCACCCACACCACTCCGAGTATTGGTCACCGGTGCATCGGGATACGTCGGTGGTCGACTCGTAGCCGAACTGCTCGCTCGTGGTCACCACGTTCGCTGCGCCGTGCGCGATCCCCGCAAACTCGATCCGGCGCCATGGCGCAACGATGTCGAGGTGGTGCGTGCCGATGTGGCAGGCGATCTCACCGAGGCCATGGATTCGGTCGACGTGGCGCTCTTCCTCGTCCACAGCATCGGTGAGGGACCCGACTGGGTGGAGCGCGAACGCGCCATTGCCCGCAACTTTCGCACTGCCGCAGAGCGTGCCGGTGTGCGTCGCATCGTCTATCTCGGTGGACTCGGCGACGATGACTCTGCACTGAGCGACCACCTGCGGAGCCGACACGATGTGGGTCGAGAGCTTGCGTCGGGTTCGGTGGAATGCGTGGAGTTGCGCGCTGCGGTGGTGATCGGCTCCGGCTCGGCGAGTTTCGAGATGCTGCGCTACCTCACCGAGATGCTGCCGGTGATGGTCACCCCCAAGTGGGTGCGCACCGAGTGTCAGCCGATCTCTATCCGTGACGTGCTGCGGTACCTCGTTGCCAGTGTGGAGTACGAGCAACCACTGTCGGGTGTGCTCGAGGTGGGTGGGCCCGATGTGGTGTCGTACGCCGATCTGATGGCGCTCTACGCGAGCACCGCTGGCCTGCGCCGCCGACGCCTCATCCCGGTACCCGTGCTCACACCGCGACTCAGTTCGCTGTGGGTAGGTCTCGTCACGCCGGTTCCGGCACAGATCGCACGTCCGCTGGTGGACTCACTGGTGAATGCCGTGGTGGTCACCGATCACCGGGCCGAGACGCTGTTCCCTTTCGAACGGGTTCCGCTGCAGGAAGCAATTCGTCTCGCCATTCGGCACACCGCCAACAACGATGTGCCCACCAAGTTCGACGATGCATCGTCGCCGGTGTGGCAGGCATCGAGCATCGATCCCAGTTGGACCGGCGGAACCGAGGTCACCGACACACGCACGTTCACCACCACCGCCCCCGCACATGCGGCGTTTCGCGCTGTGTGCCGGGTGGGCGGTGACCGTGGCTGGTACAGCGGCGAACTGCTCTGGAAACTGCGCGGCATCATCGATGTGTTGGTCGGCGGTCCCGGGCTCCGGCGTGGCCGCCGGGATCCCGATCACCTGTCGATCGGCGAACCATTGGACTGGTGGCGGGTGCAGGATCTCGAGTCGGACCGCCGACTCGTCCTGCATGCAGAGATGCGACTTCCCGGTGAGGCCTGGCTCGAGTGGGAGATCACGCCCACCGAGAACGGCAGCACCGTGGTGCAAACGGCGCGGTTCCGACCGCGTGGATTGTTCGGCCGCATCTATTGGTACAGCGTGCTGCCGTTCCACTCGTTGGTGTTCCCTGGCTTGCTAGCAGGCATCCGCCGTGATGCCGAGGCGCTTGCCCGAACCGCCTAGCGAGTCGGGCAATTACTGCGGGGTCAGCACTGCGGCCAACGGCTTGCCTATTGCGGTCGTGCCTCCAAGCCCCTGGCTCGCCAGTCCGGGCGCACCAGCACCGCCTGCACCACCGACACATGCCGTTCGAGGAACGCACCCTCGCAATAGGCGAGGTAGAAGTCCCACAGGCGCATGAGTGGTTCGTCGTAACCACGCTCCAGTAGTTCCGCGCGATTGGCCCGCAGGTTGGCTGCCCAACGCGAGAGCGTCTCGGCGTAGTGCACACCGAAGTCCTCGAGATCAACTAGTGCAAGGTCGGTGACACGCGCCGTGGTGGAAAGGATGGCCTGTACCGAAGGCAGGCATCCGCCCGGGAAGACGAAGCGCTTGATGAAGTCCTCGCTGGTCTTGGCGCGCTCGAATCGCTGATCGCCGATCACGATCGCCTGCAGCGCCATACGGCCATTGGCCTTGAGGCGATCTGCACACGCACCGAAGAAGCGGTCATAGTCGCGCCAGTCCACCGCCTCGATCATCTCGATCGACACCACGGCGTCGTACTCACCGGTGAGGTCCCGGTAGTCCTCCCCCAGCACCGTCACCAGATGGTCCAGTCCGGCCGCGTGCACTCGCTCACGCGCATGTCGCTCCTGTTCAACCGAGATGGTGGTGGTGGTGACCCGTGCGCCGTAGCGGGCGGCCGCATGACACGCGAACCCACCCCAACCCGTACCGATCTCGAGCACATGGTCATCCGGGCCGAGTCCCAACTTGCGGCAGATCCGATCCACCTTCTCGGTGCTCGCCTCCTCGAGCGACGCGCGGTCGCTCGCGAAATAGGCCGACGAGTAGAGCATCGTCGGGTCCAGGAAGCGTTCGAAGAAGTCGTTGCCGAGGTCGTAGTGGGCGCGGATGTTGCGACGGTCCCGGTGACGGTCCTCCCGACGCCGGAGACGTCGTACCGGTCCGGTGATCGGCCGCGTCACCCGGTCGATCCCGTTGCGGAGCGGATCGAGGCGCGGCAGTTCCCGTGCGAGTACACGGACGAAGGTGGTGAGATCGTCGGCGTCCCACCAGCCGTCGATGTAGGTCTCGCCCAGACCGATCGAGCCGCGCAACAAGGCGTGTCGGTACACCGCAGGCGAGTGGATGTTCACCGTCGAATGGGGCCACTGCGGATCTGCCGAACCGAATCGATGGCGCTTGCCGCCCTCCACCACGGTCACCGAGCCGCGCTCCAACTTGGCGAGGAGGGCGAAGATCGCCGACCGTGCCGCACGGTCCGAGAGCGTGGCGCGCTTGCGGGGTGGGCGCACCCGGAACGGGCGCACGGTGTGTTCCGGGGGCGGCGGGTTCTGTCGCGCGGTCATCGCACTGCCTCGTGGGTCTGACGTTTGGGATGTGGGTAGAAGCGCGCGCGGCGCATGATGAGCACCGCAGCATGCAGATGGATGCCAAGCGACACGCGGTGCGTGAGGAAGGGATAGCCCAGCAGACAGCGCACGAGTGTCCGTCGGCTCAGTTCGCAGCGCTCGAGCGACAGGCCCGCAACATGCATCACCTCGCCCGCTTGAGCGCCCTCGCGCGCAAGATTCTCGATACGAACGGACACCTGCTCACCGGGAGTCGGGATCTCGAATCGGTAGCGGTGCTGCATCGGCCAGAACGGCGACACGTGCAGCAACTTGTCGGTCTCGTACCCGTGCACACCGTCGGGTGCGGCCGGCAGCACGTAGGCGTGTCGCTCTTTCCACGGTGTATTTGTCACCTCGGCAACCACCCAGCGCAGCACACCGTCGTTGTCGTGGCAGTAGTACAGCGTGAGTGGGTTGAAGCACCATCCCCAGGTGCGCAGGTGGGCCAGCATGCACACCGCTCCGCTGGGTCGCTCACCCGTGCGCTCGGCGACGAGATCCCGCACACAGTCGGCCAGAGGCGTGCGCTCGTCGCCGATGCCAACGAGATAATCGGATCGACGGAACTGCACCGGTCGCCAACGTCGCTGGCTGATGAGTGACACCCGCTCGGCGAGCGATGCAACATCATCGAGATTCACGTACGCGAGCCACAGCCGCGCCCGAAACGGACGCCGGAACGGTTGGCGGCGTTCGTGCCAGGTGCTCCCGCGGTACAGCGCGCTCGTGGTGCTCATCGGTGCGGGAGTCATCGTGCTCACCAGTGCACCCCCAAGCCATGAGCTGCGGCCACTGCGCTCTCCATGCCGTCCTCGTGAAAGCCGTCGGCCCAGCCCGCACCCGCGAACCACGTACGACGGACGCCCTGGATCTCGCGCAAGCGACGCTGTGCCGCAACCGTCGACAGGTCGTACACCGGATGCGACATCTCCACGGTGTGGAGAACACGCGCCGGGTCGATCTCGTGCTCACGGTTGAGCGTCACGCAGAACTGCTCACTCGACTCGAGCCGCTGCAGTCGGTTCATGTGGTACGTCACCGTGGGAACTGTTCGGTCATCGACCGTGACGTGATAGTTCCAGCTCGCCCATGCCCGCCGCGCCTTCGGCAGCATCCGCTGATCGGTGTGCAGCGTGACGGTGTTGGGTTGATAACGCAGGGCTCCGAGCACCGACACCTCGGCCTGGCTCGCATCGGCCAGCAGCGAGAGGGCCTGGTCGGTATGACACGCAACCACTACGTGGTCGAAACGCTCTGGTGCGCCTGCAGCACACTCCACCACCACCCCGTGTTCGTCACGGCTGATCCGGCGAACGGGCGTCGAGAGTCGCACCGGGTGACCGAGTGCTGCGATGAGCCGTTCTACGTAGGTGGACGAGCCTCCCACCACCGTGCGCCACGTGGGGCGCCCACGCGTGGACAGCAGTCCGTGCTGGTCGAGGAAGCGGAAGAGGCTGCGCGCCGGGAACGCTCGCAGGTTCGTTGGGTCGGCCGACCAGATGGCAGCGGCAAGAGGAACGAGATAGCCATCCACTACCGCACCCTGGAGGCGGTGGGTATCGAGGAACTCCCCGAGCGACACATCGTCGAGCATGTCGGAGGCATCGCGCGCCAGTGGGCGTGCTGCTCGGTTGAGGCGCATGATGTCGGCCAACATGCGCAGGAACGAGGGCCGGAGCGCGTTGCTCGGCTGGGCGAAGATGGTGCTGAGGTTCTTGCCGTTCCACTCGAGTCCGGTGCGCTCATTGCTCACCGAGAACGTCATGTCGCTCTCTTGGGTAGCCACACCGAGTTCGGTGAACAGGCGCGTCAGCAGTGGATAGTTCGGGACGTTGTGCACGATGAAGCCACAGTCCACGAACTGGGTCTCATCGGCGAGATCCACGCGAACCGTGTGCGTGTGGCCACCCGGACGGTCCGCCGCCTCGAAAACCACTACCTCGTGGTCATGGCGAAGGAGGTAGGCGGTGGCGAGGCCTGCGATTCCTGCGCCTACCACCGCGATTCTCATGACATCCCTCGCACCCGACTCCCGCCACGGATCCGATGAACCGCGGTGCAGTGGGGGAATCTATCCGCGGTCCCACCGATGGCCTGCACCCACACAACCGCTGCGCATCACGGCAACCCAGTCCTGGTGTGCAAGTTCCAACTCGCGTGCCGAACCCGCGAGCGACAGATCGGGCACCGTGACGGGCACGCTGCGATATCCACCCTGCGCGGCCGAGTGACCGCAAACACCTCTGGCCTGATCTTCATCCCGATCTGCGGCCTCAGCCACCATTACGCCTTCGGGCACCGCATACTCCATGACGTACACCGTTCGCGTCTCCTGCGGTGCCGGCTCGAAGAGGAGTAGGCCGATGTCAGTCGATGCTCCCGTGAAGGTGCTGCTTGCAGACCGTGACAGCGTGGGCCGCTCCGCGATTGCAGCGTCCTTCTCGGAACTCGGCTATGTGATCGTCCACGCCACCAACGGTGCCGAAGCCCTGCGTGCGCTCTACGCGGAGCGGCCCGATGTCGTGCTGATGCACACCGACCTCCCGATCTTCGACGGCTGGCAAGTGCTCTCTCGCATTCGGGAAATGTCGGGCATACCGGTCTTGCTCATCGGCACACCCGACGGGTCCAACGATGCGGTGCAGGCGCTGCACCAGGGCGCCGATGATTACGTTCTCAGCGGCTGCGCCGACACCGAGGTGGTCGCCCGCGTGGAGTCTCTGGTCCGTCGACTCCACGGCGCACACCGCATCACACTGCTGATGTCGCTCGGCGATGCACACATGTTGGTGGATCTCGAGGCAAGAACGGTCTGCATCGATGGCACCGAGATTTCTGTGACTCCTATCGAGTTCCGGCTGCTCACCACGTTCATGCGCCATCCGGACCAGATCCTCTCCCACGATCAACTCCTCAGGCATGCGTGGGACGACCAGACGAAGGTGGGGCCCGAGCGCGTGAAGTTCGCGGTGGCACGACTGCGTCGAAAGCTGACTGCTGACGGATCCGCTGACCCGATCTCGGCAGTGCGCGGTTTCGGTTACCGCTACCACCCGCTCACGGCCTAGCGCTGCAACCGAACTGCACCCGAAGCGCTCCCGGATTCGTTCATCGCGAATGCGAACCTGCTCCTCGTCATCGCATCGCGCGAATTGGCTCGAGAGAGGTTTTCCATCCATGAACAGAATCCATCGAATCGTGCTGTCAGGTTCCATCGCCGTAGTAGTCGGTGGCGGCATCGTGGTTGCATCGGCAGCCACACTCGGCACAGTGACCAGCACGAAATTGGGTGCGGGGAACGTCGAGGTGGGCTCGTGCGACAGCGACGGTGTGAGTGTGAGTTACACGTATGCCTACAACCCAGCCGACACCCACCAGCGCTACGAGGTGTCCGGTGCGACAGTGTCCAACATTGCGGGCACGTGCGACGGCAAGAGCATCTCGGTGACCCTCACCGGCGCAAGTGGCGTCAGCCTCGGCACCTCCACAGCCGCAACGATTCCTACCGGCGGGGCGTCGACTGTGGCCTTCGCCACCCCCGCATCGGCTGAGGCCGTGCAGGGCGCCTCGGTCCTCATCAGCGGCTGACGCCTCCAGCACGTACACACGAGCATGGTGCGGCGTCACATCTGGGTACTCGGCACGAGTCTGCCGATTGCCCTGTTGTGGACGCTGCCCCTGCTCGGTGTCGCGTCGGCATCGACGCTCGGGGCGGTACAGGCGGCGAGCATCTTTGTCCGCACCGTGAGCACCGCAGCAGTGACTCCCCGGATGTTGATGGCCGACGCGTTCACGTCGGGAACATTCGTCACGGGACGCCTGCCCCAGCAACGCCCGTATCTCGGACGGACCTGGACCGTCGTGGCCGGCAACTGGTCCATCGTCGCAGGGAGCGCCCAACCCCAGCCGAACGGCAACCGGATCGCCGTCTACGACGCCGGATCTGCCGATGTACTCGTCGCGGCGACCGTGACCCGTCAGGCATCCTCGAACGTCGGGCTGATCGTGCGCTCGGATGCAACAGCCAGCACCTACCTGCTCGCCCGAATCCGCAACACCGCCGGCGGAACCGTCAGCCTCGAGGCAATCACCGCCGGGGCGTCCACCACGTTGGCGACTGCGAGCAATATCGGTTCGCTCAGCGTCGTTCCGTTGCGCGTCGAGGTCTCGGGTGCATCCGTCATCGTCCGGTACAACAACACGGCAGTCATCAACTATGTCCTCACCGCCAGCCAACAGGTCACCTTCGGATCGCTGACCGCAACCGGTATCTGGGTCTCCAACGGCACAGCCGAGACCTTTGACAACTTCTACGTGGCCACCTGGCCGCCGAGCTGACCGATGACTCGTACGAAGGTGTACACGGTGGCCACGCGCACGGCCGATGTCGTGCTCACACTGCTCGCTGCCGTCGTCCTGACAGCTGTCGTGATCGCCTGGCCTGCCCGTTTCGGTGGTGCGTCATCGTTCGTCTTCGTCGCCGGTCCCTCGATGGAGCCCAACCTCCACAGTGGTGACCTCGTGATTGCACGGCATCGCGCGCGTATCGACGTCGGTGACGTGGTGGTCTACCGCGTGGGGTCCGGACCGGCCAGTGGAAGCCTCGTGGTCCACCGAGTGGTCGGTGGCACCAGCACCGAGGGGTTCATCACCCAGGGCGATGCAAACTCGACTCCCGATTCCTTTCGGCCCACCAGCCATGACATCGTCGGAACGCTGTGGGTCCACAGTGGGGGCGGGAGGGCGCTGGGCACGATGCTCCGGCTCATCATCACCCCGTGGTTGTGGGCGGTTGCAGGAATGACTCTTGCCTTCGTCATCACCTGGCGGATCGCCGGCGTGCCGCGCGAATAGTTCGCCGAGGGCGAACCAGACCTACATCTGGTGTGTCACGTGCTGTGTCACGACAACGGCTGCTGGAGGAGTGCGAGTGCCGGGTGACTGGAGTCACGATGCACCGTTGCGCGCGCTATCTCCACGAGCGGCAGGTCGAGCCGGTCGGCCGCAGCGCGCAACTGTGCCAGCGCATCGTCGGCACTCATGCCGAAACGCTGAGCGATCATGCCGCGCGCCTGTTCCACGGTATTGCGGGACTCCACAGCGAGATGCACCTGACGCGCGATCACCACGGTGTCCTGCCTCGGGTCGGCCTGCAGCAGTGCCATCGTTGCCGCGTCGGCCAATGCCCGCGCAGCCACCAGCCGATTATCGGGCATCGCTTGGGAACCGAACAGGTTGAGTGCGCCGACCACCACGCCCCGGGACAGCAGTGGGATCGCGTAGACGGCCGCATATCCGTGGCTCGAAGCAAGCGTTGCGAACCTCGGCCAGGGACCGGCTTCGGACAGTTCGGTATCGGCAACGACGTTTCCCGTGCGGTAGCACTGCAGGCTCGGCCCCTCCATGTTCTGCACCTGGCACAGGTCAATGAGACTCACACTCTGGTCGGACGCGCCGATCACCTGCAGAAAGCCCTGAGCATCTGCCACCAGGATTCCGCTGGCACCGACGGGCAGCAGTCGCACACAGCTCTCGGCGAGCATGGTGAAGACCTCGACGGTGTCGGCACCCTCGAGCACACTGCGAGCGAGCGACACGAAGGTTCGTGCGAACTCCTCGGGCTGGGGAAGTTGGATGGGTGCGAGACCCACGGTGCTGCTCATGATTTCTCCTTGGGAGACAAGACCAGTTTTCGATCACAGATGTCACGGGCTACTGAGCCGAGGGGCCGGCCGTGTGCGTACGCATATGCCCGGATGCGCACCATGGCCTCGAGAATGCTCGTCGCCTCTCGCTCGGCCACCATTCCGGCGGCACGCTGCAAGCACGCGCGCTCGTCGATACCCGCGCGGAATACCTCGGCCAGCGCTCCGGCAGACTCTCCGCTCTGTGCAGCCATGAGTGCCGTGGTGGACAAAGACGCGGCGGTGAGTGCATCGACGTACTCGTCGGCCGAGAGCGAACCCGTGTGATCGCGGTACGCCGTCATCACGGCCACGGGCACCAGACCGATCTGGAGCGGGAACGAAAAGACTGCGAGCGCACCACACGTTGCCGCCACCGGACAGAACGCCGGCCACCTGTCCGCCGATTCCGGTGCCGAAACATCGGGCGCGAGCGCCGGGAGCGAGCTGGCTGCGCACTCCCACGCCGGACCGTCGCCGAGGGCGAACTGCTGCTCGTCGAGGAACCCGCCGACTGCGTCGGTGGACGCTATGGGGCTGTAGGAGCCACCGGTACACAGTGTGAGCGCCACATGGCTCGCCCGCAGTCGCTCACTGACCAACGAACAGATCGCACTGCCGAGCGGTGCGTCGGCCGAGAGCGCATCGAGACGGGCTGCGAGTTCGCGCCAGCGGTTCTCGTTCACGCCAAGCGGCCGAAGAACGCAGGCAAACCGGAGATCACACTGCACCCTAACCACCGCAATGGCTCGAACGAGCCACGATCGTCACACATCAGTATGGAGATCCTGTAGCGAGCGGTGCTGCCGCACAGACCTCGCGAAGACTCAGGTTGCGAGTCCCTCGAGCCGCAGGTCGATCGTGTAACTGATCACGCTGCCAGAACCGAACTCGCCGCCACGCTGACCGGCCACACTGCCCGACCCAGTGACCTCGACGAACTGTCCGGTACCACCCAGCACCTCTACCTCACCGCGCAGGTAGCCAACCCCATCTCGTTGCTCGGCGGTGCCCGAGTAGGTGAAGGCGAGGCGATCACCGTTGTCGGCCGTGAAGGTCCAGAAGCCCTCGAAGGGTCCGTTGCCGCGCAGGTAGTTCAAGATGCACAACAGTTCCACCTCCACCTGCTGACCGGCGAAGTCTGCGGTGCCCACAAGCCGGGCCTCGCCGTAGTGCCGCTCGTTCTCTGCACCCACTTCATTCACCACCAGCAGCGGGGCACCCTCAGTGTCGAGATCCACCCGAACCACGTAGGCCGTACCGGTATCCGGGCTGTCGTCGGAACATCCCGTGGCCCCCGCGAGTGCGGCAACGAGCACCGCAGCGGAACCGAATCCCACCAGAAGACGCTTGGAGAACATGGGGCGACTCTACGACAGCACCGTAACCTTGGGGCAATGTCGTCACTGCCCGTCCGCGTCGGTCTGCTTGCCTACGGTGCCATCGGGCACGAGCACAATCTTGCGGTACAGGCCACCGAGGGCCTGCGGCTCTCTGCGGTGTGCGACACCAATCCCGAGCGCGTCGAAGCCGCTCGGCAGCTGGCCCCTGATGCGGCAGCGTTCGATGATGCCGACACAATGCTCGCATCGGGTCAATTGGACCTCGTGGTGATCTCGACCCCGCCGAACAGCCACGCCCACTGGGCGAGGCGAGCCCTCGAGCGCGGGGTGCACGTGGTGCTCGAGAAGCCCATGGCGCTGTCGGCCGACGAGTGCGACGACCTCATGCAACTCGCTGCTTCCCGTCAGCGGCTGCTCGTGGTGTACCAGAACCGGCGCTACGACCGAGACTTCGTCACCCTGCGCTCACTGCTTCGCAGCGGCGCAGTGGGCGATCTGTTCCAACTCGACACCTTCGTGGGTGGCTATTCGCGGCCGTGCGACTACTGGCACTCGAATGCCGAGGTGTCGGGCGGCGCAATCTTCGACTGGGGCAGCCACTACTTGGATCAGGTCCTCGACCTCATTCCCGATCCGATCGATCACGTGAGTGGCCTGAATCACAAGCGCAAGTGGCACCACGCAACGAACGCCGACCACGCTCAGGTCACCGTCACCTTCGCCACGGGACGCCAGGCCACATTCGTGAACTCAGACCTCGCGGCGGCTCGTCGACCCAAGTACTACGCACTCGGAACCGAGGGGGCGATCGTGGGCGACTGGGATCCTGCCGCCGAACCGGCCGTGGCCGATCTGCCTGCCGTGCTCACGGTGCACCGCGAGGGAACACGGCCCGAACCCGTCGATCTGCTCGATGTCGCTCCCTACGGATTCCACGCATCGCTCAGCGCATACCTCCATCACGGAACGCCCATGGAGGTGAGCACCACCGGGTCACGCGATGTGGTGGCGGTGATGGAGGCCGCCGAGCGCTCCGCACGCAACAACGGTCGGCCCGAAGCAGTGACGCTGCGCGGACGTCCGGCCCGGTTGGACTGACCACGAGATGACACCGCCGGTTCGCTGGGGCTTTCTCGGCGCTGGGTACGTGGCATCACGCGGTATGGGCCCCGCAGTGCATGCATCGAGTGGCGCCGTGCTGCACGCCGTGGCAAGCCGTGATGTTGATCGATCACGCACACTCGAACCCACCAAGGTTCACGCCTCGTACGAACTGCTGCTCGACGACCCAGAGATCGACGTGGTGTACATCAGCCTGCGCAACGGGCAGCACCGTGAATGGGTGGAGCGTTCGCTGGACGCAGGAAAGCATGTGGTGTGCGAGAAGCCATTGTCGCTCACCGCTCCTGATGCGCGCGCGATGTTTGCTGCGGCGCAACGCAACGAACGACTGTTGGTGGAGGCTGTATGGGCACAGTGGCATCCCCGGTTCGCCCGCATGATCGAACTCGTGCGATCGGGGGCCCTGGGAGAGGTGCACGGCATCGAGTCCCGGTTCACGTTCACCTCTGACGATCTCGACGGCAACTATCGACTCGACCCGACGATGGGTGGAGGAGCCTTGCTCGATGTGGGCTGCTACCAGGCGCACGCTTGGGTTGCGATAGCGGGCCACGCCACAGCAGTGACGCTCACCGGGGTGCAACGTGTAGTTGGCCCCACGGCAGTGGATCTCACCACCGGAGCGACTGCACAGATCGGCAGCCACATCACCGCTGCGCTGCATTGCTCATTCGTGGAGGAAGCGGCCCAGTCGTTGATGATTCGCGGATCGGTTGCCACAGTACGAACCGGACGCGGCGAGGCGTTCACGACGTGGCGCGAACCCTCGTCGCTCTGGGTGGGCGACACCGAGGAACATTTCGGGCCGGTGGACGCCTTTGTCACGATGACCGACGCGGTCAGCTCCCGAGTACGCGGTGAGGATGCCTGGGTGGTTCCACCTGCACAGTCGATCCGCGTGAGCGAATTGCTCGACGCGATCCGCGAGACAGACACGTAACACGGCTCACTCGGGCGGAATGTCTCGCCAGAGTTCCTCTCGCAGGCGCCACGTGGCCACCACGCCGCTGTCCACCACCTGTTGCACGAGTGGGCGCATGGTGTCCAGCACCTGCCGAGTGCCGTCGGTACCGAGTACCGCCAGTGGCTGTGCCGACGCCCGATCGGTGGAGCGTTCGATGTGCAACTTGACCTCGTGGCCAGCCGCCGACAGCGCAAGCGCACCGGGTTCCACCCCACCGCGTTCCACCAGACCACGTTGAATCAGGCGGTCCGTTGCTGCGCTCCACTCCGTGTCGTCCCAGCCGCTGACCCGCTGGAGCAACTCGCCCGGCATGGCGCCATCGGCCGCGTGCAGAACGTGACACTCCACGGGGTCGATGCCGGCACCGGAGGTTGCCGCCCAGTGCGCATCGCCACGATGCTCACGCAGAATCGTGCACGCATGCCACAGCACCATCGCGGGTTCGTCGGGCCAGTCCAGGTCGGCATGCGCAGCCGCCATCGGTCGGCCTGCGAGATCGGCCGACTGCGCAGCCACACTTGCGAGCCGAGCCGCTTCGGCAACACCGCTGGCGCCGAAGTGATCCCCGAGTACGCGACGCAGCGTTGCCGCAGCGCCGGCGAAGCGGGCGCTGCTCACCGCGGCGGGTGTCGCGGCCTCCCAGACACTCGGAACGGCGCGGGCGACATATGCAGGGGCAAAGCCATACAGCACCGACACCGCAACACGCGCACTCACCGGGCCGAGCGCCGCCAGACGCGAGCCGAAGTACTGATGCTCGGGTCGATCGAGGCCGATCGACGCATATGCGGCGGTCGCCTCGGGGGATCGATAGGACAGTTGGTGGTACGGCTCCACCAGGCGCCACAGTTCGCGCGAATCGGCGTTCATGCAGCGATCGTAAACCTCAGAGCAGCATCGTGCCGCCGTCGCAGGAGATCACTTCGCCCACGGTGAAGGCACCGGCACGACTACTGAGGAACAACGCAAGGCCCGCGATGTCTTCTGCGGTGCCCACGCGCTTGCGCGGGGTGGTACGCGCCACGGCGTCCCAATCGGTGTTCTCCACATCACCGCCACCACCGACGCCGGTGCTGAGCATCCACGTGGGGAACGGACCGGGCGCGATGGCGTTGACGATGATGTTCCGCTTGGCGAGATGAACCGCAAGCATCTTGGTCAACGAGTGCAACGCTGCTTTGGAGGGACCATAGGAGAACGCGTTGAACACCGAGTTGCGGATGCCGTCGATGGATCCCACGTTGATCACCCGGGAGGGGTCGTCGTGCGTGGCACCGGCCTCCAGCAGCGGCAGGAGCTTCTGCGTGAGGAAGAAGGGTCCTTTCACGTTGGTGTCCATCACCTTGTCCCAGCCGGCCTCCGGGAAATCATCCAGTGGCGCGCCCCACGACACACCTGCGTTGTTCACCAGATAGTCCAGGTGAGTCTCACGTTCGCGCAGCGCGTTCACCAGATGGTCTACCCCGCTCATCTCGGCGAGGTTGGCGGGCAACGAGATGCACTCGGCGCCATAGGTGTCGCTCAGTCGGCGGGCGGTCTCGTCGCAGGCCTGTGCCTTGCGCGAACTGACGTACACCTTGGCCCCATTGGCGGCGTAACCGGCGGCGATCATCTCACCGATACCGCGCGAGCCGCCGGTCACCAATGCGACCTTGCCGCGCACCGAGAACAACGATCCGAGATCGAGTGCCATCACGCCTTCTTCCTGAGTTCGACCACGAAGGTGGTGGGCTTGTCGTCGGTCCTCACGAATCGGGCCGAGAGACGTTCGGTGTCAACGACTTCGATGTCGAAGAAGAACCCAGTAGTGGCGAGAACCACTTCCACCTCGCCGTCGATCGGGTCCACATTCGCCGTTCCCACGAGGTCGTAGCGGATCGTTTCGCCCTTGTTGTTCACGAAGGTCTCGTAGCCGAAGAGGTTTGCCCCCTCCTGCCGCTCGATGACGAGGTCGAGCGAGGTTCTGATCACCGTGTCGACGTACGGAAATTCGTACTCGCCGGTCCACGTTCCGAGAAGATTCGGCAATGCCGTCTCGGCGGCCGCTTCCGCCTTGGCGGCATCGGGTGCATCGGCTCCGCACGCGCTGAACACCGTGACGCAGGCTGCGGCGAGGAGTGGGAGCACACATCTGGTGCGCAGTGCTGATCTCGTGGGCATTCGCCCAGTATCGCAAATCAGGCCGGTGGGTCCGCACTGCGCAGATCGACGGTGTTGCGGGCCATGAGTCGCACGGCCAGTGCACGTGGCAGGCATCGCCCCATCACCGTTGCGGCGATGCGATTGGTGAACCCGGGAACCACGCGCGGCCCCCGGCCGAGCGAGTCGACGGTGATCCGCGCCACGACTTCGGGGGACAACGTTCCGGGTGCTCGGCGCTGCTTCACGGCATTGAGTTTCGGTGCGCCGATCGCGCCTGCAGCACAGCCCACCACATGAACCCCCCGCGGGGCGAACTCGTGCCAGAGGCCCTCGGCGAGTGTGAGGCCGAAGGCCTTGGTGGCCGCATAGGTGGTGAGCATGGGACTGCCCTGGAGACCGGCAAGCGATGAGACCACGACGCAACCGCCGCTCCCGCGTTCGGCCATGCGCGGCAACAGACGCCGCGTGAGCCGCACGGTGGTGGAGCAGTTCACCGACACGGCTTGGGCGAGGTGGTCCTCGGCCACATCCCCGAACGGACCAATGGGCACGTAGGCGGCGTTCATCACGAGCAGTCCGATGTTGCGGTCACCGATCCCCTGCTCGAGGGCGTCCACCGAGTTCGCGTCTGCAAGGTCCAGAGCAAGGGTGAGTGTCTCCACACGACACTCGCTGCGCAGCCGATCCGCCAGTGCATCGAGCGGCGCCTGGCGACGCGCCACCAGCACCACATGCAGTCCGCGTCGGGCGAGTTCGGTTGCGAATGCCGCACCGAGCCCCTCCGATGCGCCGGCGACCACCGCCCACGGCCCGTACCGCTCGACGAATGATCCGCTCGCTCGCTTCACGCAGGTGCTGCCGGCGACTCGGTGGTGCTCACGGCCTCACCCGGCGCACTCACGGTGAACGGATGTGCCGTTCCGCCCATACGCCACAGCGTGAGCACCGGCAGGATCAGCCACGAGAGGTTGAGCATCACCACGAGCGGAAGGTGGCCGGTCTTGTACTGCCCGAAGATCTCCTCGTTGAGGATGATGCACACGATCGTGATCATCATCGCCGACCAGATGATGGCGGGTAGACGGATCCAGTCCCGGCCGCGGATGAATGCATACAGGGCGACGGCATAGAACGGGCCGAACACGAACACATCGATGTACATCGTCATCATCCAGAACGGGGGACGTGCCATCAGCAAGGGGTCATAGTTGCGCCCGTACCAATGCACGAGCCGGACGAATGGCTCGGGTGGCCAGATGGGGTAGTCGAAGTTGGCGGTGTCACGGATGAGCACGCACTCGAGGTCGATCATGTACGAGACGAATACGAAGTTGAACACGAAGAATCCGACGAACACCCAATCGACGCGCCGACGTCGCAGGGGAACCACCGTGCGCCCCTGCATCTCGAATTCGGGAGGATTCCAGCCCAATAACCCCACAGGGTGGCCACTGTAGTTTCACTGCGTCGCCGTATCCCTTGACCTACCGTGTGAGCAGTCGGGTCGACCGACGTAGGCACAACGGGGGCGAGCGATGGGTTCGACGGGAACAGATCTCAGCGGCCGAGTGGCGCTCGTCACCGGCGCGTCGTCCGGTCTCGGGGTGCGCTTCGCCGAGGTGCTGGCCGAGGCTGGGGCCGCGGTAGTAGCGGGCGGGCGACGCCTCGACCGCTGCCAAGCAGTTGCAGACCGAATCAGTTCCCGCGGCGGAAGGTGCCTTGCTGTGGAACTCGATGTGCGCAGCGACGAGTCCATGGTTGCCGCCGTGGACGCCGCCGAAGCACGCTTCGGTCTGGTGGACATCCTGGTGAACAACGCGGGCATCCCCGATGCGCAGTACGCCACCCGCATGTCCACCGAACTGGTGGACAACGTGCTCGACACCAATGTGCGCGCACCGTGGATGCTGTCGTGCGAGGTGGCCCGACGCCTCCTCAAGGCCAAACAACCCGGCCGCATCGTCAACATCAGTTCGATCGGTTCGTTCTTCTACTCAGGTGGCGGCGCGGCGCTCTACTCGGTCACCAAGGCCGCCGTGAACCGCATGACCGAGGCGCTCGCCGTGGAGTGGTCTGCGTTCCACATCAACGTCAACGCCATCGCCCCCGGGGCATTCATGTCCGAGATGATGGAGGGCATGATCCAGCGTCAGGGAGATCCGAGTGCGCTGTTCCCGCGCAAGCGGATGGGACAGCCCGAACAACTCGACAGCACGCTGCTGTATCTCGTGTCACCTGCGTCGGAGATGGTGACGGGCACCATCATCACCGTGGACGACGGCCAGAGCCCGAGGTAACTGTCGGCCCGACACCGTGCCCCCGTGGCGTCGTGGCGTCGTGGCCCCGTGGCCCCGTGGCCGACGGTCGCAAGGTGATGCTCACTCGGCCCACGTCAGTGTCGGGAAGCGGGAACGCAGGGACAAGTCGTACACCTCGCGCAGCTTGCCGTTCCTGTCCGGGAAGAGTGAGGCGTCAATACCGAGTATCCCGCAGGCGATGGCAACGTGAAGCCGATCGGTCTGGACTGTACGGAATGGTGCGAGTTGCGAGAGCAGCAGGAGCGCCGCTGAATCAACCTCGGCAGGTTCGTCCATCCTGGGAATCCACGCTGCGGAAACATCGATGCCCGGTTCGCGATCGAGGAGTCGTTCGTCGTCGACACGGAAGGCCGGCAGCGGTTCCGGGATGAGCATTCCCCGGTCGATCAGTGCCTGTCGGAAGGACACGACTGCAGCAAAGGGCTGCACCTCGAGGCTGCACGAGATGGCGAGATCATGCGCGAGAAAGACCGAGTGCTGTTCGTGAAGTGTCAGTTCGGCAAATGATCGTCGGTCCCGACAGAACACCGTGGTGGGCGGCGTCGACTTCCAGAAGTCGTGGCGCCCCCTGACGGTGCTGGGCAATACGACTACTGGCAGACCCGTCTCGAGCATCGTGGTGAGTGCGGCGAAGGCGCCGGGATAATCGGGTGTGAGCGCTCCGCCACCACCGTAGACGAGAACGTCACCCTCGCCGAGCGAAGAACTTGCCGATTGGAAGTCCACCCACTCGACCCCCGCCCCACCGAAGCGCTGTTTGGTGGCAGCGGCAATGAGAGCGTCGCCGAGATTCCCGCCGTTGGGCATCCAGACAAACCTTCGCGTGTCGGGGAACAAGTGCGGGAGTACCTCAAAGGGGTCCACGATTGTTTGGGCATCTATCTCCGGTTTGCGCACGAGTGCGCGTCGGGACAACTCGGCGGCGAGTGGTGGAGAGACCTTGCGGACGAACAACTTGTTGTGCTGCTGCGTCTCGCGGGTGAATCGTCTGACGTCAGACGCCTCGGTGAACGTGAAGGGCGCCGGTTGGCGGCTGAAGTCGAAGAGCATCGGCGATCTGTCGTAGGGTCGAACTCGACTCGGCCCCCGACGCTCGGCTATCAGCGTTTGCACCAGACTCTCATCGGGAACGGCTGAGTAGCGGAAGGACTGCCGGAGATGCCGATCTGTATCGACGCAGTCGAGCACATGTTGCGCGCTCTCTCGGTCGAGCGACCACCACTGCGACCCGGTGTGCACCCTCAGCGGCTTCTTCCCCAACGCAGCGAGTTCCGTGAGATCGTCGACTGCACGGCGAAGGATGTCAACTTCTGCTCGCCGGGCGTCGACCGGGACCGCCGCCCCTGTGGCGATCGAGTCCAAGAAGTACAGACCCTCGTACCTCGATCGGGTGAGTTCGTTCGTGTCCACCGGGTGACGGTCGACCCTGATCGGGTGCTCACGCAGGCTCCGCTCCACCTCGCTCGCTGGCCGAAGCACTGCCGTGTCATCGGAGACGAGCGTCAAGATCTCCACGGCTGGATCAGCCAATGCGGTGCGCATGAGCCTGAATGTGGCCTCCATCATCGACCATCCCCCCCAGTACACCGCGACGCGATCGGCCAGAACCGTCGTGGAGGGTGGGAGTGGGCCCGACTCAGCAAGGTAGGTGTGGAGATCGGTCTTGGCATCGATGTGGACGAATGCCCGGATGGACGTTCCAGCAAGAGACTCGAGCAACGGAGCCAAGGTTTTCGGCGACGCCGAGCCGAGGACGAGGAGCGCGATCATCGGTTGAACCCCCACCAAGTCCGAAGTCGTTACCCGTAACGACGCGACGGAAAGTCGCCCGTGGCCAACTGATGCGTCACCAACGCTGTGCCGTTCCAGTGGTGCAAGGTGACTGCAGGCGGCTCGTAGTTCCACGCCGAGGGCGCGTCGTTGCGCAGGTCGAGCGCAACCGCATGCGCAACGCTCGGCGTGGTGGCCACCACCGTTCCGGCCCAGCGCCGCGAGATCGTTCGGTGCAGGTGCCCGCACGTCACTCGCTCCACCTGCGGATGTGCCGCAACGATGCGTTCGAGCTCGGTGGACGCCGATGCCGAGAGACCCAACGCATCCATGTGGCCGATACCCGTGGCAAAGGGCGGATGGTGTATGGCCAACAGGGTCGGGCGCCTTGGAGCCCGACTGAGCGTGTGCTCGAGCCACTCGAGCTGACGGATGGACAGATCGCCCCCCGCTTCGCCCTCCACGAGTGTGTCGAGACCGATCACCCGCACTGCACCCACATCGACCACGAAATCGCACGTATCGCCCCGGCCGAGTTCGTCGTGCTCCGGAAAGACCTCACGCAGTGCAGTGCGGTCGTCGTGGTTACCCGGCATGAGCAGCACGCGCATGGGCAACGGAGCCAGCAGTACACGGAGGTGCTCGTACTGGTTGACGCGCCCGTCGTTCACGAGATCGCCGGTGAGGATCACCGCGTCGGGAGCGACCGGCATTCGCCGCAGTGTCTCGACGGCTTCGCGCAGGAACGAGGCAGTATCGATCTGGTTCAGGCAGAGCCGGGCGTTGGCAACGATGTGCGGATCGGTCAACTGTGCAATCAGCGCGGTCGCCATGACCCGTCAGTGTGTCATGCCCCCGGCACCCGAACTAGGAGGCACGCAAGCCGGCAGCCACCAGTTTCGGACGCAGCACCTTGTTGAACTGGTCCAGACCCGCCAGGTAGTCGACCCACGAGATGCTGATGCCGTCGAGTCCGGCATCCGCGAACTGCTTCATGCCGGCAACCACCTGATCGGCGGTGCCCACCAGCGGGATAGCGCCGTAACCGGCGATGAGGTTGGCTGCCATCGATTCCCAGCCATCGCCGAGCGCGCTCTGCGAGTTGGGCACCAAGGTGTCCAACAGGTTGCGCACACCCTGCCAGTCGCCCTTGTCGCGCACGTACTTGTCACGGTAGGCCACC
>Ga0075471_10000532_pt1 | contig 22813 bp, 19 predicted proteins | sample DEB19_08_DNA_2_FD_74787 | JGI IMG/M metagenome (GOLD analysis project Ga0075471, IMG submission 74787) | Aqueous microbial communities from the Delaware River and Bay under freshwater to marine salinity gradient to study organic matter... | ecosystem: Environmental > Aquatic > Marine > Coastal ... | reverse complement strand
CTCGGTCAGCACGTGCTCACCCGCAGGCAGGTCCTCGTGGGGATTGCCGACCGACCCGCGGACCACCGCGTCGACGGGGAACCCATGATCGGTCCGTTCCGAGGCGGCACCGTCGTCGACCTCGATGCAACGGGACTCGGCCCGACCGAGGAGCAGGGCACGGGCCCGCACCTCGTGCTGCATCTCGCGCAGCACCGCAGCGAACGCGAACTGTCGCGCGATGGTCACCGAGGTGCGCGGGTTCGACCTGAGGTGGAGCACCGCGGTCGTGTCGGGTGCGACGAGCACGACCAGACCCGGGACCGGGTGCTCGAGGTCGACCCGGGCGATCGCCTCCTCGAGTCGTTCGGCGACCGCGGCAGCTCCCGGGGCACCGGTCCCGTCCAGCGCGGCGAGCACGTTCGTGCGCATCGCGGCGACCCGCCGAGGGTCCTCCCGATTCCCCGGCCGCCGGTGATCGAACGGGATGACGAGCGTGACGGCCGGGCTCGCGTGCGGCCGAACGAGCCGTTCGAGGACCGGCCGATCCACGGGTGGCGCGGCGAGCCGGCTCACGACGTCGCATCCGCTCGCGTGGACCACAGGCCGGCGAGTTCGGCCGGCAGCGCATCGAGCATCGCCACGGTCGCCTCGGGGACGAGTCGGCGGAGCGTCGCGATGACCGCCGCGGACACCGCCTCGGCATCCTCCACCGCGATCGACGGGCGGACCGAGTCCGCTGCGAGCACCGCCAGGACCAGATCGGCCACGGTCTGCGGGGGTTCGAGGTGGGCCCCGCGACGACGCGGCGTGGCGATGAGGGCACGGACGTCGGCGGGCAGGTGCAGCGCGAGCTCCCCGCGTGCCGCCTCGGGGAGCCGGTCCGTGAACGCACACAGCACGGCGTGCACCGCCGCCCGCTCGTCGCGCGCGCCGGCGTTCCCGGCCGCCTCACAGAGTTCCGAGAGGGCCAGCGACGGGATCTCGACCGATGCCGCCGCCTCGCTCCGCAGGATCGTCCGGTCGGTGTGGAGGTGCGACTCGATCCCGCGGACCCCCGGCACGGCGAACGCCGCACGCTCGATCCGGCGGGCGTCACGTTCGCACGGCACCGCACCCTCGAGGAGCGCGACCCGCTCGAGCATGTGCACCCGCACCGAGGGAACGCCGAGGTGGGTCGTGATGAGTCCGAGCCGGGCCCGGACACGTTCGGCGACCACCTGGTCGGACACGTCGGGGTCCGGGTGCTCACCGGTGATGCGGTAGGTGAAGCCGGGCACCGCCGCGGCGACGTAGCGCGCATCGCCGCCGATGCGTCGCGCGGCCCGCCGCATCCACCGACCGACGCAGCGTTCCGGACCGGCTGCGACCACGGTGCCGATCACCCCCGCCCCGAGCATCGCCCCCTGGACCATCCGTCGGGTCAACCGCATCACGCACCTCCGCATCCGCCCGTCGCGCGGGCTCTCGACCACGCGCGAGTGTCCCGGGCCTGCACGTCACGGCACGAGGGTCCGAGGTCCCTCCGCGGGCGCACGCACGCACCCGACCCGGACCCCCCTCAGCGATCCCCGACCGGGGTGAGCGTCGGGCTCAGGTGTCGCCCGAGCCAGGCGATGGTCGACTCGGCGACCCGTTCGAGCGCGCCCGACTCCTCGAACAGGTGGCCGGCACCGCGCACGACGACGATGTCGTGGCGGCTGCGGATATGCATCGCCGCTTCGCGGTTCCATCGACTCACCGTCTCGTCGCGCTCGCCCACGATCAGCAGCACCGGCACCGTGAGCGCAGGGAGCACCGCCTCGGCGAGATCCACCCGACCGCCGCGTGACACCACGGCGGCGATGTGGCTGTCGGGGCGCGCCGCGGCCAGCAGCGCCACCGCGGCCCCGGTGCTGGCTCCGTACACGGCGATCGGGAGGTCCACGGTCGCAGGGTGCATCCGTACGAGCGCGATCGCACCGAGGAGCCGGGCGACGAGGACGGTGAGGTCGGCATCGTCGCCGCGCGATCCGGGTGGGGTGAGGTCGAAGCGCAGCGTCGCGTACCCGGCCTCCTCCAACCGGCTCGCGACCCACCGGTTCCGTGGACTGTGCCGGTCGCTCCCGGTGCCATGCACGAACACGACGACACCGAGCGCCGCCCTCGGCACGGCGAGCTCCGCGGGCAGCGCGGCGTGCGCGGCGAAGATCGAGAGCTCCTCCGTGTGGCGGGTCTCGGCGTCGGAGGCCCGGAACTGCGCCCGGACCTCCTCATCGGGGACCGGCGCGAAGTCGTCGTACCACTCGCCGACCGCTGCGAACGGGAGCGGACTGATGAGCGCGACCACACGCGTGCCCTCCCGTTCGAGCGCGTCGACGGTCGCGAGGGCCGCGACCGGGACCGCGAGCACGACGTCGCGCGCCCCGCGGCGTCGGACCGACTCGATCGCGGCACGTGCGGTGCCCCCGGTGGCCAGGCCGTCATCGACCACGATGACGGTCCGACCGCGCAGGTCCCGCGGAGCGCGCCCCGACCGCAGCGCCGCCACCGCGGCGTGGAGTTCACCGCGCGCCTCGGCCCGGGCGCGCGCGAGGTCGAGCGGGCTCAGGGCCAGCGTGCGGACCACGTCGTCGTTGAGCACGCGTACGTCCTGCTCGGCCACGGCACCGACACCCAGCTCCGGCTCACTCGGCGCACGCATCTTCTTCACGACGACGATGTCCAGGGCCGCGCCCAGCGAGCGTGCGACCTCGCGGGCGACCGGCACCCCGCCGCGGGTGATCCCGACCACGACCGGGTGACGGTCCTCGTACCCGCGCAGGGCCTCCGCGAGACGCGCACCCGCGTCGTGTCGATCCGCGAACCGCATCTCCCCATGGGACCGGACCCCGTGTCACGCCGGCTAGGGCCGTCGGTCGGTCCGGGTCGTGCCCCTGCGGGTCGGCGCGTCCGTTCGGCCCCGGTCGCCCGTCACGTGCACCCGCGCCCGCTCGCCGGTCTCGGCCTCGTTCGCACGGGCCGGCGCCGCAACGCCTGATCGGCCGACGCGGAACCGAACGCCACGAGCAGGGGGCGGGCCCATCGGCCCGCCCCCTGCTTCGCGTTCGACGATCGATCCAGGATCCGCCCGGCTGCGATTACGGGATGTGGATCCCGGAGATCGCACGCGCGATGACGAGGCGCTGGATCTCCGAGGTGCCCTCGAAGATCGTGTAGATCTTCGAGTCGCGGTGCCACTGCTCCACCGGGTGGTCCTTCACGTACCCGGCACCACCGAGGATCTGGATCGCCTCCTCGGTCGCCCGCACGGCGACCTCACCGGCGTACAGCTTGGACATCGAGCCCTCACCGGCCGAGAAGGTCTTGCCGGCCCGGCCCATCCAGCACGCACGCCAGACGAGCAGTCGAGCCGCGTCGATCTGCATCTTCATGTCGGCGAGCTTGAAGGCGATCGACTGGTTCTCGATGATCGAACGACCGAAGGCCTTGCGCTCCTTGGCGTAGTCGAGTGCGTACTCGTACGCGGCCCGGGCGATGCCGAGCGCCTGCGCGCCCACGAGCGGACGGCTCGCCTCGAACGTCGCCATCGCGGCCTGCGTCTTGGAGGACTTGCCCTCACGAGCCCGGGCGAGACGGGCGTCGAGCTTCTCCTTACCCCCGAGGAGGCAGGAGCCCGGCACGCGCACGTCGTCGAAGACGACCTCGGCCGTGTGGCTCGCACGGATGCCCATCTTCTTGAACTTCTGACCCATCGACACGCCCTTGGTGCCAGGGGGCACGACGAACGACGCGTGGCCCCGGCTCTTGAGCTCGGGCTCGACCGCGGCCACGACGACGTGGACCGTCGGCACCTTGTCGATGCCACCGTTGGTGATCCAGGTCTTCGTCCCGTTGATCACCCACTCGTCGGTCTTCTCGTCGTAGACGGCGCGCGTGCGCAGGGAGGAGACGTCCGAGCCGGCGTCGGGCTCGGACACCGCGAACGCCGCGAGCTGGATCGCGTCGGGCGTTCCGAAGCACTGCGGGACCCACTCGGCGATCTGCTCGGGCGTGCCGTTGCCGACGATGCCGGATACGCCGAGGGTCGTACCGAAGATGGCGAGGCCGATACCGGCGTCACCCCAGGACAGTTCCTCGCTGATCACCGGGAAGGTCAACCCGGTCGGGTCCGAGAAGCACTGCGCCACGAACTCCCAGGAGTACAGGCCGATGTTCGCGGCCTCCTGGATGACGTCCCAGGGGGTCTCCTCCAACTCGTCGTACTTCGGAGCGACCGGCCGCACGACGTTCTTGGCGAAGTCGTGGACCCACTGTTGCAGTTGGATCTGGTCGTCGTTCAGGTCGAGCGAGAATTCGGCCATTGGGGGTTCTCCTCCAGGGATGGTGCCGTCCGGGGGATCCCCGGTGCGGCCCGCAAGTTACTGATGAGTAACCGGATCATACCCCCGTCCCACGCCCCACTCCACGTGGGACCCGGGCGCGGCGGAGGCCCCCGGGGGGCGCGTTCTGACGCACTCCGGCGGCCGGTACCGTTCGGGGATGAGCGCTCCAGCGTCTCCGCACGCGGCACCGAGCCGCCTACCCGGCGTGCGGATGGAGGTGCTCTCCTACATCGAGTTGTTCGCGCTCGTCGGCCTCGCCGTCGCCCAGCCCGTGTTCGAGAAGCTCAGCGGGAACCCCGAGCTCTTCCTGCTCTGGCGCACGACCCGCCTCGAGCTCGTGCTGCTCACGGCGATCCTCCTGTTCGCCATCCCGTTCCCGCTCTGGGCGGTTGAGTTCCTCGTGGGTTGTGCCGTGCCCCGTGCACGCCGCTTCGTGCACGCCACCCTGCTCGGTCTGGCCGCCGGCTCGGTCGCCGTGCAGGCCCTCAAGGCCACCACCGGATTCGGTCCGGCGGCGTTGATCGCTGGCGGTGTCGCCGGCGGCGTGTTCATGGCGGCCGCTCGTCTCCGTTGGCAGGCGACGGCGACCTGGCTCCGCGTCCTCGCGTTCGCACCGCTCGTGTTCGGGTCCTTGTTCCTCGGCACATCCCGAGCATCGGAGCTCGTGTTCAACGCCGACGCGCCCACGCTGGACGTGGAGGTGCGCAATCCGGCTCGCCTCGTCTGGGTCAGCATGGATGAATTCGCCGTGGCCAACATGCTGGACGGTTCCGGACGCATCGATCGCGAGCTGTTCCCGAACATCGCCGCGCTCGCCGACGGCGCGACGTGGTACCGGAACACGACGACGGTGTCGGCTCAGACGACCACCTCGGTGCCGGCCGCCCTCACCGGCCTGTTGCCGGACGATGAGCACGATGTGCCCTCCACCGCCGCCCATCCCCGCAACCTCTTCACGCTGCTCGGCGGTACGTACGATTTCCACGTCCGCGAGGCCGCGACGCGGCTGTGCCCGGCGCGTCTGTGCCCTCCGCCGCCGCCACGAGCCGGCGTGCATCCGGGCCTGCGCGGGATGCTCGTCGCCACGAGCAAGATCTGGCGGCGAAACGCCGCGGTCAGCCGGACGCCCGAGCAGATCGAACCGTTGGATCAACTCGACGATTACGCGCTGCGCACCATGGACCGCTTCACGGCAGGGGTGCGCCCCACGGACCGGCCGACCGTGGATTTCCTGCACGTGTTCCTCCCACACTTCCCGTGGCATTACCTGCCGACGGGTCAGGATTACAGCGGTTTCCAGAGCCACGGCTTCGGCCTCGTCCCCTCGGATCGGAGCGGGATCGCCAGCCTCATGTGGTCCACCCGCTGGACGGCCCTCGCCGGCAAGCAGCGCAGCCTGATGAACGCGCAGGCCGCTGACGGCGCACTCGGCCGGCTCATCGCCCGTCTCCGGGCCATCGGCGCATTCGAGGACACCGTCATCGTCATCACCGCCGACCACGGCGTGTCGTTCGAGGCCCGTCGCACGTTCCGCGGCGTGACCCCCGGCACGTGGTCGGACATCGCGTGGATCCCGCTCATCATCAAGGCACCCGGGCAGCAGGCGGGGACGGTCGACGACCGCGCCGCCGAGTCGATCGACATCCTGCCCACGGTGGCGGACCACCTCGGGGTCGACATCCCGTACCGCGTGGACGGTCGCTCGTTGCTCGAACCACCGCGATCCGACCACCCTGTCCGGATCCTCAAATGGGACGCCAACACGGTCGCCCCGCCCGCAGGCACCAGGTTCATACCGTTCGACCGGCAGGCCGGCTTCCGCGAGGTCCTCGCGGAGCGCGCCGTACCGCCCGGTGGACCCGCATGGCGACGCCCGTTCCTGATCGGACCGTACGGCGATCTCGTCGGTCGCGACGTCGATCCGCTCGTCGACACCGCGCCGGCGCGCCGCGCCGGCGGGATCGACTACTCGGACCGGTACCTCATCTACGCCGACCCGCTGACGGCCGCCTCCATACCGTGGGCCGACAGCCAGGGGACGTTCGACGGCCCGCCAGGCGTCGATCTCGCGTTCGCTGCGAACGGTCGCGTCGTGTGCACGACCCGCACCCAGCGCGCCGACGACGGGCGAACGCTCTGGTGGTGCCTCGTGCCGCCGCCCCTGATGCGACTCGGTCCGAACGAGATGTCGCTGTACGAAATCCGCGGCACGCCCGACGCGCCGCGCCTCGTGCCCGTCACGCTGCCGACCGTGGACGCCGACTGACGGTTCAGCCCCGGGCCGCGTCCATGAACGCGTCGAGTTCCCGCTCGAGGTCGGGGCCCATCGGCTGGTAGAGGATCTCGGTCGCCCCGTTCTCGCCGAGTGCGACGAGGCGCTCGTGGATCTCGGCCCGCGACCCGGTCCAGGTCATGACCGGCAGCAGCGACGGGTCGATCGCGATCCGATCGCGATCGGTGAGACGCCAGAGGTGGTCCTGGTGGGTTGCGAGGTGGCGCCGCTCGATCGGGATCGCCTCGAGCGCGTCACGCCAGGCCGGACCGTTCGGCAGGACGTCGATGACGGCCGGATCCGCCTCGTACGCACCGTGGTAGACGACCGCCAGCGCCGGCCCGGCGGCCTCGATCACCCGTGGGCTGTCGAGCGGCTCGCCCTCGTCGACCACCGTGCCGAAGGCGAGCACCGCACTCCAGTCGAACTCCGGGAACCCCGGCCCGATGGACATGACGCCGTCACCGAGTTCCCGCGCCACCTCGAGGCCCTTGGGACCGTTCGCCCCGATGAGGATCGGTACGTCGATCGGTCGCTCCGGCAGAAAGCCCTCGGACGGGATCATCCGGATGACCGCACCGTCGTACTCGACCTCCTCGCCGCGCAGCAGGGCGCGGAGTTGGGAGACGTAGGTCCGGACGAAACTCCAGGGGTACGGACGCTGCCCCATCGCCATGCGGCCGGTGAACCCCGTACCGATCGCCACCGCGAGACGCCCCGGCGCCATGCCCGCGAGCTGGGCGATCGCGCTCGCGTTGACGAGCGGGTGCCGCAGACCCGGGACGAGCACCGCCGGGCCGAACCCGATGCGCTCGGTGCTGCGGGCGATCTCGGCGCACGCGACCCACACGTCGCCGTAGAGGGCCGGCGAGTCGTAGGTCCAGCAGCGCACGTACCCGAGTCCCTCGGCGTGCCGGGCGATCGCGCCGAGGCGCGGGTGAGCGGGGAAGGCGCACGAGATGTCGATCATCCGTAGATCTCCGGTCGGGTGTGGTCGAGCGCGGGCAGACGTCGGCGCACCTCGGCGAGGCGGTCGAGATCCAGGTCAGCGACGATGTGGCCGACCTCGGTGCCCGCCACCGCGAGCACCGTTCCCCACGGGTCGACGATGAGCGAGTGCCCGTGCCAGGCCGGACCGGCCGCCGGAACGCCGCACTGGTCCGGGGCGAGGACGAAGCACTGGTTCTCGATCGCGCGGGCCCGCAGCAGTGGCTCCCAGTGATCGCGACCGGTGGCCGTGGTGAACGCGGACGGCAGTGCGATCGCCGTCGCGCCGAGGCGGACCTGCGCGCGGAACTCCTCCGGGAACCGCAGGTCGTAACAGATGGCCAGGCCGAGCACGAGCGGCGGGCCCGGGGCCACGACCACCGCATCGCCGGGCGACACGGTCGCCGACTCGCTGAACTCAGCACCGGGCACGCTCACGTCGAAGAGGTGGAGCTTGCGGTACTCCGCGACCCGACGTCCGTCGGGCGCGTACACACAGGAGGTGTTGAACCGTCGGTCCCCTACCGCCTCGATCATCGAGCCGGCGACGAGGTGGATGCCGTGCTCCCGGGCCGTGTCGGCCGCCCACCGCTGGGTCGGGCCGTCGAGCGGCTCGGCCCCGGCCCGCAGGGTCGCCCGATCGCCGAGCAGGTTGAACATCTCCGGGAGCGCGACGAACTCCGCGCCGTCGCGCACCGCGTCGGCGACGAGCCGGGTCGCGGTCCCGAGGTTCACATCTCGATCCGGACGCGAGTCCATCTGGACCACGCCGGCACGCACGGCACTCACGGTCGGGTCACGTCGCGATGCACGGTCCACCGGCGCAGACGTCGGAGAAGGAGCCGGCCGGAGCGAGGAAGCGGGCCTTCTGGAGCTGGGCCGCCGGCGTGCGCCGCGGGAATTCGTGCGGATCCTCGCCGTAGGCCGGAGGACGGGGCGGGAGGTTGCCGAGCGGCGGGGTCGGGGTGCCGGCGTCCCACATGACGAGCACCGACCCCGTCCACCCGTCGACCGCGCTGGCGAGGCCCCAGAACGGCTCGACGTCGGGACTGCGGCCCGCTGCGAGCCCAGGACGATGCACCCGAGCGCCGATCGTGCGGGCCTCCACCTCGGCGGTCACGTTCGCGACCTGGTGGTCGCCGTAGGCCACGTGGAGCATCACCTGGTGCGGGATGGTCCCCGGGAGCGGATCGTCGGTCATGTGCGCGGCGTAGCCGTTGGCCTCGGCACGGTCCCACAGCATCTGGACGATCGCGAAGTCCAGCATGCGATCGAGTTCGGACGGGTACGCCGGCGCGAGGATCGCGCTGTAGGTGTCGAAGTCCACGCTGCGCTGGAGCAGGGTCGAGTAGTTCATGCCCGGCACGCCGAGCACGGCACGGGACCACTCGTTCGACACCGCGGTCACCGCTCCCCCGAGGATGCCGCCCTGGGAGTTGCCGTCGTAGAAGACCGTGCCGTCGAGCACCGGCGTCGCCCCGACCCGGAAGGCCGGGTGGCTCGCGAAACCGCTCGGGCTGCGCAGGAGCCGGGCGAGGAAGAGCGTGTTGAGGAACCCCTGCTGGGTCCTGTCCGCCATCTTCGGGAAGTTCGAGAAGTCCTCGAGCGCCGTCACGGCGGTCCCGATGTCGCCCTGGGCGAAGCCGGTCCAATCGGTGGCGCAGGGCAGGAAGCCGTGCGCGTTCGCCATCGTGCGCACGTTGCCCGCGTTGACCTCGGAGCGCGACCCGAGCAACCCGTGCCCGTAGACCATGCCCCTCGCCGGCGAACCCAGCGTGCTCGCATCCACCATGGCCGCCCGCGGGATGTTGCAGATGAACGACGCGCTGAAGGTTCCCGTGCGCACCGGGAGCGCATCGGGCCCGGCCCCGGGTGCGTACGCGAACACCGACCCCGGAACTCCACCGTCGGTGAGATAGGTCGGAACCTCGAAGGTGCCCTCGACCCGTCGGAAGATGCGGTCATCCACCCCATCGCTGACGCTCGCGACGGTGAACGTCGGCGCGCCCGTACCGATCGTGGCGAACGCGTCGTCACGGATGTGGAGCATCCTGCCGGTGATGTTGCGGGTGCTCGCCACCGTGAAGTCCCAGGCGAGGAACAGCGACGCGTCGCGCGCGACGCCGGCGACGCCGATCTGGTTCATGACGGAATCCAGGTGGGCCCGGCGAGCCTCGAGCACGGCACTGTTCGTCGGGATCCGATCGCGGTACAGCGTGAAGCCGCGCTGGGCCGGGATGGCCGCGCCGGACGCGGTACGCAGGTTCCGGAGGGCCACGATGTACCGGTGGCCCTCGACGAGGTTGCGCGCCGGGCGGATGACGAGGAGTGCACCCTCGGCCGGATCGGCCTGGGCGTCGAGTTCGGCCCAGTAGGGCCACCGTGCGCCCGTGGTCGCGTCGAGCAGCACGATCGGCGCGTCGGCCCGCAGCGAACGGGCCACGTCGGTGATGGGCGCGGCGCCCGTTCGCCCGAGGTCGAGACCGGGCACGAGCGTCTGGATCATGGCGCCCGGGCTGAAGCCGTCGTTGCGGTTCCACTCGGTCGGGTCGACGCGCCGACCCTTCGAGTTCACCGGCATCGACGCCGCGTCGAAGCGCACCCGTCGGCCGGTCCCCGAGGAGCGGTCGCTCACGGTGAAGTGGTCGTTCGGGAACGGCAGCAGGCACCGCGCCGGGTCGAGGACGTCGCACCGGGCCGCGGTGGAGGTGTCGACCCCGATCGCGGCGGTCGACGCGCGCCGGCGCGTCGCGCTCGCAGTGCCACTCGCCCCCGTCGGTTCCGGCGTGACCGTCGTGGTCGTCGACGGCGGCGTCCGGCGTCGGGTCGTCGCGGTCGGGCGCCGCTTCGCGACCCGACCGTCGCCGTCCCCGGAGGAGCACGCGACGAGACTCGTGGCGACGATCACCCCGAGGATCGTCGCGGCGACGCGGCGTTGCTGACCTGCCATCCGTCTCTCCCCGCACCGGTCGGCTCGGTGGAGGCTAGTGCCGGTCCGCCTCCCGCACGAGGGCCCGTGCGACGGTCCGGATGATGACGGTGCGCAGCACGGCGTTCCAGAACGATCCCGCCACCCTGGAGGTCGCATCGAACCCGCCGGACCACTCGATCTCGGTGCCCGCACCGTCGGGGATCAGGTGCACGTCGGCGCGGTAGCCCCGGAGCGGCAATCCACTGAGCAGCACGTAGGCGAAGTGGTGCGGCGCCTCGAAGGCGACGACCTCCTCGCGGCTCACGAGGCGACCCGAACCGAACCGCCGGACCGCGCCGACCCCGTGCGGCGCGGGCTCGCCCTCCCGCTCGTAGACCGCGGCCGGGATCCGGGTCCAGCGCGGCCACCCGGGCGCGTCGACGAGCAGGTCCCAGACCCGTGCCGGCGGCGCCGAGGCGCGCACCCGGACGGTGTAGGAGTACCGACGCAAAGGTTCAGGCGGCGAGGCGTCGGGAGATGTCGTTGCACTCCTCGCACACGTCGTCGGGGATGAGCCCGGCGCGCATGAGGCGGCCGAACATCCAGCATCCGAGGCAGAAGCCGACGAACGCCTCGAGTGACGCCGCGACGGTGAGCACGACGAGCACGAGGAGCGCCGCGGTGTCGGCCCCCACGATGAAGTGGAGGACGAGCGCGGTCAGGCTGCACGCCGCGCCGATGGCCTGGGCGAACCGCTTCGGCGGCCCGGCGCAGTACTTCGGCGCGAACCGCAGGCGGGGCACGACGACCCGGGTCGCGAGCAGGCCGAGCGGGCTGAACCGGGGACCCGAGGCCACCCGGGCCACGAAGCCGTAGGCGAGCGGGACCAGGACCCACCACTGCCGGAGCACGAGCACGGCGAGCGCCATCGCCACGACGCCGGTCGCAACGGTGCGGGCGGCCCGCTCGTCGACCGGGTTCGGGAAGGACAGGATCCCGGAGCGCCGGGTCACAGTGCCGGAGGACGTGGATGTCATGGGCATGAGGGTACGGGCCGATTCCCGACCTTGCAAGTCGGATTTCGGCGGCGGCCCCGGCCCGGCCCGGATCAGGCCCCGTGGAGCAGGTCCGGCCAGCCCTCGGGCCAGTTGTACTCGGTCCATCCGGTGCCCCGGCGACCGTCCGGGGTCTCGTACCGGCACATGGCCCGCGGGAAGCGCGCCACCCGGCCGTCCGGCGCGACGAGCAGCACCGGCGCGTGGCCCACGGGTCGCGAGGTGAACTCGACCCCGCCGATGCGCTGGGCCGATGAGACCGGCAGGGTCTCGGCATCGGTCACGACCTCGGCCACGACGATGTCGTCGGGCATCGCCTCGGCGAACGCGCCGTCGGGCGTGATCGTGTAGCCGGTGGCGAACAGTTCGAGTTGCGGGATGATCGAGCGGGCCGCGTGGAAGGACGTGCCGTCGTCGAGGTGGCCCGCCGTCCAGTTCCACGGGAACATCCACCAGTCGCGCACCCCCCAGGAGTGGTCACGCTGGCCGGGGCAGTCGACCACGGTGGTCTCCCCGCCGATCGTGACCGTGCCGGTGATGTGGCAGGTGATCTCGTAGCGCGTCGTCATCTGGTACGGGAACACCGGACCGCGGCTCTCCCACACGAGGTCGACCGCCACCTCGACCGACTCCCCGGCCTCGCCGTGGAACGCGTCGGCCGGATCGGCGAGACGCACCCCCGTGCCCTCGGCCACCACACGGAAGCGACGGAACGGCTCCTCCACGCGGATCGCCGCGCACAGGCCGCCGCGCGACGGCAGCAGCCCCTCCGGTCCGTCGGGACACGTGAGCTCGTGGTCGCGGATGAGTACGAGCGGACGGTCCTCGCCGGTGAGGTGGACCCAGAGCCAGGTGCGGTCGAGGTTCGGGTACAGGCCGAGGCGCACGTACCCGCCGTACGACGCGTCCATGGCCGCGAAGTCCATGTACCAGGACTCGCCCCACAGCTCCTCGTCGCCCGCCGGGTGCCGGCCCTCGTCCGCCGCCGTGACCTCGAACCGCTCGCTCACCCTCGACCCTCCCGACCTCACCGGAGGTCGAGGCCGCTGCGCAGCACCCGACCCGCGTGTCCACCGACGTGCTCGCCGTGCTCGAGCACGACCTGACCGTTCACGACCGTCGCGTCGTACCCCCGACCCCGCTGGATCCAGCGACCCGCACCGTGCGGGAAGTCGTGCGCGAACTCCGGTACGTCGAGAGCGAGCGCGTCCCAGTCGATGACGTTCAGATCGGCGTAGGCGCCCTCCCGCACGACGCCTCGTCCGGGGATCCCCATGAAGTCGGCGGTGTCGGAGGTGAGGCGCCGCACCGCCTCCTCGATCCCGAGGAGGCCGCGCTCGCGGACCCAGTAGGTGAGGAAGTAGGTGGGTTGGCTCGCGTCCATGACCTGCCCGACGTGGGCGCCGGCGTCGGCCAGCCCCATGACGACGACGTCCTCGGTGAGCATGCGCTCGATCACGTCGACGCGCTGGTTGAGGAACGGGAGCGCGAGCACGAGACGGCCATCGGTCTCGAGGTTGAGGTCGATGAACGCCTCGACCGCGCTCACCCCGCGGGTCCGGGCGACCGCGGCGAGCGACGCCTCCGGCGCGTTGTCGTACCGCACCGGCTCCCGCACGACGAAGAACTCCTCGTAGCCCTCGACGGGTCGCGGGTCGGCGACGAGCCGCGCGCGCACGGCCGGATCGCGCAGGCGGGCGAGCCGGGCATCCAGGTCGAGCCCGGCGAGTTCGGCCCACGCCGGCTCGCGGTCGAACGGCGTGTGCGACGCGAGCGAGAACAGCACGCCGACGCTCTTGGATGTGGTCTGCGGACGGATCCGCCCTCCGGCGCGCCGGGCGAGATCGATGGCCAGGCGCCAGTGATCGCCCTGCGCGTGCGTCTGGGACAGGTTGAAGGTGACGGAGCGCCCGGTGCCCGCCGCGATCGCCGACATCCACGCGAGTTCCGACTCCACGCGGGGTTCGGCCGGACCGTCCCCATCGAAGCGCGGCGACACCTCGAACACCCCCCGCCCGCGCGCAGCGAGCACGACGGCGAAGGCCAGCAGTTCGTCGGGTTCGGCCCACGTGCCGGGCACGTAACGCCCGTCGGGGACGCGGTGACGCAGCGTGCGGGAGGTGGACACGCCGAGCGCGCCGGCCGCGATCGCCTCGTCGACGAGCGCGCACATCGCGGCCAGATCGGTCTCGGTCGGGGGCGTTCCCGGCTCGAGGCTCAGGCTCCGCTCGCCCATCGCGTGGTAGCGCACGGCGCAGTGCCCGACCATCCCGCCCACGTTGATGCCCTTCGGCATCACCTCGAGCGCGTCGAGGTACTCGCCGTAGGTCTCCCAGGACCACGGCAGGCCGTCGAGGATGCTGCGCTTCGGGATGTCCTCGACCGACTCCATCATCTCGGCGAGGTACTCACGGTCGTCGGGCCGCACCGGCGCGAACGTCACCCCGCAGTTGCCGAGCACGACGCTGGTGACCCCGTGCCAGCACGAGGAGGTGAGCATCGGGTCCCACGCGATCTGCGCGTCGAGGTGGGTGTGGAGATCGACGAACCCGGGCGTGACCAGCCGGTCGGTCGCGTCGATCACCCGTGGCGCGCGCGCCTCGATCCGACCGACCTCGACGATGCGGTCGCCGGCGATGCCGACGTCGGCCACCCTCGCCGGCGCGCCGGTGCCGTCGACGAGCGTGCCACCGCGGATGACGAGGTCGAGGTCCACGGCGCCCGACGCTAGGCCCTGCGCACCGCCCGCAGCACGTGGTCGATCGCGACCCGCTCGCCCTCGGGTGTGGACACGGGGCGATCCACCGGGCCGGCCCGCAGGAGCTCGAGGTCCCCGAGGAACGGGACCAGATCCGGCGCGGTGGTGAGCACCTCGGGATCCTGCGGGCCCCCGTACCCGTGCGCGAGGTTCGCGAGGTCGTGCGCGATGACCAGCAACGTGCCCCCGGGTGCGACCGCCGCCGCGGCCGCCCCGACGACCCGATCCCGCAGGGGGCGGGGCAGGTGCAGGTAGGCGACGAGCACGAGGTCGTAGGACGCGGTGGCCGACCACGTGGCGAGATCCGCCACCGTCGGGTGCATGCGGGCGGACACCCCGCGGTGCTCGGCCAGCCGGGCACCCTTCTCGAGGCCGACCGCCGAGAAGTCCACGGCGTCCACCTCCCAGCCGCGCTCGGCCAGCCACACCGCGTTGCGGCACTCCCCCGCGGCGAGGTCGACGGCCCGTCCCGGCGGGAGCTCGGCGGCCTCCGCGACGAGGAACCGGTTCGCCTCCGCCGTCCACACGAGGTCGGCCCCCGCGTACCGCTCGTCCCAGGCCCGCTGGTCCATCCGGCGAGGGTAGGACATGCTGGTCCGGTGGAGCCCCGCGACATCCGGTTCGACCCGAGCCCGGCGCGCAGCGCGGTCGAGTTCCTGCACGCCCGGGTCACCGAGTTCAACCTCGCCAGCACCGGGCTGGCCCCGGCCGACACGCTCCTCGCGCTCGAACGCGACGACGTCGGCGAGATCGTCGCCGGCATCCACGGCTGGGTGTGGGGCGGCACCGCCGAGGTCGACCTCCTGTGGGTCGAGGAGTCACGGCGGGGCGACGGGATCGGCGGCGCGCTGCTCGAGGCCTTCGAGCGGGAGGCGGCGCGACGGGGCGCGACCCAGGTCGTGCTCGACACCCTCGACTTCCAAGCCCCGGGGTTCTACCGGCGGCGCGGGTACGTGGACGCAGGACGGGTGGAGGACTACCCGCAGGGGCACGCGCTGCACCGACTGCGCAAGGTGCTCGGCTCCGGCTGACCGGCTCGGGCTCGGATCAGGCGGGATCGAGCGGCAGGAGGAGCACGCGACGCGGCCCCGGCTCGTGCGTCGTGACGTGGCCCCGACCGGTGAGGTCCTCGACCAGCACCGCACTGCCGGCCGACAGCGTGCGCACCTCGCCGTCGCTCACCTCGATCCGCACCCAACCGTCGAGGAACACCACGAACTGACGACGGGGCGCGGTGTGCCAGTCCGGATCCTGGAGGTCTCCGTCGAGCTCGAGGAACTGCGCCCGGTCGACCGCCACCGGATCGGCGAGGTGCAGGGCGGCCACTCCGGGCTCGGCGGGCTGCACGACCACGGGCCGTGTCACCTCTTCGAAGTGGCTCTCCCCGGCCGTGTCGGCCCAGATCCGCAGGTAGTGCACGCCACCAGCGTGCCACCTCGTCCGCGCCGAGGCCGTAGCCTCCCGATCCGTGCGCCGCTCCCCGATCCGCCTCATCGCCCTCACCCTCGCCCTCGGCCTCGCCGGGACCCTCGCCGCATGCGGGTCGGGTTCGTCGCAGAGCACCGAGGACGCCCAGGCGCGGGCGGCGGCCGCGGGCCCGCGTCCCGACCGACCCGGCCCGTTCGCGGTCGGCCGCGACACCTACACCGTGCCGAACGCCGGTCAGCCCGGCCGCACCCTCACCGTGGACGTCTGGTACCCGGCCGACCCGTCCCGCGCCGAGGGTGCCCGGGCCGCGGGGTACACCGTCATCCCCGGCATCGTCATCCCGGCCCGCAACGCCTACAGCGGCCTGCCCGTCTCGACCAAAGGCCCGTTCCCGCTCGTCGTGTACTCGCACGGCTCGGGCGGGCTCCGGTTCGTCTCCTCGTTCCTGACCGAGACCCTCGCCAGCCACGGATTCGTCGTGATCGCCGCCGATCACACCGGCAACACCGCGCTCGACGGGGTCACCGGTCAGACGGTCGCGCGGGCCCAGAACGAGATCAACCGACTCAGCGACGTGACTGCGATCATCGACGATGCGATCACCCGCAGCGCCGGCGGCGGCGACCTGCTGTCCGGTTCGATCCGCCCGGACGCGATCGGCGTCATCGGTCACTCGTACGGCGGGTTCACCGCACTGGCCACACCGACCGGGCACCGCGGCGTCGCGGCCAACGCGAAGGTCCGGGCCGTCGTCGGCCTCGCGCCGTACACGATCCCGATGACCGATGCGGAGCTCGAGCGCCTCGACGTGCCGACCATGATCATCAGCGGCACGAAGGACGCCACGACGACGATCGAGGACAACACCGAGCGGCCGTGGGAACTCATCCCGGGTCGGCCGCTGTACCGGGTCGACCTCGAGAACGCGGCCCACCACTCCTTCGACGACGTCTGCTACTACCAGTCACTCAAGCCACAGTTCCCGGACGCCCCCGAGATCCTCATCACGACGGTCGAGGAGTACGCGAAGGCCGGGTGCGCTCCGGGCCTCATGCCGATCGCGCGGGCGAACCGTCTCATCGAGGAGTACACGGTCGCGTTCCTGCTCATGCAACTCGCCGGGCAACCGGACTACGAGGCCTACCTGACCCCGGAGTTCGCGGCGAGCCAGCCCGGCGTGCAGTTCTCGGTCGAGACGTCGGAGTAGTCCCGGGCGTCGTGCGCATCCACGACCTCCTCCTGCACGCGACGGTCCGGTCCCCCGACGCGCCCGCGGTGCTCGTCGACGCCACGACGGTCACCTTCGCCGAACTGGCCGACCGGGTCGATCGGCTGGCCCGGGCTCTGGCCGCGATCACGGCCGTGGGCGACCGCGTCGCGTTCCTCTCGGAGAACACCCTGCCGTTCGTCGACGCGTACTACGCCGTGCCCCGCGCCGGGCGGGTCCTCGTGCCCCTCAACTACCGGTTGCACCCGAGCGAGTGGGCCGAGCAGATCGCCCGGACCCGCGCCACCGTGCTGATCGGCGAGGCCGCACTGGTCGAGGATCTCCGACCCCGGCTCGTCGGTTCGAGTGTGCACACGATCGTCACGATCGACGGGCCGGCACCCGGGTACGCCGAGTTCACCGCCGATCCCCCCGACCTGGATCTGCCCGAACCGAGCGCCGAGGACCTCGCCTGGGTGCTGTTCACCAGCGGTACCACCGGTTCGCCCAAGGGCGCGCTGCTCACCCACCGGGCGATGGTCGCGGCGGCGACGAACACGGCGCTCGGTCGTCGGGTCGCCCCGGACGACGTGTACCTGCTGGCGTTCGCGCTGTGCCACGTGGCCGGGTACAACCTGCTCATCATGCACCTGCACGGTCGGCCGGTGGTGCTCGTGCGACGCTTCGACGCGGCCGAGTTCATCGCGCTCACGGTCGAGCACCGGGTGTCGAACACCTCGCTCGCGCCGACGATGGTCTCGGCCCTGCTCGAACACCCCGACGCCACGCCGGCCGCACTGGCCAGCCTCCGCCAGATCGCTTACGGGTCCGCGGCGGTGCCGGCCGAGGTGCTGCGGCGCGCCATGGACCGGTGGGCCTGCGACTTCGCCCAGGGGTATGGGATGACCGAACTCGGCGGGAACGCGGTGTTCCTCGGCGCGGCCGAGCACCGGCGCGGTGTGGCCGACGAGCCCCGACTGCTCCACGCCGCCGGACGGCCCGGCCCGCTCGCCGCGGTGCGCATCGTGGACGCGGACGCCGAGGCCCTCGTCGACCTCCCGACCGGCTCGACCGGTGAGATCGCGGTGCATGGACCCCAGGTGTTCGACGGGTACTGGGAGGACCCGGACGCCACGCGCACGACCCTCGTCGACGGCTGGCTGCGAACCGGCGACCTCGGTCACCTCGACGCCGACGGACTGCTCACCATCGTCGACCGCAAGAAGGACATCATCGTGAGCGGCGGCGAGAACGTCGCCTCCCGCGAGGTGGAGGAGGTGCTGCACCGCCACCCCGGTGTCCTCGAGGTCGCCGTCGTCGGCGTCCCGGACGACCACTGGGGCGAGGTCGTGTGCGCGGCGATCGTCCCCCGCCCCGGCGTCCCGATCGACGCCGTCGCGGTGGTCGAGACCTCGCGCGAGCACCTCGCGTCCTACAAGAAGCCCCGCCACGTCGTGTTCGTGGAGTCGCTGCCGCGCAATACCTCGGGCAAGGTCATGAAGCACGTCCTGCGCACGCGCCTGACCGAGCAGTTGGAGGGCTCCTGATGTCGGACGCGTTCACACCGGTAGCGATCGACGGCGCGGTCGAGCACTACCGCGCCGAGGGGTACGTGGTGCTGCGCGGGGTGCACACCGACGCCGACCTCGGCGCGCTGACCGCCGACATGGAACGGCTCCAGCGGGCGGTGCTCGCCGGCGAGCTCGACGACCAGCACGACGACACCGTGCTCGACGACCCCGACGTCCCCCGCGAGGCGGACCGTACGGTGAACTACGTCTACTACGCGACCCGGCACTCGGCGATCGCCGACGCCATGGTGCGCGCCGGGTCCGTGACGGCTGTGGTGCGCGCCATCCTCGGTCCGGACACCTGGCTGCTCGACCACGAACGGTTCGGTGTCGTGTACCAGGACGCGCGCCCGGGCCCCCGATCCGGGTACTCGCGCATCGGGTGGCACACCGATCGACAGTCCGGTCCGCACCTCGACATCTGGCCGTCGACCGCGTTCACGATCCACCTCGACGCGACCTCGCCGGCGAACGGCTTCCTGCGGGTGGTGCCCGGCAGCCACCGCGGGACGACCGACGGCATCGCTCCCGGCTTCGAGCGCATCCCGGGCGAGCGGGCGCTGTACTGCGAGTACGGCGACGTCCTGCTCCACGACGCGGACCTCTGGCACTCGGCGGCACGGGCCACCGAGGACCCGCCGGGCGGTGTACGGCGGCACCTCCGAGGCGGTTGGTACTCCGGCGTCCCGCTGGCCGTCGGCCACGGGGTCGACGACTTCGTCAAGAACGCGCGACGCTGAACCGTCCGCCCGCGATCCCTCGAGACGCTCGATGACCCAGCAACCCGACGCCCTCATCGCCGAGATCTTCGGCACGCCGGAGGGCAAGCGCGACCCGTACCCGCGGTACCGCGCGCTGCGCGAGCAGGCGCCGGTGCACCGGGGTCCGGGCGGCCTCTGGTACCTGTCCCGCTTCGACGACTGCCGCACGGCGCTGCTCGACGGTCGGCTCGGGAAGACGCCCCCGGACGTGGAGCCGCCGTCCCTCGACGGTCGGGGCGGTTCGCGCCGTCGGGCCGTCGACGCCGAGGAGCAGGGCACCCGATCGATCCTGTTCCTCAACCCGCCGGATCACACGCGCCTGCGCGGCCTCATCGCCCGGGAGTTCACGCCGAAGCGCATCGAGGACCTCCGCCCGCGCATCGACGAACTCACGGCCCCGCTGCTCGATCGCATGGCCGCCGAGGGCACGGTCGACGTCATGGAGGCCCTCGCGTGGCGTCTGCCCGCCACCGTCATCAGTGAACTCGTCGGCGTGCCCGCCTCCGAGCGCGAGGCGTTCCGCGGCGTGGTGCGCGACATCATCGTGCTCCTCGAGGTCGGCGCGGCACCCGAGGCCTACGAGCGCGGGCTCGCCGCCGGGGCGCGGATGCGCACCTACTTCACGGAGCTCGTGGCCCGGAAGCGGGCCGAGCCGGGCGACGACCTGCTCTCGGCCCTCATCGAGGTCGAGGAGGCGGGCGACCGGCTCACGGAGAACGAACTCATCACGACGATGGTGCTGCTGTTCGCGGCCGGGTTCGAGACGACGACGAACCTCATCGGCAACGGCCTGTGGCTGCTCATGCGCCACCCCGACCAACTCGCGCTGCTCCGGGAGGACGCGGCGCGCATGCCCGGGTTCATCGAGGAGGCCCTCCGGTACGAGGCCCCCGTGCAGCTCGACGCCCGCTACGTGTTCGAGGACGTCGAACTCGGGGGCGCGACCATTCAGGCTGGGTCGACCGTCGTCGAGTTCCTCGGCGGCGCCAACCGGGACCCGCTCCGGTTCCCGGATCCCGAGACGTTCGACATCACCCGCACCGACAACCAGCCGCTGTCCTTCGGCTTCGGCATCCACCACTGCCTCGGCGCGCACCTCGCCCGGGCCGAGGGCGCGGCGGTGTTCGGCGCGCTGCTCGACCGGTTCGCCACAATCGAACCCACCGAGGCCGACCCGCCCTGGCGTGGGTTCACCCTGCGGGGACTCGAGCGTCTCCCGGTCCGCCTCGCCTGACTCAGGTGTCGCCGAAGGCCAGCAACGTCTGCGTGTACCCGGTGAGGGTGTTGTTGTCCACGTAGAGGTGCTGGGTGCCCGCCGAGATGTCGCGGAAGCACCGACCGACCACGCTCGGCTCGCGCAGGCCGTCCGAACCGGCCCACGTGTAGGCGAAGCGGGCCGCGTCGGCCGCGACCCGGGTGGCGTACGTCGTCGCCTGGCGCATGCGCTGGGCCTCGACCGGGGTCGGCGCGCCCTCGGCGTGCGCGGTGGCCTCGGCCCGCTCGAACGCCTCGAAGGTGAACGCCCGTGCCGCTCGCATCGCTCCGTCGTGCATCGCGAAGTCGTGGAGGAACAGTTGCTGCTCGGCGATCGGGTCGCCGCCGAGGCGCTGCTTGCGGCGCGCGATGTCGAGGACCTCGTCGAGGGCCCGGCGGCCCACGCCGAGCGCGAACCCTGCGTGCCCGCCCGCGGTGATACCGAACAGGCCGATGCGGAAGTTCGCACCGCCACGACGCTGTTCCGCCTCGAGGAGCGGGAACGTGAACGCCGGGTCGACCCGCTCGCCGTGCACCGCGTAGTCGAACGAGCCGGTGCCCTGGAGCCCGAGCACGTGCCACCCGTCGCGCAGTTCGACGTGGTCCCGGGGCACGAAGGCGACGCGCATGGCCGGCATCCCGGACTCGGCGACCACCGGCTCGCCGTCGCGGGTCTCCATGAAACCCGCGCCGAACCAGGTCGAGTGCGCACATCCGCTCCCGAAGCGGTACTCGCCGTCCACGACGTAGGCGTCGCCGTCGAGCACGCCGGACCCGATCGGGCCGAGCATGCCCGCGTGGATGCCGAGGCCGTCCGGACCGAACATCGTCCGCACCGCCTCATCCTCGAGGTAGATCCCGGCGAAGCAGGAACTCGTGGCGTTCGCCATGAGCGACCACCCGGTGGAGCCGTCGGCGTAGGCGAGTTCCTCGAACACACTGAGCGCGGTGCGGATGTCCACCTCGCCGCCGCCGAGTTCGGCCGGCACCTGCACCCAGAACAGCCCCGCGTCCCGGAGTGCCGCGATCACGCGGGGCGTCATGGTGCGGGCGTCCTCGGTCGTGCGCGCCTCGGCCTCGATGAGGTCGCGCAGGGCCCGGGCCCGGGCGACGGGATCGGCGGTCGGAGCGGTCGTCGTCATGCGACGAGCATAGGGACCTCGGCGCTACCGTCGCACCCGTGACCGAACCGTTCTCCCCCCGCGCCTACCCCGACTTCCCCGGACGCGTGGGTCGCACGTTCGCCGGCTCGGAGGGCTGGTGGCCGGAACGTCCGGTCCCCCGTCGGGGCGCGCCGAACGTGGTCGTCATGCTCGCCGACGACCTCGGGTTCGCCGACCTCGGCTGCTACGGCTCCGAGATCAGCACGCCGAACCTCGACGCGCTCGCGGCGCGCGGCGTGCGCATGACCGACTTCCACTCGACCCCGATGTGCTCACCCACGCGGGCCGCGCTCCTCACCGGGCTCAGCCCGCACCGGGCCGGGTTCGGCTCGGTCGCGCACTCGGACGCCGGGTTCCCCGGGTACGCGATGGAACTGCCCGACACGGTCGAGACCCTCGCCGAGGGACTGCGCGCCCGCGGGTACGCCACCCTGATGGTCGGCAAGTGGCACCTCTGCAAGGACTCCGACGCATCGGCCGCCGGCCCCCAGCACTCGTGGCCGTGCCAGCGCGGCTTCGACCGGTTCTACGGGTTCCTCGACGCGTTCACGAACCTGCACCAACCGCACCGGCTGACCCGGGACAACTCCCCGGTCGAGATCGACGAGTACCCCGAGGGCTACTACCTCACGGACGATCTCACCGATCGGGCGATCTCCATGATCCGGGAGCGGAAGGCCTCGAACCCCGAGCAGCCGTTCTTCCTCTACTTCGCGCACGGTGCGGTGCACGCTCCCCTCCAGGCGAAGGCCGCGGACATCGACCGCTACCGGGACCGCTACCTCGAGGGCTGGGATGCACTGCGGGCCGAGCGCTTCGCGCGCCAGCAGGCCCTCGGCATCGTGGAGCCGGGCACCGAGGTCGCCCCCCGGAACACCGAGCCCCAGCACGACGTCGTCCCGTGGGACTCCCTCGGCGAGCAGGAGCGGGAACTCTTCGCCCGTCACATGGCGGTCTACGCGGCGATGGTCGACAACATCGACCAGAACGTCGGCCGACTCGTCACCGCGCTCGAGCAACTCGGCGAACTCGACGACACGCTGTTCATCTTCACCTCCGACAACGGCGCGTCTCGCGAGGGCGAGGAGGTCGGAACCTCCTCG